>OGSD01000012.1_pt1 | contig 144570 bp, 202 predicted proteins | sample 1553571 | NCBI WGS metagenome assembly OGSD01 (sample SAMEA2580072, study PRJEB22360) | human gut metagenome | biome: human gut; feature: human-associated habitat; material: faeces | place: Denmark | collected 2008/2010 | reverse complement strand
TAAGGCAAAGCTCGCAGAGAATACTGCCGTATTGTCAAGAGCTTTAACGCAGCATGGGCTAAAATCTGCCCGTCAAAACCGATATGCGTTCGACTCTCGTCAGCTTTAGCATAAAAATATGCCGAAGATGCAATCTGCACTTTTGCCGTTTAAATACGAAAAATGCGAAATCAACATATAAAATTAAAAATTGCAGCTCATTTTTGTGTAAAAAAATCTTGACTGAATTTGTGTAATATGCTAAAATTTCAGTCTGTGTGGGATTTGTGCGCCCAAAAGCATAAAATCCATGCAAAAACCTTGAATTTCAAGGAATTTTTCAAGAAAGGAGAAATGAAAATTGCCTACGTTTAACCAGCTGGTGAGAAAAGGCAGAGAGAAGTCGACTTATAAGTCCAACTCCCCCGCAATGCAGAAGGGCCTCAACACCCTGAAAAATTGCGAGACCGACCTGAGCTCCCCTCAGAAGAGAGGCGTCTGCACCGCAGTTCGTACCTCCACCCCCAAGAAGCCTAACTCCGCACTGCGTAAGATCGCTCGTGTGCGTCTGACCAACGGTTACGAAGTCACCGCTTACATTCCCGGTGTCGGCCACAACCTTCAGGAGCATAGCGTTGTTATGATCCGCGGCGGCCGTGTCAAGGACCTTCCCGGTGTTCGTTACCACATCATTCGCGGCACCCTCGACGCTCAGGGTGTTACGGGTCGTATGCAGGCTCGCTCCAAGTACGGTGCGAAGAAACCCAAGGCTGCAAAGAAAAAGTAATTTCCAACAAGCAAAATTTTGCCCTGTTGTCTACTATATATTATTAGACCTCGGGGCGCAGACGGAATGGTGCAAATCCGTTCCGAGTACCTGTGAAGTCATTTTTTAATGAAGGAGGGAAGCACAGTGCCCAGAAGAGGTAATGTTCCCAAAAGAGAAATTTTACCCGATCCTATGTACAATAGTGTTCTGGTGACCAAGCTCATCAACGCTATCATGCTGGACGGCAAAAAGGGTGTTGCTCAGAAGGTCGTTTACGACGCTTTTGACATCATCAAGGAGAAGACCGGCAAGGAACCCCTTGACGCCTTCACCGAAGCAATGAACAATATCATGCCCAGCCTCGAAGTTAAGGCTCGCCGTGTCGGCGGTGCAACTTACCAGGTTCCTATCGAAGTAAGACCTGCACGTCGTCAGACTCTCGGCCTGCGTTGGCTGGTCGGCTACGCCCGCAAGCGTGGCGAGAAGACCATGAAGGAGCGCCTTGCAGGCGAGATCATGGATGCCTGCAACAACCTCGGCGCATCCGTCAAGAAGCGCGAAGATACCCATAAGATGGCAGACTCCAACAAGGCCTTCGCACACTTCAGATGGTAATCTTTACAGGAGAAGATTATGCCAAGACAGTACTCACTTGAAAAAACCAGAAATATCGGTATCATGGCTCACATCGACGCCGGCAAGACTACGACAACAGAGCGTATTCTTTATTACACCGGCGTAAACTACAAGATCGGCGAGACCCATGAAGGTACCGCGACCATGGACTGGATGGAGCAGGAGCAGGAGAGAGGTATAACCATCACTTCCGCAGCAACCACCTGCCACTGGCGCGATACCAGAATCAATATCATTGATACCCCGGGCCACGTTGACTTCACCGTTGAGGTCGAGCGCTCTCTGCGTGTTCTTGACGGCTGCGTGACCGTATTGTGTGCCAAGGGCGGCGTTGAGCCGCAGTCCGAGACAGTTTGGAGACAGGCCGATCACTACCATGTTCCCCGTATGATATACGTCAACAAGATGGATATCATGGGCGCGGACTTCTATCATGTTCTCGATATGGTGCATGACAGACTTAAGTGCAATGCAGTGCCCATCCAGCTCCCGATCGGCGCCGAAGCGGATTTCCGTGGCATAATCGATCTGGTTGAGATGAATGCCCGCATTTATTACGATGATCTCGGCAACGATATGCGCACCGAGGAAATCCCCGAGGATATGCGCGATCTGGCCGAGGAATACCGTGTAAAGATGCTGGAAGCTATCTCGGATTTCGACGACGAGATAATGATGCTTTATCTCGAAGGCGAAGAGGTTCCGCAGGATATGATCCGTGCAGCCATCAGAAAGGCCACATGCGCCGTTCAGATGGTACCCGTGGTCTGCGGTACTTCGTATAAAAATAAAGGCGTGCAGAAGCTGCTCGACGCTATCGTTGAGTACATGCCCTCGCCGCTGGATATTCCCGCAATCAGCGGAACAAACCCCAAGACCGATGAGGAGGAGACCCGTGAGGCATCCGATGATGCACCGTTCTCCGCTCTTGCATTCAAGATCATGACCGACCCCTTCGTCGGCCGTCTGAGCTTCTTCCGTGTCTATTCCGGCACAGTCGAGGCCGGCAAAACGGTTTTGAACTCGTCCAAGGGTCAGCGCGAGCGTATCGGCAGAATCCTGCTGATGCACGCAAACCACAGAGAAGATCTTTCCATCGCTTATTCCGGCGATATTGCTGCCGCCGTCGGCCTTAAAAATACCACGACCGGCGATACGCTCTGCGATGAGAAAAATCCGATCATCCTTGAATCCATGGAATTCCCCGAGCCTGTTATCCGCGTTGCTATCGAGCCTAAGACCAAAGCCGGTCAGGAAAAGATGGCTATCGCGCTTCAGAAGCTGGCAGAGGAAGATCCCACCTTCAAGACCTACACCGACGAAGAGTCGGGTCAGACCATAATCGCCGGTATGGGCGAGCTTCATCTTGAGATCATCGTTGACAGACTCCTGCGCGAGTTCAAGGTCGAGGCTAACGTCGGCAAGCCGCAGGTTTCCTATAAGGAGACCATCACGCGCGAGGCGACCGTCGATACCCGCTATGCCCGCCAGACGGGCGGTAAAGGCCAGTTTGCACATTGTAAGATCACTGTTGAGCCCAACGAGTCCGGCAAGGGCTATGAGTTTATCAACAAGATCACCGGCGGTGCTATCCCCAAGGAGTATATCCCCTGCGTTGATCAGGGTATCCAGGGTGCAATGCAGTCGGGCGTGCTCGCCGGCTATCAGGTCGTAGACGTGAAGGTAACGCTTATAGACGGTTCTTACCATGAGGTTGACTCGTCCGAAATGGCGTTTAAGATCTGCGGCAGCATGGCATTCAAGGAAGCCTGCGAGAAGGCAGGCCCCACTCTGCTTGAACCTATTATGAAGGTCGTCGTAACGGCTCCCGACGAATATATGGGCGACGTTATGGGCGATATAAATGCAAGACGCGGCCAGATCGTCGGCTCGGACATCAGAAACGGTGCCGCCGTCATCGAGGCTCATGTGCCTCTTGCATCCATGTTTGGCTACGCTACCGACCTGAGAAGCAAAACTCAGGGACGCGCGACCTACAGCATGGAACCCAGCCACTATGTCGAGCTTCCGAAGAATCTCCAGGAGACTCTTCGCGGCACACGCAAGGGCTGATAAACCATATAAGCAAGTAGTTTAATCAAATCATTGTATCAATTTAACGGAGGTTATTATTATGGCAAAGCAGCAATTCGACAGATCCCTGCCCCACGTCAATATCGGCACCATCGGTCATATCGACCATGGCAAGACCACTCTGACCGCAGCTATCACCAAGTACCTTGCTCTGTTCGGCGACGCAGAGTACACTGATTACTCTTCCATCGACAAGGCTCCCGAAGAGAGAGAACGCGGCATCACCATCAACACCGCACACGTTGAGTACAAGACCGCTCATCGTCACTACGCACACGTTGACTGCCCGGGCCACGCCGACTATATCAAGAACATGATCACCGGCGCAGCTCAGATGGACGGCGCTATCCTCGTTATCGCAGCATCCGACGGCCCCATGGCTCAGACTCGTGAGCACCTTCTGCTTGCCCGTCAGGTTAACGTTCCTTCCGTCCTCGTATTCCTGAACAAGTGCGATCAGGTTGACGACGAAGAGCTCCTCGAGCTCGTCGAGATGGAAGTTCGCGAGCTGCTCGACTTCTACGGCTTCCCCGGAGACGACACCCCCATCATCCGCGGTTCCGCTCTTAACGCACTCGTTTGCGAGTCCACCGATCCCAATGCTCCCGAGTATGCTTGCATCAAGGAGCTCATGGATGCAGTTGATACCTGGATCCCCACTCCTGACCGTAAGGCAGACCAGCCGTTCCTTATGCCTATCGAGGACGTATTCACCATCTCCGGCCGTGGCACCGTTACCACCGGTCGTGTAGAGCGTGGCCGCGTTAAGGTTGGCGACAAGGTTCAGATCGTCGGCCTGAAGGACGAGATCACCGAGACCACCGTCACCGGTACCGAGATGTTCCACAAGATCCTCGAGTACGCAGAGGCTGGCGACAACGTCGGTACTCTTCTCCGTGGTATCGCAAAGAAGGACGTAGAGCGTGGCCAGGTTCTGGCAGCTCCCGGCTCCATTAAGCCCCACACCAAGTTCGTTGGCCAGGTTTACGTTCTGTCCAAGGACGAAGGCGGCCGTCACACCCCGTTCTTCAACAACTACCGTCCTCAGTTCTACTTCCGTACCACCGACGTTACCGGCGTCATCACCCTGCCCGAAGGCACCGAGATGTGCATGCCCGGCGATAACGTCGACATGAAGGTCGAGCTGATCACCCCGATCGCAATCGAGAAGGGCCTGCGTTTCGCTATCCGTGAGGGTGGCCGCACTGTCGGTTCCGGCGTTGTTATCGAGGTCGAGGAGTAATTTCCTAAACTCACCGAACTGAAAAGTTCGTAAACTATGCCCCTTGAAGCACTGCTTCAAGGGGCATTTTTCATCTTATACCATGCATGAACCCGTTTATCTCGGCAGAATGTATATCGCCGCCGATGACGCGAGTTCCTTTGACGTACAGCACGGCATAAACCGTGCCGTCGCAGCCGTCGTAATTTGTCACCTCGTATGTAAACTGCCTGCATTCAAGCCCCGAATAAAACGCAAAGTCATAGCCTTGATCCGTCTGCATGTCGGCATAGTCCCTGACCGTGCCCTCGAATTTCTTTGGAAGCAGAACAGTGCGCTCGGTCTCGCTGGCCGGATCGATCACCCAGCCATATGACGCGAGATACTTTTCGCGCCCATTGAGCTGCGAGACGTCGAGCATGTCGCCGGTGCTGAAAATGCTTCGCGGCGAGGAGCAAAGGACAACGGCGGCGGCGAGCATAACTCCAAGCATGAGCAGAAGCGCAACTGCGCGTGTTTTTGTCAGCTTTAAACATTTTGTTAACATATGCGTATATTTGCCTTTTCCTATTCAAAAAATCAATACTTTATGTTATAATAAGCTCAAGTTTTTTCCTAACTAATCCTATGCTGAACATGGTGATATTATGCCGCTTATGCGACTTGACAAATACCTGTCCGAGTGCACCGCACTTTCACGAAGCCGGCTTCGGGAGATAATAAAGAACGGCAGCGTTTGTGTTGACGGAGTTCCGGTAACTGCTCCGGAGCAGAAGCTTGACAGCGACGCCGCGCAGGTAACGCTTGACGGCAAGCCGGTAAGATATGAAAAATTTTGCTACTACATGCTCAATAAACCGTCGGGACTGCTATCGGCGACCGATGATAAAAAGCAGAAAACGGTGATTGACCTGTTCCCGGCAGAACTAAGAAAGAAAAATCTTTTCCCGGTCGGCAGGCTGGATAAGGACACGACCGGACTTCTTATAATAACGAACGACGGAGAGTTTGCACACCGCGTGATCTCGCCGAAGTCCGAGATCGTAAAGACCTATCGTGCCTGCACAGAAAGCCCGGTTGACGATGCCGACGTTGAAGCGTTCAGGCAGGGGATAGTGCTTGCCGACGGAACACAGTGCCTGCCGGCAGGGCTTGAAAAGCTGCCAGACGGAAGCTGCCTCGTGCGCGTTATGGAGGGCAAATACCATCAGGTAAAGCGTATGCTCGCCTCACGCGGAAAGCCGGTTACGGAGCTAAAAAGGCTCTCGATCGGCGCGCTTGAGCTTGATAAATCGCTCCTGCCGGGCCAATTTCGTCAATTGACGGAAAAAGAGTTGTGCAGTGTGAATAAGAAAAAATAACAAAAAATGAGCCCTATATTTGGTGCTTTTATCAAAACAATTATGCGATTTTTTGAAAAACGCACAAAAATAATGTGATTTTCTATTGAAAAACGCACAAAAAAGTATTATCATGTAGAAAGTGTTGAATATTATCTATCGTTAAAATACCCATATACTTCACTGGAGGTAAAAAGACGATGTCCAGCAGAATTTTTCAGAGCGTGATAATACAGATAAAGGAAGCTACCGACCGCTGCATCGGCATCATTGATGATCAGGGCTTTGTCATCACGTGCAGTGAGCTGCCCATGATCGGCTCAAGGCTTGACGACTTTTCGAGCATGAGCTATGATTTCTCGGAGCCTGTGCTTGTAAGCGGCGTGCGTACCTATAAGGTGCTCAGCAATAACAGCAGCAAGTTTGACTATGCCGTTTTTGTTGAGGGCTGCGACGATATGGCGCGCATGACGTGCATGATGGCTGCCGTCGCCTTTAACGAGGCGAAGATGAATTACGAGGAAAAGTACAATAAGGCCGCTTTTCTTAAAAATATAATTTCCGATAACATTCTTCCCGGCGACGTTTATGTAAGAACAAAGGAGCTGCACTTTGCCCCCGATGTTCCGCGTGCGCTGCTGCTCGTGCGTCAGGTCGAGCGCTCGGACGTTGCGAGCGTCGAGGTCTTGCAGACGCTTTTCCCCGATAAGCAGCATGACTTCGTCATCAGCATAAACGAGACGGATATCGTCGTTATAAAAGAGCTTCCCGGCGGCGACAACAGCGCCGAGGTGAAAGCCATTGCCGAGAGCGTCGAGACCGTTCTGCGCAACGAGCTTCAGATTAAATGCATCATCGGCATCGGAACGACCGCGCGTCACCTGCGCGAGCTTGCCGACCGCTATAAGGAAGCCCAGATCGCGATCGACGTCGGCAGAGTTTTCGATTCGGAAAAGACGATCATCAGCTATGAAAATCTCGGCATCGGCCGTATAATATATCAGCTGCCCACAACGCTCTGCGAAATGTTCCTCAACGAGGTCTTCAAGAAAAATCCGCTTGAAACTCTTGACGAGGACACGCTTGAAACGATAAACAAATTCTTCGAGAATAACCTCAACGTCTCGGAAACGAGCCGCAAGCTGTACGTTCACCGCAACACGCTTGTGTACAGGCTGGAGAAGATCAAGAAGATCACCGGCCTTGATCTGCGCGAGTTTGATCACGCCATCGTGTTCAAGGTCGCAATGATGGTCAAGCAGTATCTTGACTCTGTCAACAGCAACGGCCGCTGAAATCCGTAGGGGAATGTCCCCGAAATCCTCAGGAGGAAAATGACACATGGTTCAGATGAACAATGTAACTATGGTTTATGACAACAGCGATGTTGCCGCGCTCGATAATTTCAGCTTAACTATAAATGAGGGTGAGTTTGCCTTCCTTGTCGGGCCGTCCGGCTCGGGCAAGACGACGATAATAAAACTTCTCACTGGCGAGATTATGGCATCCGAAGGCGAGGTCATCGTAAACGGCTTTAATATGAACAAGCTCAAGCGCCGCAAAATGCCGCAGATGAGAAGAACGCTCGGCGTCATCTTCCAGGACTTCAGACTTATTGATAAGATGACGGTTTATGATAACGTGGCATTTGCGATGCGCGTTGTCGGCGCAACGAACAAGGCGATCAAAGACCGTGTGCCCCGTGTTTTGGAGCTTGTCGGCCTTGAGGGACGTGAAAAGCGCCTACCGGCGGAGCTTTCCGGCGGCGAGCAGCAGCGTGTTGCAATAGCGCGCGCTCTGGTCAATAATCCGACCATGATAATCGCCGACGAGCCGACCGGCAACCTTGACCCCGTGCGCAGCCTTGAGCTTATGCTTTTGCTTGAGAAGATCAACGAAATGGGAACCACGATCCTTGTGGTTACTCACGAAAAGGAACTGGTCAATGCTTTCTCAAAGCGTGTCATAGCCATCGACGGCGGCCACCTTATCAGCGACGGAATGGACGGGTACTACAGTTATGAAGTTGAATAGATACGGATATCTTATAGGCGAGGGCTTCCGCAATGTGTTTACGCACGGATTTATGTCCTTTGCCTCGGTCACGATAATAATTGCCTGCCTGATAGTAATGGGCAGCTTCACGCTTCTTGATATAAACGTCAACCAGATAGTCGAGGATATCGGAAATCAGAATCAGATCCTTGCCTACGTTGACGAGGATATGACCGCGCAGGAAGCGACCGCGCAGATACAGACAAAGCTCGAGGCGCTCGACAATGTCGCAAGCGTGGACTTTGTGAGCCGCAGCGAGGCGCGTCAGAACTTCCTCGAAAAGTATGACGAAAGCTATATGGAGGGTCTCAACGACGAGGTTTTCCGCCATCGCTTTGTCATTCAGCTTGTTGACCTCAGCCAAATGGACGCAACTAAAACCGCGATAGAAAATGTTGACGGTATCGATAAGGTCAACGCGCCCACCGAATTTGCGGATAAATTTATCTCCGTTCGCAACGTCATAAGCATAGTATCGCTTGTGCTCATAGCCATCCTCGGCTTTGTGTCGCTGTTTATCATGAGCAATACCATAAAGCTCGCGACCTACGGCAGAAGAGAAGAGATCGCCATAATGAAGATGGTCGGCGCATCCAACAGCTTCATTCGATGCCCCTTTATTATTGAGGGACTCGTGCTCGGCATTGCCGGCGGCGGACTTGCGTTCCTTGCCCAGTGGGGTTTGTATAAGGCACTGGAGACTAAAGTTTCGCAGAGTCTTGCAATATCCTTTGTGCAGATAGTTCCGTTTTCTCAGGTGTGGGTTATCGTGCTCGTCTCGTTCCTCGCGGTCGGCGTACTCGTCGGCGCAGTCGGCGGCGTTATCGCGATCAGAAATTACCTCAAGGTGTGAGGATTTTGGCATGAACAGAAGATTGGTCGTATCAATACTGGCGATGCTCCTTGTGCTGACGATGATACTCAGCCTTGTGCTCACGGTTATCCCTGTGAGAGCCGATGGAGTCGAGCAGACTCCTTCCAACGAAGCCTCGGAGACCGTGCAGCAGTGTATCGCTGAAAATAATATTTGATAGAATATGAGCTTGACTGGCGGCCTGGCGGCTGCCAGTCAAACGTACTGTTTAGCTGACGAAGGCTCCGAACTGCGGAGCGCCATAAAAAAGGAGAGATTGAATGGAAAAACGATCACGCCCCGGTTTCGGCAGAAAATTTAAGTTCATACATCTTATAATAGTGGCTCTCGTGGTTATGGTCGTGACCGCGGCTGCAACTTATCTTATAACAACCGGCGGCTTCGGCGCGCAGAAATATTATAATGACGCCAAGGCGTATGTCGAGATCGAAAAGATCATCGAGGAAAACTATATTGGCGATGCCAACAGCGATACGCTGTATAACGCTGCTGCGTCAGCAATGGTTCGCAGCATTGACGATAAGTGGAGCTATTACATGAGCCCCGAGGAGTATGCGGCGTATAAGCTCTCTTCCGCAAACGAGTACGCCGGCATCGGAGTCAGCGTTAAGCTCAACGATAAGGGCAAATTTGAGATATTCGCAGTCGAGGACGGCACCCCGGCGGCCACCGCTGGACTCAATGTCGGACAGACCATAGTCTCCGTTGACGGTCAACTGACGGAGGGGATGACGACCGCTGAGCTTCAGGAGCTTATCCGCTCGAAGCTCAATAAAAACTTCCCGATGGTGATTGCCGACGAAAAGGGAAACGAGTCGAGCGTCACGATATCCTGCGAGGTAATTTATAAAAATCCGATATCCTCAAAAATGCTTGAGAATAATATCGGCTATATCAAAATCGAAAACTTTGAAGCCGGAAGCAGTGAAGGCGCGATCGGCGCTATCGAAAAGCTCACGGCAGAGGGCGCAAAGTCGTTCATATTCGATGTCCGCGATAATCCCGGCGGCCTTGTAAGCGAGCTTGTTTCGCTTTTGGACTATCTGCTGCCAGACGGCGATCTGTTTGTCAGCGTTGACAAAGCCGGAAAGGAAACCGTCCAAACCTCCGACAAGGTATGCCTGAGCGCAAAAATGGCCGTTCTCGTCAACGAAAACAGCTATAGCGCAGCCGAGTTTTTCGCGGCCGCTCTTCAGGAGTACGACTGGGCGACCATAGTCGGCGAGCACACAACAGGTAAGGCGAGAAGCCAGGTGACGATAGAGCTTTCAAACGGCGGTGCGATACACATTTCGACAAAGAAGTATCTCACGCCGCAGCGCGTTGACCTTGCAGAAGCCGGCGGCATAAAGCCCGATATCGAGGCGCACAATACCGAAAAGGACACAACAGTCCAGCTCAATGCAGCGATAAAAGCGCTGAGCTGAGAGTTATAAATAAGGATAATAAAGGAGAGCTGAGTATGGCTACCGAAAACAGATTTAAGATGAGTCAGGAGCGCCTTGACGCGCTCAAAAAGGAGCTTCTGTACCTTGAAACCGATAAGGCTAAGGAAGTCGCCGAGCAGATAAAAGAAGCGCGCAGCTTCGGAGACCTTTCCGAAAACAGCGAATACGACGAGGCGAAGACCGAGCAGGGCAAGCTCTATTCCAGAATTGCCGAGCTCAAGAGCCTTGTTGAGAATGCCGAGATCGTCGAGAAGGTCGATACCGGCATGCGCAAGGGCGCAGTCACCCTCGGCAGCAGAGTCAAGGTTCGCGACCTTGATGATGGCTACGAAGAGGATTACACAATTGTCGGCTCGCAGGAGGCAAACCCCATGGAAGGGCGCGTATCCGACGATTCGCCCTTTGGACGCGGCCTCTACGGTCACGTCGCAGGCGAGAAGATCACCGTCGATGCACCGGCAGGTGAGCTGCACTTTGAGATACTTTCGGTAGAAAACGGTTAAGAGGGAAATCTATGAGTGAGAATAAGACAAACGAGAATGCAGCTACCGAGCAGGAGCTCAGCGAGCTGCTGCAAATAAGACGCGATAAGCTCAAGGCTTTGCAGGATGAAGGTAGAGATCCCTTCACTCAGACGCGATTTGTCAGAAGCGCGTACTCGACCGATATCAAGAACGATTATGAGTCGTTTGACGGCAAAACCGTCAAGGTTGCCGGCCGCATGATGTCAAAGCGCGGCATGGGCAAGGCAATATTCTGCCACATCAAGGATGACCGCGGCACGATTCAGCTGTACATCCGCAAGGACGCAGTGTCCGAACAGGAGTTTGCAGACTTCCGCAAGTACGATATCGGCGATATAATCGGCGTTACGGGCTTCGTTTTCAAGACCAAGACCGAGGAAATTTCCGTGCATGTCGAGTCTGTCATGCTGCTTTCCAAGAGCCTGCGTCCTCTGCCCGAAAAGTTCCACGGCATGACCGACAAAGAGCTGCGCTATCGTATGCGCTATGTCGATCTGATAATGAACCCCGAGAGCAGACGTAATTTTGAGATACGCAGTAAATTCGTCGCGTATCTGCGCCGATACCTTGACGGCCTGGGCTTTATGGAGGTCGAGACACCGGTTCTTAGCCCCATCGCAGGTGGTGCGAATGCACGTCCGTTTATTACACATCATAATACCCTTGACATAGACATGTATATGCGCATTGCGACGGAGCTGCACCTTAAGCGGCTTATTGTCGGCGGAATTGAGCGCGTGTACGAAGTCGGCCGTATTTTCCGCAACGAGGGCATGGACACCAAGCACAACCCGGAGTTTACCACATGTGAGCTGTATCAGGCATACACGAATCTTGACGGAATGATGGACATTCTCGAGGGCATTCTGACCGGCGCTGCCAAGGAGATACTCGGAACCTATCAGGTTGAGTGGCTTGGTCATCAGATCGATCTTACTCCTTCGTGGAAGAGAATTACCATGGCTGACGCGGTCAAGAACGTTACCGGAGCAGACTTTATGGCTGTCGAAGGCGATGCGGATGCCGGTGTGATGCTGGCAAAGAGCGTCGGCGTGGATATGGACGGTGTTTCCCATACATGGGGCAACGCACTGTACGAGACCTTTGACCAGCTCGTCGAATCCACGCTCATTCAGCCCACATTCATAACCATGTACCCTGTTGAGGTCAGTCCGCTGGCCAAGCGCAGCCCCTCCGATCCGCACCTGACGGAGCGCTATGAGATGTTCATCTGCGGCTGTGAGATGGGCAACGCCTTCTCAGAGCTCAACGACCCCATCGACCAGTATGAGCGCTTTAAGGCACAGGCCGAAAAACGTGCCAACGGTGACGATGAAGCCGACATGATGGATGAAGATTTCGTTCTTGCGTTGGAATACGGCATGCCCCCCACGGGCGGTCTGGGCTTCGGAATTGACCGTTGTGCAATGATGCTGTGCGGAACAGACTCGATCCGCGACGTTATCCTGTTCCCCACCATGAAGCCTTTAAGCGAATAAACCACAAGATATAGATTCTTGCAGCATAGATAACACTACAAAATGTGATTTTTCGCAGTATCAATCATTACCTTACTAAAAATTTACTAAAAATGACTTGCAGACAATCGCATACAAGCATAGAGTAATTGAGAGGGGCTGTCCGATTCATTTCGGCAGCTCCTTTCTTGTTTACGCTTATATAAGCCCACAAAAGCCGCAGGATGGCTTTAAATGCTTTCGGCGTGTAAATCCTTATCAAGAACAAAACGCCACCAGAAACGCTTAGAAACGGCTTATGAGGTATCCGTAAAAAATGGGGAGCTGATTTCTCCACTCCCCATCCAGAATAGGTTGCTTTTTTGAATTGCAACCAATTACGGTTGCTGATCTCTACTGGTATATCCACGAATATCCTCAGTAAAAGCATGATCTCTTAAACGCTGTTCATACGATTCTTTAATGATCTGATAATTAATATCAACCTCGCCATTGGTCATTTTGTGTTCTTTAAGATATTTTTCGTACTTGGCATATACCTTGAAAATTCGATTGAATTCCTCTCGTGACACCATGACATTCTCATTGCTGGTCTTTGTAGCAAAATCAATGATACGATCTCTACTGCTTTGAATAAACATTTCCTCAGTTAATTTCGTGTTGTCTTTCAACGCTTGCACAACTTCAGTTAATGCTTCTCTCAATTGCTTGATAGATTCATCATATACTTCTGCTCTATTATTGACCCACTGCATCCAGCCATCACGCTTGGCAATATTGTCTACTGAATAATGACCATTTACATCATTCAAAAGAACCTGAACATCTTTCAATGTCTGTGCCGCTTCAGCCTTTTCTCTTTTTCTACGAGTAAGCCATTTTCGAATTTTGAAAAATTCAGGTACTACTTTCCCCTTAAATTCAAGGAACTCTCCAATAGCTTGCATTGCAAAAAAGATAGCTACAAGAACAATTGCAATTTTTAATGGAATGCCCAAATATTCAATGTAATTAATCATAGGTGTTATTCACCCGCTTTCTCAGCGGGAGAATTGACAACTTTACTCATGTCGCACATACTGTCAATCATTTCACTGATCACATCCATGTCCACCTCATATTTTACAGTGTCAGCAGATGCTTTGACCATTGCCATGACCCACTCTTTTTTGTCTGCGCCACTTTCAAACATTGTTTCTGCTCGTTCCATGTATCCCATTACCAAACTGATTAATTCAGGCCATCTCTTTTCCTTAATAGATTGACGAACATATTTCACCAACTGATAAATCAAAGTGATGATGGCTGCGATACCGGGCAAGGCAGAAACGATTAATTTAATAAGTTCCATATCCATGCTACACCCCTCCTTTCATTAAATTGCTGGACTGTTTATATCTTCAGCAGCACCAAAGTTATTTGCTTTGGCAGTTGCATATTTAATGCCTTCTCCATCGGCACTTGAATTTTCAACCTCGCTCTTATGAACTATCTTGCTAAGTACAATACTGCAAGCCGTACCAATAGGAGTAAAAACAACTGTCCAGCACATTAAGGCACCTGTATAACCAGTGATAATACTCCTAAGAGCAAGATAAAAGCCGCCAGCCAAGCCAGCAGCTAAAAACAATAAGATGTAAATCGCCAAGCGATTTGTAAATCCCAAGGAAGCAAGATGCTTCGTAATAGACTGGAATGAATGAATAAAAATATTCTGTCTTTTTCTCCTTCGTCTTGACTTAGAAGGCATAATTTTTCACCTCACTATCAGAATAAATCCACTTATAGCCACCAGCAGATTTTCTTCTATTGTTACAACAGGCAGAAATACCGCTGTAATTAATTCCAGTTGCTTTTTCTGCTTTAGAAATTGAATCAAATTCCGCAACAAAAAGACCCGTTAGATCATATTGTCTAACAGGTCGCATTTTCTTGTTTTCAGAATTATATTTTTGAGGATTATTATCGTCTGAATATCTCCATTGGAATCCACCAGCAGAACATCTTTTCTTTCTACAACACATGGAAATCATAGTACGATCTATATTTAATGATCTTGCAGCATCATTAATGGAATTATAAGAAGTAATATAATTTCCATTCATATCAAATTGATTAATGGAACGCATTTGATTTTTCTTTCCTCTACGAATACTTTCATTTTCAGAATAATTAGGATATGTAATCAAATGATTAATTATAGTATATTTACAATATTCTAAGACAGAAGCAATATCTGCAATACTTAAACCTTCGTCCCATAATTGTTCAATTTGATGCTGATCCACTTTTAAAAGACCTTCTCCACCTTTTGTACTATTATATCCATTATGATAAGTATCAAAAGTATCAATCCAAAACATCTCACGCTCATTTAATTTTTCGGCAGGAACTTCTTCAAGTATTTCAACAGAAAACGCTTCTTTGCCGTATTTTCTGATTGCTCTTGAAAATTTATAATCCCGCCTATTAGAATCACGAAAATGTTCATTGTACCTTTTTTCAAGAGAAAGTTGTGTTTGTCCAATATAAGATTTATTATTGACAGTATTGGTAACTTTATAAATAATACCCATTATTTATAACAAACCATTCAATTCTGCGAAGCGTTTTATAACAACGGCAAATTGCTCTCTTGTTAAGAAAGAACCCCACATATAATTAGGTTCACCATTGACAGTTGTACCATTACCAACAAACAAACCTTTATCAATTACGAAATTTCGTCCATCAGCAGACCACTGACCACAATCATTATCTTGCAATCCTTTCAGATAGACATTCATCATTTCATTGAATTTTTCTTGAGTCATATCTTCATCCTCCATTTCCTCAATATTAATTGTGTTCATTAATGCCGCTACATCACGGCGAACATCGTCCATATTCTTACCAAACTTTGGAAACCAATGCAAAACATCTCCGTGATTACTGCCAAGACCAAGTTTATAACTATCGGCATGACAAAGAATTACAGGAACTTTTTTACCTGAATAAGTGACAGTACCCATTGGATCAAGATTGTACTTTTTACAAAGATAAGCAGTTAGTTCACAAGCCTCTTGATAAACTTGATTGAAATAATTTGCATCGTTCAAAGCGTCCTCACAAATTTCAAATTGAATCCAGCCATTATTACATCCACCGCCGCAGCCCCAAGGCTTATAATTCCACGGCATCGTTTGAATGGATGCAACGGTTCCGTTTGCCAATTTACCAATCCATGCGTTTAATCCTGCTTGATGTTTAATATGATTCCAGTCGTTACCATTATTATTTTTACCAAGCAAGGTAATCATTTCATTATAATTTTCGTCCGTTTCATATGGCTGAACATACCGTTTGAGATTTGGATTGTTTGCTCCTGTACTATGCCACAATACACCACGAATTGTCATAATACTTGTTCCCTTATAGCAAGTGCTGTTTTTCTGCATACATACAATCGGAGGATTTTTATCACTATATTTCATACCGCAATCACTTCCTTTCATTTGAGATTGATTTGCAAACAGATCATAATATTTCTGACCAAATTCGCATCGTTTTGTTTGAACACTTTCATCTTGATTTGCTGGGCGTTCAAAATTAAACAAAACCGAATTCGATGCTTCAAGAACAGAATTTGCATTGCGAAGCGTATTTAAAACACCAGTATATCCTTCAGTCAACTCTTTAATTAAAAAATCAAGTTGCATATTCAAATCACCAATAGACTTTTCTCTGCTTTTAGCAAAAAGAAAAAGAGCCTTTTTACGGCTCCAAAAAGTCCACTGTGCCAACCCGTATCCTGCGCTATCATTTACAAAATTGGAATAAGATCCGCTATCAACAGCATCAGTGTAGGAAACATCTGTGTAGCCGAGCTTTTTCTCATAGGTATTTTGAAGATTTTGTGGGTTTAATCCGCTTTCAGCATAAAGATTTCCCATCAAACCTGCTGCACCATAATCACTTAAACCTTTTTGTTTTAAGTAATCCCAAATTATTTTTTCATTTGACATATACATCCACCTCCTTACAGGATTTTGTAATGAGGTTTTTCTTCGCCAAACAGCCAATATCGCAAATAATCATCTACAACAATCGCAACGCCTGAAAGCAATGTCCACGCAAAACTGAATGGCAAACAAATTTGCCCCATAAAATTAAAGGGGAGGTTTGAGTAATCCCAAACCTCCAACTCAAGCCATACATTTACAACAATACCGAAAATCAATTCGAGTATAGTAACAATACCAGCCCCAATTAACATCTGCCAAACAAACCCAAGTTCCCACGGTAAAAATTCATTGATACCACCGAGCAGCAGAAAACAAAGGGAACCAAGAATAAACATAGAAATATGACTATATCCTCTCCATGCCAATTCAATTAACATATAGGTTATACCACCAATAAGAGCCAAAACACATAACTTCAAAATTTGTTTTAGCTGCATAATTGTCACCGCCTTATTCTCTCAAAGTATTCAATTTAGTAATGATAGCATTCATCTGAGCCTGAGCAACAGACAATTTTTCGTTCATTTCTGTTAAATAAGGATCAGGTAAAGTCATACCATACTGAACAGCGGCAATATCTTCAGATGTTTCCAAACTCTGAACATACATCTTCAATTCATTGTGATATGTAGTCTGTGTAGTAATCATAGTTTGTGCCGCAATGTAAATCTGTGCAATTTCAGCAGATGTATAAATACGACAGACACCACCATCCGACTGATAAGGGAATTCAGTACCGCCCAACTCAACAACACGGAACAAGTTTGCAATATTGCTTTGATCCTCAATACTCAGATTAAAATGAACAGTACCTTCGTTTAACTCAAGATCAATACCAGCAACAATCACACTATTGCAAGCATCAGAGATTTCTTTCAGTTTCGCAGCTTTCACAACAGGAAGAGAATCCTCGCCGCCAATAATTTCAACAGCATCTTCCAATGTAATCCACTTTTTTGAAATAGCTTTTAAAAGACCATCGGCAGAAATTGAGGGTTCAATGCCACTTTTCCCATTTTCATACATTTCTCTCAATTTATTTTTCATATCTTTAGCCCTCCAAAACAGACTGGATTAAACCATCAATCGCATTTTGATGACTTTTGATTTCATATCCACCATCAATCTTAGATACAACAACTGTATCAGTTTCTTCAATTTCATTATGGCCGACCAAATTATAAGCCACACTATTAAATGCAATACCAACTGCATTTTCTGCGGTAGTATTAGTAAAACAACCATTTTCTGAAATTTTAATATAATTCACAGAATCGGTAATACCCAATTCTGTACCATCAATCTTAATAATTCGATACATTTATACGACCTCCTTTGCGTCAACTAATTTTGCGATATACTGAAGCACATCAATTTCTGCGTTGTAGAAGTCATAATTCCACAACCAATGATCATCGTACTCTTCTCGCTTATATTTCAAACAAGTCGAATCATTCCAAACCTTATCCCATTTTGCATTGTAAGATTCAATATTTTGTTTGGATCGGTTAAGAGCATCAAAAATGCTATCAATGAGTTTCCTGCGCAACTCGGCAAAACCGTCATCATTCTGCGTAAAGAAATCATAAGCGTCTTGGCTTGTAACGCCGCAAATCATTCCCTTGTCACAATAAATTACTCCGTCTTTCGCAAAACAACTCGTTCCAAACGGAAGGTTCAAATCCCCACAAAGAGTCTTTTTCTTAATTCTCTTTGTTACAACATACTGATTGAAATATTTCATGAAATTAACTCTCCTTACATAGATAAGATTTAAAAGCAGATCAGTTATTCGATTCAACAGGCATATAAAAATTCTCACGCAGCTCTCGTAATATAGCAAAAGCCTCTGCACTTTTACTTCTCTGTTGCATACGCCATTCCCAACGATCACAAAGCGGTACGAAGCCGTTCATATACCGCTCATATCGTGTACGATCTAATTCCGCAAGAACAGCCTTATACTCTTTTATGCTGGTAAAATAAATCCATCCAACCTCATAATCCCATTTAGCATCCAATGTGCATTTGAATTTATTATTTCTTTCTGCCAATTCCTTTTGGAACAACTTAACGAAATAAATATCCATAGCATGAAGTGTCTGATAACTGTCACACCGCTGTGCATGAGAACGCCAAGACTGATAAGATGTAAAAGCATCTTCTGCTGAGAATTTTCCTTCGTCAACCCATAACCTGAATATCTGTAATTTGCGCCGAATAGCCTTAATACTGTTGCGACTAAGTTTCATCACAACTTTACCTGATGGCTCTAATCGAATACGCATTTTAAGAAAACGAAAACTATGATTGGCAAACGGTGTAATGACATTCTTCTTTTCATTTAATTCCAATCCAAGTGATTTCGCATATTCAATAAGATAGTCACGAATTTCCTCTAATTGCTTTAAAGAATTACTGATTACATAACCGTCATCCATATATCTGGCATAACCTTTAATACGGCAAACATCTTTTATGTAATGGTCAATCGGACTTGCGTAATCTAACGCAATATTCTGAGATACCTGACTGCCCAATCCAACGCCATGTGGATTGTCTACATCTTGTTCCACGCCTCCAAGCGTAATAAAATCGTCAATCAACTGACAGCCTATTTCCTGCAATTTCTTGTCATGAATATGCTTACATAATCGCTCTTTAGCTCCCTCATGAGGTATGGATGCAAAATATCCATGAAAGTCAAATTGATAGATTCCACCCTCAAGACCATATTTATGGTAATGATGGATCAAATGTTGTTTAAGCCGCTCCAAAGTCAAGTCCATACCTTTACCCGGTAAACTTGCACTGTTATCATAAATGAAACTTCTGGAATAAGCCTCTGTCATCAATGCGTCACAATAACATTTCTGTATTGTTCGATCATGAATATCCAAAGCATTAATATCTCGTTCTTTACCATGTTCTATGGTTTTGAAATGCTTAAAGCCCTGAAACCGATATTCGTCATTTAAGATGCGTTCCTGCAAAGCATCAGCCTGAGTCAAGAGCATCGTTTCAAAATTAATGGTAGAGGTTTTCCATCTTACGCCAGTACAACAAGACTTGGATGCGTCCACCATGTTTTCATAAGTGAACACATCCTCAAAAGTCTTGCCGCAGATTTCCTCTGCTTTCTGTTTTCTTTTCTTCTGTCTGTTTTCGTACCTTTTCTGCTTTCTTTCTTCGCTCGTCATAATAAATAAAAGGTTCCTTTCTGTATAACTTTATCATTCACTGGTCAAACAGACATACGCATCAATCCTGTTTGGTGGTCAGCTTCCGATCCTGATTTCCTAAGTTACTTAACGGTACATCTATGAAATCTGACTAAATCAGAAAAATCATCAGACCATGCAAGCAGCGTCCAGATGCCCGTATCAGATAGAGCAGTACCATACCTTTCAACTGATACTGCAAGGTATTTAAGGTATGCCAAACGGCAGGAACCAAGGATTACATCCTCCTTCTGATTAACGGATATTGTTTTCGCTTTCGCTACTAAGTCCAATCCAAGTTTGTGTACTATAATCGTTTTTGATGCACCACAAACAGTATCAAGAATCCGGGGCGAACCCATTCGAATTGTTAGCGTTGTTGTTGTTCGCACTCCCCGAAGTGTTGACATTGCAGAAGTTGTTCGAGTTGTCCGCATTAACAGAGCGCAACCACCAGTTCGCAGGGTCTTTTTCAGGATGTAACCTATAAAAACGGAGATCAATCCTCCGATTCTACCAAATCAAATGTTTCTTCAGGCAAAACAATTTCATTTTCTACGGCATCAGCAATTTCCTCTTTTGCATCTTTTACTTTGCCGTTTCTCTGATAGGATTTATATCTTTTTCTGTCTGAATCCACTACGCCTTTTAGCAGTGCAGTTTCATAGTTCAAAAGTCTTGCCCATTCCTTAAAGACATTCGATGCAGATTTCTTATCGCCAAGAAAATTGTTACCCTCTAATACCAGAGAAAATGTAATCGTTAGCAAACTGCTCAGAGCAAATATTGAGGACTTTGCTTTTGAAAAGTAAATCTCTCGAAGCCTAAATTCGTCATTGCTCATACCCTTATGGATATAAATTGAATTTGCTCTTAATACATTCTCATGAATCTCCATTGATAAGCGTACAATATCATTAGTTAGATTAAACCTGTACGATTTCGGGAATTTCTTGGTCTGCTTTAATGTGTAGACGGCAAGCTGCTGTGCTACACGCAGAAACTCAACTTTTGATTCACTTCGTTTAGAAGCATAAACCGACATTTACAGACCTCCTAATATGATAGATTATTTGCTCCGAAGAACATTAAAATTAGAAAACATTCTCATTCCGACATAAGGATAACAGATAATAATCTAAATGTCAAGAACATTTTTGATAATTATCTCATAAGTTGCGAGAAAGTCCATCCTCGCACCCCATTCTCGGCTTGCGCCTTGAATGGAGATGCTGAGGATGAACAGAGTAACTTACACGCAGAAGGCCGGGGCGAACCCACGCGAATAGTGAGCGTTGTTGCCGCCCGCACTCCCCGAAGTGTAGACATAGCAGAAGTAGTACGAGTAGTCCGCATTCACAGAGCGCAACCACCAGCCCGCAGTTGAGCCAGTAGAACTATGTCTATATTTCACTTTGGAGTTTCCATTCTTATAATACTGGTATTGTGCCTGATAATTCTGTTCAGCACTGTTTGCATAAGACCTTGTTCCAAACACTTCATATTCCGCAAGTAAGAAAATAGTATCCGTAGTTGAAGTTACATAAGATGCAGTATTAGAACCGCCTCCTGTATTATCAGAATATTTCGTGACCGTCTTTAAAACATTCCGCAAATCAGATGGCATCGCATTCATAAATGCGGGGCAAACAACAGTCCGCATTCGACTGCTATTCCAGCCTCCACTATTACTCCGAGAATTATTCATATTAAACCAAGTGCCAGATGACTTATCAGAATTATATCCACTATCGACAAAGCAAATATCAGTACCGCCAGAAAGAGCAGTCTTGCCGAATTGGAAGTGGATACGTTTTGTACCTTCTCTTGAACTGTTGTGGTCAAAACCAAGAATAAAACAGTAATAGGTTCCGCTTAATGACAATGAACCAACTGTTCCGCTCAAACTAACTGCCTTGCGATCACCAACCGAAAAATAGCTGGATGCAAGACCAGCATCCGAAATACGACCAATATCCTCCCAGCTAATATCATTCAATGCCGTACCAACAGCAGGGAGGAATTCACAACTAACAGCGCAAGTCTTATTGGAAGGAGCAGTATGGTTTGTACCAGCCGCCACCTTAACAGTAATTGTTGCTGTACCAGTCTTGTCGTTCACGCTTCTGACAGTAACCGTAGTGCCACTCAAACTTACAGTTGCAACACTTGTGTCACTGGATTCAACAGTGATCTTACCATCACCAGCACGAGTAACGATAAATGTCGCACTCTTTGTAGTGCTATTCAGCGTAATACTGGATTTGCTCAAACTCAGAGTACCAGCCGCTTTACCGATTGTCCAGTTGACACTCTTAGCGGCGGTAGTTCCATCAGACCACATATAATCATCCTTTGGAGTAAAGGATGCAGAATATGTGCCAGCATTGGTCTGAGCGGTAACGCTCAAAGTCATTTTAGAACTGTCATAGTTACTCCAAGAAGGAGTTTGCGCAGAACCAGTGTAAGTCAAAGAACCACTCTGACTTGGAACATTCGCAATCGTCAAACGATTAGGAACTCCACTTATTACATTACTTGCGTTTGTATTTACTGCGCTACCATAAGCGTCTGTACCGTAAGGGAACACGGCAAAATAATAAGTTGCGCCGTTTTCCAAACCAGAAATTGTCAAGCCAGTAGACTTATACGCATTCTTAGTTGTAGAATTCAGCACCAGAGTACCATCACTCTCACTGGTAGGCTTGCTGCCTTTCTTGTAGATAACCTTAGAACCGCCCCAAGCAACAGTAGTAATGCCGTCTTGAGTTGTGTTATCAGGATCAGTCCATTTCAGCGTAACTTTACCATTACCAGCAGCCGCCACGCTCATGTCAGAAACATTTGCAGGAGCAACAGCAACAGGAGTGATTTCAACCAGATTTTCCTCCAAATCTGTGTAAACATTCTGCGTAGTATAAGTAAAGAACTTATAGTAATAAGTAACGCCATCTGTCAGCCCACTATCGCAGAAATAAGTGTTCTGATAAGCGTTTCGTGTCTTACTGTCAACAACGACAGTACCATCTCTGCGGCTAACAGGTGCAGAGCCAGCCTTACGAACTAAAATCGTTCCAGAAAAAGCAGCCAAAGTAGAATCGGAAACAACAATATCTTCAGGATCAGTCCATTTGAAATAAGCCTTGCCATGAGAAACAACAGTGCTGACATTGCTTACTGCGCCCAAAGCAAGACCGCTGCTTCCACTACCGCCGCCAGTAGGGAAATTAGAAACAATAGGCATCTTTTAATCCTCCTTTAACCTAATAGAATTACGACAACTGGAATATCAACTTCTGGTAACTCTCCATCTGCCGAAATGATCAATACTCCATTACTCTGTCCAGTGATGGATAAGAGTGCGTTTCGTGCCGCATCTCTTTGAATGATGGTTGCATCATGGGAAACATCAATGATTCCGTTTTGAGTTGCACCAAGTCCTTCAATTGCCAATTCTTGTGTAAATGGACTATCAACGCCAGTCCATGCGGAGGCTAAAAGAGTGCCTGTTTTAGAAAGACTGTTATCGGCTTTCGTATTTAAGGCATCTTCCATTTTTGTCATATTGCTATTTTCGTTGCCGCATAATTCTTGTCTCAAATCTATAAATTTTGGATCATCAGTAGGTTCGGTCACATAAAACCCATATTTTTCAGTTTGACTCAAAACGAAACACCATCCTTTCTCAACCAAGAAGTATCACAACAACAGGAATGTCGATTTGCGGTACATCACCATCACAAGAGAAAGTTAATGTTCCATCTGTTTGTGCAGACACATGAAGTTGTGCGGCAACAACAGCTTCATATACTGCGACTGAATAATTCTGAGGCAAAGATGCAATTCCGTTTTGATCTGCTTTTAGACCTTCGACTGAAATTGTTTGTTGCCCGTTATTCCACGCACTTGCGCTCAAGGTCGCATTAACATCATCACTTGCATCGCATTTGTTATTTAAAGCGTTATAAATCGCTTCATCATCAAAAGGCAATTGAGTATAAGTTTTTGTTCCATCTCCTGTCTTTGTTCTTTTTTCACCGCTTGCAGTATCAACGATGATCATCTCGCCGTTCAACAAAACAGGATTGTTCGCTGTCCAATTTGCACTTGTATCCCGTTTGAATTTCACACGGGCATCAAATTCTTTAGCAGCCATCATAACCTCCTTACAACACAAAGCCCACCTCGTCAAAAGACGAGATGGGTGTGTTTATTGTATTTCATTCTTGAGATTAAATCACTTCAGACGAAGAGCCACAATTGAAAATAATATAGTCACCATCAGTCTGAGCCAGATCATTTACATTGCCTGTCTTTGCAATAGCGGCAAGATCGGAATCATTTGCCTTAGTAACAATCTGTTCCTCTAAGGTTGTAATCTTACCTTCAGCAGTTGTAATCTTACCTTCAGCAGTTGTGATCTTGCCCTCTGCGGTAGTCACACGCTCTGCCAAAGCAGTCAGATTGGCGGCAGTGGCATAATCACCAATATTCAAGGCCGCAATAGCTGCCTGAACATAAGCAACAACAGTAGCACTCTCGCCAGAATCCGTATCACCGATACCGTCTAAAATATTCTGTAATGCAAGAATTGCAGAATTCATAGAAGCGGCATCCTGACCGTGAGTAGAAATCCAATCAGAAACTTCCTTCAAAGTGTCAAAGGACTCAGGCGCACCAGCAACAACTTTTGCGATTTCGTCAGAAACAGTTTTCTTCACGGAACCCTCAACGGTTGCCTCGCCATTAAGAGTAGCAATAGCTGCGGTGTTAGCAGCAATACCGGCCTTAACCTCAGCATCATCATAAGTTGCGGCAGTTTGAGCATCGGAAATCATCTGCACAACAGTCTTATTCTCAGGAACAGTGCCAACCTTTGCCTCCAAAGCATCCACATCAGATTGAGCGGCAGTACCAGCAGCTTTTGCGTCAGCAATTGCATCAGAAAGGCCAGTCACATCGGCAATCTCATGAGTATGCGCTTTAGCGGCGTAAGTTTCATCCAGATTCAAAGCACTAATAGCATTTGCAATCTGAGTAGCAACAGCAGTATTGCCAACCAGTGCCTCAACAGCGGTCACACGACCAGCAAGAGTTGTGTCATCATACTTAGGAATTACGATCTCACTCACGTCAGCAAAAGCAGTATCAGCTTCGCCCTTAGCCTTAGATTGGAGTTTGTAATTATAATTATTAACCTTTAAAATACGATATTGTGTATCGGTATCAACAGAAATACCCAAGGTTTCATCCACATAGGTTGCGATATAATCACCAATACCAGTGATTTCATCGGCGGCATAAGTAGGTTTAGTCTCTGCCTTTGCCCAATCATACACATCGGCAGCAATGCCGCTTGTAAAGTTCAATGTATTAAATGGGGTAGTGCCATCGCCTACCTTAAAAAGAATAGCGGGTTCCTGAGCCACAGCACCCGCAGCGGCAGGAACAACTACAACACACAACTCACCAGCAAGGGGAGTAGGGTTGTTTGTAGTCCAATTCGCATAAGTATCATACTTCAACTGAATACGAGTCTTTAAAGTTTTTGTAGCCATAAACATATCCCTCTTTTCCTAATTTTAATAAATTACCACCGACAAAATATGTCGGTGGTTTTCAAATAGATTAAATTATTCTGCGGAGTTACCGCCATCAAGAACAATAGAATCTCCTTCAGTTTGAACAAGTTTATTTACATTCACGGAATTCACGGACATGGTTCCATCATCCGCAACTGCAATTCCGTTTTCAGCATCCGTACCCTTGACAACGCCCAATGCGGCGGCGGTTGCCATAGGAATATTAACGCTTTTATCTTCTGCACTGACTTCAACCGCAACGCCATTGACCTTTACGATTTCAATAACATTGGCTTGAGAAGATTCAATTTTGGTCTTTAACGCATCAGTAAGGTTATTCTCTGACAAGCCCTTTAAAGTAGCCGCACGAGTTGTAATCCAAGATTCAAGACCATCAACATTTCCAGCGGCAATCGTACCACTAACCTCAACTGTGCCGTCCTCGCTCAGAACCAGCTTTTCCAATTTCTCGCCCTCTGCATCGGTAATCATACGATAACCAGCTTGGACAGAAACTTTCTGCTCCAATGCGGCTGGAAGCCCGGTGATCTTATCCATTGCAATCTCTTTAACAGAGAGCTTTCTTGTAGAATCAACTGTAAATTCCGCTTCATCGACAGAATTAATTACATTTTTCTCCGCTCCAACTGTTTCAAGAGCAGCAACTTTTCCCTCAAGTGTAGTAACTTTACCCTCAATAGTAGTAACACGTTCAGCTAATGCAGTTAACTCACTTGCTTTTGCATAATCGCCAATTTTAAGACCATTGATTGCTTCCTGAATATAATCGACAACATTAGTAGAAACGGCTCCATCTGGCAATGCCCCAACAAGAGTTTCTAATGCGTCAATTTCACCCTGTAATGCTGTCTTATCGGCAGTTTTCAGATAATCTGATTCAATGACAGAAATCCTTGTCACCAAGGAAGCAGCACCAGTTGTATCCGACAAAATCCAGTCTGCAATTTCCTTCAGCGTATCAAAATCTGCGCTTGTTCCTTCTCCAACAACAGCCGCAACCGCTTCAGAAATCGCCTCAGCTTTTGCCGTGGCAATTTCACTCTGCAATGCGGTTTTGTCTGCCGTCTTTAAATAGTCATTCTCAATAGCGGTAACACGACCAGATAAAGCAGTGTCATCATAAGTTGCCGCCTCTTGAGCTTCCGTAATCATTTGAACAACGGTCTTGTTTTCCTCAACAGTTCCGATTTTTGCGTTGATAGCATCCACATCAGTACGCAAGCCTTCAATCAAAGTCTGTAATCCCTCAACAGTTGTGGAACTCAACTCGACCCAAGTTAATGCACCATTGCGATAAACAGGCTGATAACTTTTTGCCTCTTCAAGAGAACCATCAATACCATAAAGAGAAATTACGCCATCATCGCTGACAGAAATAGTTTTCCCATCACCAGCAGGAATAACACCCACAGGCTGAAGAGCCATATTCTGATCAATATAATAAATACTTGTTCCAGTTGTCTCAACAACTGCAAGAATCTGTCCGGGATAGGCAACGGCATTTGTACTTGCATAAGCCTCTGCTTCTGCATAGCTTGCATGAACTGCGTAACGCTCCAAAGGCAGGGAAGCGGCACGTTTAAAGCTAACGCCAGCAGACCATGTTGCACCGCTGTTTAATTTTGTGAAAAATTCGCTTACAGTCATCTTTCCATACCCCCTTTACTCTTACCAAGTCAAAGTAAGTGCTTTGGTGTCATAATCGGCATCAAGTGCGACATACCAGATTTCATACTCGATAGAGGCAGTACCGAAAGCCAAAGTAACATTTGCCGCCTTACCAATAGTAAGAGGAAGTTTATTGCTATCGGAGATACCCGAAAGCTCTGCACCGTATCCAGAAGGAACGGCAACAAAGAATTGCCGCCAAGAACCAGAAGCAGTAGCGGCAGTTGGCTTCGTTCTGTTGTATGCGGTTGCATCCTTAACAACAGCCAAGGATTTAATTTCTGCTTCTGTAATGTTGGCAGGATCAGCAACCAATGCTCCGTCATACTTAAAGCCATAATACATTGGCACATACCATCTGAACAATTCCTTCGTAACCTCTGCGGTAGTGCCAGCAGCAATTGCTTTAGCAGGATACATCTTCTTCAGATTTGAAACAGGAATATAACCATCATCATAGGTTGCAGAACCCTTAACAGACATAGTTGCACGATCTGTTTTTACGCCAGAATCAACAGTAAATACATTACCGCCGACTTCTTTAGGCTCAATTGCGTTTGTACCATCTGTCAAAGCATAACCAGTTACATCAGCACCAGTAGTTCCGTCATTTGTGGTAGCGGTTGCTGTTTGACCTTCCTCGCCAGTCTCAGTAGTATAGCCGTACTCATAACTACCATCTTCATATGTAACAGTCACATCCTGAGATGCAGAGCTACCAACCTCAACATATTTCACGCTTCCGCTCACAGAAACCGTAGGTTTCACCACGTTAAAATCCTTGTCCTCAGAAACATGAATTTCATTCCATGCCTCAATAATGTTCATTCCAGTCACAGGAATGGTAGCTTGACCATTTTGCAGTGTAACATTTCCAACAGGAACCGTAGTAAGTAAATCCTGATCGAAATATACATTCGTTGCATTATAATTTCCGTCCATAGCTGCCCATGCATTGCCATTGTATACATAAGCAGTATAAGAGTATTTTGTTCCAGCAATTAAAGTTTTGACAATAAAAATATCATCTTTATTTGCCGTAACACTCAAACCAGTAAGAACACGCTCAATCACAGCATCATCGGTTTCACCATCTTGCTTGATCCCCTCATAATGAGTTGCAGCCATGCCACCAGCAACAGGAAGATTTTCATAAGTATCCGTTCCGTTACCGTATTTGACAAGGCCAGTATCTAAATCTAAGCAAGGCTCACCTTCGGCTGGGATAACATCTTTATTCAGCAACCAATTAGCTGTTGTATCACGTCTTACTTGAATGCGTGTTTTAAAGAGTTTTTCAGCCATAAGTCAAATACCCCCTTTAAATTTAATTGCTTGTATCGGCGGTAGGTTCCACAGAATTCCCGCCATCTAAAATAAAAATAACATCGTCATTTTCAATTAACTTGCTGACGTTCAATGAAGCCACTTTCATAGTACCATTGTTTTCATCAGCCACAATAGCGTCCTCTCCATCGCTGGATTGGACAAGACCAGCTTGTGTTGGACTGACAAGCGGCAACTCGACAATTCCTTCACTATTGGCTTGCAGAACAGTACCATTCACTGAAATACTTAAACCACTTGCCAATTTTTCGCTGATCTCTGTAAACTTTTCTGCCACTTTTTCAAAATTGTCATTGAATTTACGAGCAACTTCGGAACCAGAGTCAGAATCGTTCTGTGTAGTTCCTGCTCTTAATTTCTCATAAACAAAATCAGCCAATTATTCCACCGCCTTTCATACTAAGCATACAAATAACTGTCAGCTAATAATGTAGCGGTTTGGTAAAGAAATCCCCGATAATTTTCAGGCTGCCCAACTGGTGCAAAGCAATCTCCGGCAATAATTTCAATATCGCCACTTCCAGTTGGATCATACAAAGGGCTATCACTTGGATAGAAAACGCCAGAATAAAAACCACCAACTACACCAGACATATGTGATCACCGCCTTAATAGATAAAGCAGAGAACACATTCGTCAAGATCGCTCTCGAAACGCAAATCAGTAATTTCGGGAGTTGTACGACTGGCAATTGCAATACTCGTAAAATTGCCATTGCCATCGGTGGTGTAAGTAAAACCATTCATAGTGAATCGTTTATAAGCGTCAGTCTTAATTGTGATATGGAATAACTTATCTGCCAAAGAAGTAGGTTCAACCCTGCGAATCTCAGCAATACACTTATCCACAACATTTTCATTCGCCTGAATTCCTGTAATTAAGCCGCCTTGTTTTCTTACCATCTAATCACCACCTTCTTATTAAAGTTCTGCAATGCTTACGCAATTGTTATAAAATCAAGTTCATGCAAAGTCATATTGTCAAACTCGGATACTGTAAAATCATCCATCTCACTAACAAAACGATAACGCCTCATTCCTGTGCTTGCCTCACAAGATAAAACCATTGTGCTTTCGGATGGATAGATAATACCAATCAAAACTTCTGTCATATTCGCAAATGCATGAAGAATGTTTTCACTCGAAGTAAATTTCTCCAAATGCAAAATAGAATCAATAGATGCAGATAAATAAGTCATGACATCTAAATCATGCAAGATTTTTTCCAACAGATAATCATCAATTGGATCAGCAGACAAATACATTTCTGTTTGACCAGATACAGATGCCAAATAAAATAATCCAATCGGATCAGTATATAACACCATATCTAAACCATTCAACTCTGCGACCTTACTGCTTGCAAATTCTGATTCTGCAAATAGATACATTTTGCTGTCGAACTTTTCAAATCCTTCCTTCAAGAACTCAAGCTGATCTGCTACTAACATCATATCGAAATCCACTGTGCCGAATGAATGAGCGATATAATAATCCAGTGGGTCTACGGAAATTTCCAGAACAGATTCACTGCTAATTAAATCTTTCATGATTGCATCAACTGCATCAGCAGATAAAACCATTTCCGTACTTCCACCAGTTGTTACTTGGCTTGAAAAATCAGCCATCGCACTCAGATACATTTCACTGTTCATATACTCATGTACTCGTTCTTCCAAATAAAGAATTCTTGCATCCAGTTCTATACTCGCTTCGCCAGTAATGATTTTCAGCAATTCTAATTCAGACAACGAACAGAGCAAATAGAGATAATTATAAAGCGTAAATGTATCTCTCTGTACCAGTTGCGAAATAATAACATCAATTTCGGTGAGTCGTTTCTTTAAATAAACATCAAATGTTTGCAACTTTCTCACCTACTTTCTATTTTGATTTTGTATTAAGAATCCTTGTTTGCCAAAGTCAGTTTCAAACCGCCGCTCTTGACAGTAACAATTGTTGCGGTTTCAACACTACGAGATTGTGTCAAAGCCTCAAACATAAGCAAGTTGCCATCGACAATATCATCGTACAAAACGAAGTGAGTCATAGTTCCCCAACTTGCAGAACTTTCAGGAAAAGAAACATCAGAATTGTTTGAAATCACACCATTAACAGGTTCGCCCAAAGTGGTCAACTCGACACGAGAGTAACCAGCGGAATCCGAAGGCTCGGTAACACCAGTTCCATCAACACTCGGAGCAGTAGAACTCAAACCAAGATAAACTTTCTCAGGCAATGTAGGACTCAGCTTTGTTTTGAAAACATTGCCCATGATACAGTTTAAAAAGTATGTAGAAGTCATACGCTTTCATCCTCCAATCTTTAATTCTTGCATTTGTTGTTATTTCAAAAAACTCTCATTGATATTGCGGAAAATATTGAAAATACCCTGATTTGGGATTTCAACTTCACCATCAACATCTTTGATCGTGATTTGGTAAATATATTTACCAGATAGTCCTAAAGTATCATTTGGTAATAATTCAACAGTCGCAATATTTTTTGCGCCAGTTTCATCATCTCCAATAGAAAATGTCAAAGACTTTGAAACTACTGGTTCGTCAGTATATTTATCAGAATAGTCCACAAGTGCAAAATTGCCTGTGCAACCTTCTGCATTGAAAGGAACATTCTGTTCCGTAAATAACCGCCAACGAAGCGTGTTTGATTGTCCTGCAACAAACATGACTTCTGGCAGAGAATAAACATCATGCCGCATAACAATCACCCTCCAAAGTTCACGGGAAACTCGCATTTGAAATCCAAAAGACAACTGCCTTTGACGAGCAGTTTGTTCAATCCTTTTTTCAATGGCAACCATGAAAAATTGCAATACTGATACATATTCACATATGTAGGATCAGACGAAACAATTTTCCCAAGTTCGTTATCCACTGAAATTGTCAAGAAATAATCCTTTGGTAAGTTTTCAAAACGCAGCTCCGCATTATTGCACGATTGATTAATAATCGAAATTGTGTTACTGCCATTTAATGTAATATCCAGCTTAGGATAATACAGCTTATTGATTGTAGATCGACTGACTAACTTTATTTCTGTTTCATTCACACAAGAGTAACTGAACTTTCGTGGAAATGTGTATCCATAGGGAGAATCACATACCACTGTTGCGGTAAAAGCCCACGGCAGCCAAGAAAGTTGAATAGGCTCCAACTCACTGATGATACAGTGATAACGAATTGTTTCCATATCTGGCTGTTCAATTTCAAGCCATTTATATGTGTCGTGACCTGTCAACCAGTTTGCGATTGCGTCCATTTCAAAACGATCTAAATGTTCATCCATCTTGAGCATCAATGGATCAAGACCGAAAACCAGTTTAAATTCCAACGGTTCGTCAAAAGAACGACCATATAAAAAAGTCCGTCCAGTGGACGGAATTACATCAGTCATCAATTTACCTGTACTTGCAAAGGGAGTAGCTTCATTTGTATTTCCATCAATATCATAAATCCGCAATCCAAATTCAGTACAGGGGATGCGATTAAATGAAAAGTTTTTAGCAATAAAACCCATCCACTCACCTCCGCTTATACATTTTAATCTTCCTTGCTGTCAGATTCAGTTTCCTTCTTTTCAATAATCTCGCAATTATTCAAAATAGCAAAAGTTTCCTGCAATATGGCAAAACATCCAGCAAGATTGCCAGCGTTTTGTGCGCCGCTTACTGCAATGCCGCCATCCAAAGTCTTACAAACAGCATCAATTCTTTGCAGAACATCATTTTTAACCATTGTCATTCTCCTTCATACATTGATTTAGTTTTTCTTTTAACTGTTCAATTTCACGATATAACTTTTGAATCATATATGTGTTCAAAGAGATAAAATCTGCATATCTCAAATAACACTGATCCAGATATTGATCATGAACATCATGTGCGCCAGCGCAACGAACAAATCCAGCAAAATCACTGGTTTTCAATCCGTTATTTAACAACGCTTCTTCAACATCTTGAGCAATAAAACCAATATGGAATCTTTGACTGCTTCCTTTATTAAACCGATAGAAACTCGGCTTCAAGGACATAAAGAAACCGATGTATTTATCCATGTCGTAAGATATGGAATTTTTTATTCTTCGATCCGAACCAACCGTAATTTCCTCACTTGCGGAAATAACATTGTTCGTAATCGTAATACCATTATCCGGGGCTTGCATACGAACACCAGCGTTAGTTGCGATAAAATAGTAATCTTCATCAGAACCATACACCTTCGCACCATAGGTTACACTAATACCTGTACTGCCTCTCGCACACGCAAAACCACCCCAACCGCTACCAAGTGTAACAATATCAGCATCAATTGTACCTGAGCGAATATAGTTTGCATTAATGTAAAGTCTGCTGGACGATGAATCACTAAAGATACCGAATCTCGTGCCACCGCCAGTCAATACATCAAATACTTTCTTATCGGTAATGCGGTTTTCATACGCAAGATCATAGGCGTAATCCGCAGCGTCATAAGCATCAAGAGCCAGATCGTAGGCATTACCAGCTTCATCATATGCCACACCAGCATAGTTAAAAGCATTATTTGCCTGAATATAAGCAAGACTCATAGTAGCATTTTGTTCTGTGACTTGCGCCCAATTGATGCTCGATCCTGCACCCATCTTAATGCTGCCGCTCACAGAAACATTGCCAGCAGAGTCAACAACAAATTGACCGTTACCGACATTAATGCCATTCAGACTAAGGTAATCAGACTTAAACTGCTGACTACTGTTCATCATGATATTGCCGTTATTGTCTTTATAAGTTGCACCATAAACAGTGCCTTTGAAAGTACCGCTATTTGCTACCAGATTACCATTTGCATCAACAGAGAAATTTGGATTTGTGTCTGTGCCGCCAATCTTCAAATTACCCTGTGCGTCAACACGGAACGCAGTAGAACCTCCGACTTCCAAAGAACCACGAAAAATACCACCAACAGCATCAATAACACCCTTGATATAAAGACCACCATCCATATCCAGCCAGAAGTTTGCATTTGGAGTATCATTTACATCCAAATCATCAACCTTTGTCACAGACTCATTGTTTGCAGTTTTCACACCAATAGGATTATTAAAATTATCATAGACAAACATATTATCTGGATCATTACCACCAACAAGACCTAAAATTGCTCCCATATCAATTCTGCCGCCAGTCGAACCATAAAGGTTGAACGAAGCATTATGCAAAGAAGCACCTTCAGCGTCCATCTTAAACACGGCAACGCCACCGTCTTGTTTTTCACTCTCGATGATCAGATTTTGACCAGCCAACAGCGTACCAACAAGGGCAGGGAGGACGATGCCATAAAGAGTGCCAAAGTTTTTATCAGTAAACTCACCGATACCAATTGTTGCGCTCTCCCAATTATCCTCTGTAAACATGATGGCGTTGTGAGCCATCCAAATTTGCTTTGGACTGTATGTACCGCTTGCCTCGTCATATTTCATACAGCGTAAGCCAGTACCATCAATCACAAGTTCATTATTTTCACCAGCCATGATATTATTTTTCATAGCGTCAATGGCAGACTTCATAAACTGCTCAACTGATGTTTTTGCACCACTACTTACAAAGCTGCTGTAAAGATACTGATTAAAATCCAGAGAATTACTACTGGAAACGGCTTGCTCAAGAATTTGACGAATATCCATAACACCTTCTTTAGCTTGAAAATACTCGTTAAATTCAATAGAAAAGTCTGTTAAATCATCAAAATCAACAGATACAGCAAGGACATATGGTTCATAAACATTCTCATTTAAGTGAAGATACAGTCTTTCGCCAAGAGAAAATTGCTTTGCAAATTCAACAAAATCGTCAAGCGCAAAGAAATTTCCGCTATCAACAGAAAAATAATATGTTGGCTGAGAAGCCTTTTTCAGATATTGATCTGCGTAATCATATAATTCCAGAGCAACAGATTGTTTCTGATACTCTGTTACATTTCTGGTAAAATACGCATTTGCAGTAGAAGTCTTAAACTGCAATGCACTATCGGACTCCATAACATTTGCGCCTAAAGTACCAGTCATAGACAATGTTGCACCAGAGAATGTTGTACTGTTATTCAACTTACCGTCATTTAAATACAAAGAAAGGACGAAAGTATTGTCACTATTGACTTCCAATGTACCTCGCACGATTTCTGCATCTAATGACAAACTGGAATGACTTGTTTCAATCATACCACCACGAACAGAATAAAAAGTTTTGTCGGATGTATATTCTGTTTCTCTAATTTCATTTAAACTTACAAGATTGAAAATTGAAGTCAAACCTCGTACCGTAGTACCATCAGTAGAATAACTATCGGTATTCGTAACAGCAAATGTAGAATCAGTTAAACTACCACACTTAAAATAACGATCCAGAACCGCAATCTGTTCTTCGCTAAAAAAGGCAGAAAACGCAGTCAATTGATTGATGTTTTTCAGTTGATTTGTCAGAGCAGTAATCTTATTCTCAATAGGAGCAATCACTGTTTTCTTCTGATTATTGATTTCTCTTTCTTTGGCAGAAATCTCGGATTTGACCGTATCTAAATCATCTTGCAGAGAGCTATCCATTGCAACGCCTTGTACTAAAGTTGCTTTCTTACTCTCCAATCCAGAAAGTTCGCCTTCCAAATCGGCAAGTACAGCATTTTCCGTAACAAGACTGCTAATTAGCATATTCTGTTCAACAGATATATCAAAATATGTTTGCTGATACGCATCAAAAGTTTGTTTCCACTTTTCCCATTGAACAATCATTTCATCTGAGAAATAAGACTGGTTCATGTACGCATCTAAATTATAGATTTTATTCGTACCCATAGGATTAACAGTTCGAATATCTAAATCATCAGCACCATGAACATCTAATGCGGTCACAAGTTCATTTGCATTTTCTTCAACCTCAATTTCATCTAAAAGATTTCTTGCAGATAAATACACTGCTTTCGTTGAAAAAGAATCAGAAAGACTTTTTACATTGATGGTTCGATTATATGTATCAAAATCAAAAATACAGTCATAAGACTCCTGTAATTTCGATTTCATAAAATCATATACAGATTGGTTGTCGGCACTATAAGTACGATACTTACCAATTAAATCACTTGAAACTGTTCCAATTGACCAAGATGGAAGTTCAGAAAGAATAATTCCCATAATTGTCCCATCGGGAGCAAGAGGATTCCAGAAATTATAAGTACCTTCTTCCAGTGTAATTTTCTTTCCCACTAATTCATATTCCAAAGAATATGCCTTACAGGATTTTATTTTGACAACCGTATCATTATTTTCAACAGGACTTTGTAAAAGGAATTGACCATATCCTTCAACATCAATGACCCTCATACTTGTCAGAAGATCGTATTCGTCCAGTTTTTCTCCATTGTCAGCAGATGGATATTTAAAATTCAATTCAGAAACCTCAGTATAGCAAAATCTTGCATTCGGTTCTAAAATATGACCTAAATAACCGATAGGAGTTCCGTCTAAATTTCTCAAAATAAACTTTGGACGATTTCTCATATCAATTTTGCTAAAATCAATAACCAAACAATCAACCTCCTTTCATTATGATGAAAGGGAAGGGCATATAGCCCCTCCCTTATGGTCTTAATCTGCTTCCTCTTAAAGTCCCCTTGCCAGCCCTAATAAAAGAACCAGCAATTTCTTCACCAGCGATATTACCGATCTCTCGGCTCAACCGCTGAATATCGCTCTTATCCAGCTTTTCAGTAACCATCACATGAACTGGCACTGTCACATCGCCAATGCTCTGTGACACATGATTGCCACCAGACGCAGCTTGTGCTTGTTGCATATCACGCATAACAGCATTATGGGATTGCATTTCTGCATATCCACTGCCATTCATACTGTGATACAGACCACCACTAATGCCAAGTTTGCCAGCAATGGTTTCATCAGCTTTCAATACACGATAAACAACTTCCTGCTGTGGCTCAGTAAATACAGCCTCACGCTTTTTGAGCAGAGCAAACATTTCGTCCTGCTTCGGCGTTGCATCATCACCAACAATACCGCCAGTATGATATGTGCTGTACGGATAAGTAGAGTAAAGCTGTGCGCCGCCGACCTTATCCAAATACCAAACACCATCATCGCCACGAACAACGGTGCGTCCAATCAGTCTTTGCAATTCCTCACCAAGATCAAGATTTTCTCGGTTTAGTCTTGCCTTTTCTTCTGTGCTTGCATTATGGTGAGCCTGAGAGTTTGCCTTCATCTGAGCAACAATCTCTTTGATACGGCTCATAGTTTGACCGCCACTGGTGTCATAACTGCCAGTAGTACCAACGGTAGTAAATCCACTACTTGCATCAAAGGCTGCGATCTGCGCCTGAGTAGCCGCCACAGCGTTTAAATAACTACCATACTGCTGAACTGCGCCAGATGCCGCATTCCAAGCAGAAATCAATTCAGATTGTACAGTATTGCCGTACTGGTAGTTCCAATTGATCAAATCATCATAAAGAGTGTCCCAATGATTATTGATCCTGTCAATTGCCAACTGGTAGATTTTCTCAGCTGAAGAAATAGAGTCCTCAAGGATTTCAATCTCCTTCTGCTTTTCCTTTTCATAGGCATCAGCCATATTGTCGAGCATATCGCTTGTAGCCTCATAAGCATGATCTGCCTGAGTTTCAGCCAAATCAGCCTGTTCCTCAGCTAATTGTTCCTGAAGTTTACGCTTTTCTGCTTGAGCCTCACGGCTGTCATCCAAATCCAGCATCGCAATTCGTGCTTGCAGTTCGGCAATAGATTTCGTCTTTTCAGTAACATCCTTGGTGTACTTATCTTTTTCACGCTCTAAGTCCAAAGACTCTTTCTGTAAATCAACGATTTCACGGTATTTGTCAATCTGATCCTCTAATGCAGAGATTTGGTTTTCAACCTCTTGCTTAATCATTTCCTCAACATATTTGAGCAAATTTTCAAGCGCAGTAGATGTTTCCTCCAAAGCCTCTTTTGCAGAGGTATCAATACGACCAATACTGGTCACTGCCGAATCAGCCAAACTTCGCATTACATTGATACGCTGCAATGCGTTGTTATACTGATCATCACTCAAACCAAGCAATTGCAACTGCGCATAGACTAAATCCCATGTGCTTGATGCTGCCGCACTTGTTGCTGTTGTCAGATTAAGAAGTGCAACAGTATCATTATTTGTCAATGCCGTTCTAAGTTGCTGGATATAATTCAAAGCGGTTTCAATTGCCATTTGCTGAGTTCTGGCGGCAATTACTCTCTGAATATTTTCCTCATTGATAACTAATTGACCGTTCTCGTCCTGCAAATAAGCAAGATTTTCAACGCCATAGGAAAGAATATCCTGCAAAGTATCTACCGTTATACTTCCGTACTCGGCATATTCCTGAGCGGCATCTTTCAAAGAGTCATACATACCCTGAATACTATCCAGAGCATCATTTGCGTTATCAACTACTTGTTGCCAAGCATCTTTTGTTGCATTTACAATAGCGTCCTGATAATCCCACCACAAATCTGAAAGCTGACTAACTTCGTCACTGGTTTCAGAATAACCTAAAGAACGATAGTATTCAGCTTCATCATGGATAGTGTCTTGCATATCCCGATAATAACCAATAATATCATTAGTATATCTTGAAATATCGGAATAGTTTGCAGATTCAATAGCTTGATTCAACCAATTTTCAGTTAATGTAATAGCATTTTCATATTCAGATGTAATATCTTCATATGCAGCCACAATAACCTCTTTGATAGAATCTTGATAATCCCACCACTGTTTCTGCAAGTCCATAATATATTCAGAATTTTCGCTAAGACCTAATTTGCGATATTCCTCTGCTTGATTATGAACTTCTTGTTGCATTTTCTTATAAATTGCAACAATTTCATCAGCACTTCCATTATTCTTTTCAAGGAGGAATATATCATGTTCGTATGAAGCGATAATTTTACTAATCTCTTCATCCATTGCATCAAGGGTTTCTTTAAGTTGTTCCTCAAGATCAATATCTCCGCTTACATTTACATTGACATTGACATTTGAATTTTTTGTGCTATTTGGAACACTATCTTTTCCAAGACTATATGTACGATCAAGGAATGTAAAATGTGCATTGCCTTGTGCATATGCAATACCACGACTATTGATCCTGCGATTTTTCAGAATTTCTTTTGTTTGTTGATGATTAAATACAATTGCGCCCTTTGGTAAATCAACAAATTCAGCACCATTAGTACCAACTGTCTGATATGTTCCTGTTCGTGGATCAACAACTAATTCTTCACCAAGTTCACCAACTAATGCGTCTTTTTCATCAGTAGGAGTTCCCCAGCTACCACTTTCATAAGCATTACCAGAAACCACAGCAGTTCCAGTTGCTCTTGACGATTGCGTTCTTGTAACCGTAGTTACATAAATAGTCTTACTTTTAATCCCCGCAAGAACATTTTGAACATCAACAAGCCGATCTCGTGTGGTCTTGTAATTATCAAATGTTACATTGAATCCCTTATCATCAATAACAAAATTTTGAATCGTTTCCAGACTTGTCAATACGCTTTCATCGTCAATTCCAGCGTAAATCATAATCTGAGATTGCTCATTTTCCAATTCAGAAATTTTATTTACAAGGTCATCAACTTCGGACTGTTCAACACCGGCCTTAGCGGTATATGTCTTTCCATCAAACTCAGCAATTTTATCAAGTTCTGTTTGTGTTGCAGTAATTTCAGATTGAACTTGCTCTAAAGCAACTTGAATAGTTAATTCAGTTGGAGCCTCTAAATCATACTTTTGTTGAAGCAAAGTTGCCAACTCATTTTGTGCATCAGTATAGTTGGTCATGGTAGCTTCATATTCTGCATCTGTTTCATCCAAAGTTTCTAAATCTGCTTTCAGACCGTCAACTTCTTTTTGTTTTTCAAGAATTTCTTCATCAATTGTAATATGAGCAGAAATATTTTCTCTCGCAGATGTACGAAGTTCGTCCATCTTTGCTTTTGTTTCATCAATTTCTGCTTGGAGTGTATTCCATTCATCTGTACCAACTTTTCCAGCTTTACCTAATTCTGTTTGCTTTTCAAGCAATTCAGCCATTGCCTGATCGCAAGCATAAATTTGATTTTCCAGTGTTTCGACCTCAAGATCGCTCAAGAAATCTTCATGGTCAGCAGAATACTTAGAAATAGCATTACCTAAAGCAAATGCCTCTGTTGTTGTCAGATTCATTGCCTCAGCAAATTCTTCAAGTGTGTTAATCTGTGGATTTAACTCAAAGTTCTCTAAAGTACCAGTAAATACAGTAGAATTCCCGAATGCCGTATTCAATCCATCTGTAACAAAGTTTTTGATATTATCAAAGTTGATAGAAATATTCCCATCATCAGAACTATAATATCTGGACAAAACATTGTTCAGATAATCCCAACCAGCCTCAATCTGATCTCCCGCATCTTCAAACTGTCCATAAATATCCTCTGGAACTAAAGCCTTAAAAGCAGTCCAGAATGTTTCTGTACCAAACTCGTTGTTTGCATAAGAATCAAACAGAGTTTGAATCATTTCTGCCAAATCATCAGTATAATCAGCAGCTTCGTCAATTTGCTGTGCATTTTCCATTTCTGTAAATGCGTTAGTTACACCAAGCAACTGCTGTTCTAATATTTTATACTGAGCAATCTGCTGTTTTGTTACATCAATCTGGTCAAGAATGGTGCTGATTGTATTCAGAGTTGCGTCATCATAATCCTCAACACCATTCGTAACATCGTGCAGTTGACCAACCAATTCATGATAATTCAATTTTTCATGTGATTGTGCCAATTTCAAATCTGTCATCAATGCCTCTTCAGAAGCCTTAACAACATTTTGCAAACCCTCTGCATTTGTTACCAAATATCCATTTGTTGTATCAATACACCCGGCAAGATTTGTTTCACCGCCAGCCAAAGTAACAAGCGCATTATAAGCATCTTCACTCAAATGAGTATTATCTGCAAAAATACCCTTCATTACAACTTGTGCATCTACTGCATTTTCAGTAGCAGATTTCAACGAATCGTAACTTTTTCGAATTTGAGCAATAGAATCGAAATATGTTCGTGCAGTTTCTTGAGCCACATCTGCATTTTCTAATTCAATATAACCCAATTTATTAAGCAATACTAATAATTGCTCGACGCTAACTCCATATTCGTCTGCGGCAAATTTCAATCCCACATATGCTTGTTGATCGTCTGGAAGAGTATGTCTGCGGCTATTCTTATTTGGATTTTGATCATATTCAATTCCAGTATTAAGAACTTCATACAAGTCTACTTTTCCGTTTTCATCCTTGAACTTATCTACTGTATCTTTGATATAGTTGCCAAAAGTATCATCAGGATCGGCAAGAATTGCTTTCAGTTCTACCTCAAACTGGTAGTTTTTTGACTGTTCTGTAAACTTATCAAAGAAGTCTTGCATATACAGATTAACAGCTTCATTACTCCAACCAGCATTTGCCCAAGCCACTTGTGCCTCGCTCATTTTGACAACTGCGGCTGCGGCAGCTTCTTCATCGCCACTCAATAAAGCGTCTTGATACTCTTTTTGTGCGGCTAAAACTTTACCATAAACTTCACTATATGTTTCATCATATAGCAAAAGCCCTTCAACATAAGTATCAAAGATTTCTCTATTTTCATCTATGGCAGTATTAATTTCATTGATTTGTTCAGAATACGAACTCAGCATTCCTCCTACATATTGTTCGTAATTTTCACCAAAATACTGTTTGCCCAATCTTTCTGTCGTTTCAAATAAAGTATTATAAACATCCAGAATTTCATAAATGGACATATCGCCAGCATCCCATGCAAAATTATCTCCCAACATATCAGGGAAATCAATTCCATCTACTGCGCTTTCTACTTCTCGAACAAAATGATCACTAAAATCTTTTGGAACAATATCAAGATTTAAATCATTAATTCCTTTTTGAATATCATTTGTTGAAGGCAATTCAATTGTGATTCTGCCAAAAATATCTTCATTCCAAAAATCTAAATCTTTTGGATCAAAATTTAAGAACATATCTTGCGCTCTTTGAATTGCATCCCAATTTTCTTTCTTGTAATCATTCCAATTAGCTTTTGATAAATTATTAATCGCATCAATCTGATTGTTAATTTCTCCTGTAACTAAGCTAATTCCTTCTGCTTCTTTACCAAATCGAGAAATTAATTCATCTTGAATTGAAATCAATTCTTTGCGCTTGTTATATGCTTCTTCTTCAGAAAGATTACCTTTGTCAAGTTCCTCTCTCAAAGAAATAATTTTTGTTTTATATTCATCCATAGATGCAGCTAATTCATTATGAGAATTTGCCGCATCTTCTGCTGCCTGTCTTGCTTCTTCAATTTTCTGCTTGTAATTCTGGTATATTGCAATAGCAATACCTATAACCGCTACAACGGCTGTAATAGCACCTGTTGCAATTGTAGCAGCACTTGCTGTACCAGTTAAAGCAGTTGCCGCACCTTTCAGTGTTGTTATAAAACCTCCACCAGCACTTTTACCTTCCATCCAAGCCAAAGCTAAGGTTTCAAACATACTTTTAAGTTTTGGAATAATACCAAAACCGCTTGAAATCACATTAAATAATCTTGTAAAAAGCGCAGTTGCAGATTTTAAATTCAAAAACACTAAAGCAGACGCAACAAGCATTAAAGCATTGCCCATTCCTCCAAGTTTTTCGATAATTCCATCTAAAACAGTAATAGCACCAGTACCAAACTCAATAATTCCCTTTAAGAAGTCACTATTGAAAACAGTCAAAGACAAAGCCTCAAATGCTGCCTTAAACTGATTTGTCTTAGCTTCAATACCCTCTAAGTAGGTATTGTATTCTTTCATGGCAGAACCAGCAGATTCCAGAGAAGAATTCAAAGCATCTTGTGCAATATCAAAGTTCTCCATGACAGCAGAAATGATATTGCCCTGACGCTTACCAGCAATCAACTCGGTAATGCTTGCCTGTTGAATGTCTGTCAATTCGCCCCATTTTGCGGCAAGTTCTTCGATGATTTGATAGGTAGATTTAAATGTATCATCATCTATCATAATATCAACGCCAGACAATGCCATGATTTCTTTACGCAATGTTGCGGTAGAATCAGCCATTCCCTCCATATCAAGACCAGCTTGTTCCATTTCCGTAGTCGCACCACGGATACGCATGGAGATCGTCTTAAACGCCGTACCAACACTGGTAGCATCCTGAACGACTGTATTAGCGGCAGTAATCAGTGCAATAGTTTCATCAATGGTATTGTTAGCCGCAGCCATCGAAGAAGCGGAGCGTTGTAATGCCTCACCAATATCTCCACTGGAAATTGCAAAGTTGTTGCCAACCTCGTTGAATTTATCCAGAATAGCGGACGCATTTTCTGCCTCAATGCCAAAGCCCTTCATGGTAGAAATCATGCTATTTGTAGCATCATCAATACTACTCAAGTCACCGACATTAGCATAAATCGTAGCAAGCTGACCAAGTTCCTCAGCCTCACTCAAAGAGAAACCCAATCGGCTAAAGTTTGTAGTGGCATCAACCAGATCAACAACGGTTGTGCCTAACTCTTTTGCTTTGGCGGTTGCTCTGGTCAAAAATCTATCGTAAGAGGCATCGGTTTCATCAGTGACTTTTTTCAAATTGATCATTGCCGCATCTAAATCTTTGACATTTGAAATCATTTGTTTAAGTTCACTGAATGCCTGATACATTAATCTACTGGCACTAAAGAATGATGCAAAATTCTTGAATGCAGTTTTTAATTTATCTCCTAATGATTGTGTATGCAGTCCTGCTTCTTTGACTTTTGTATTAAATTGTTCAAATTCTGTATTCCATGCCTTGAATTGCGATGGAGTAGAAACAGCCTCTAATTTTGCTTTAAGATCATTCAGATTTTGTACCAGCGCAGGATTTCCCTTGATTGCACTATATGTCTTATCATACTCTGCAACTTTTTGACGGGCTTTTTCAATACTGGTTCTGAACTGTTCAATAGCATTTACATCTTCAAAGACCTTAGCATCTTTTTTTGTTTGCTGGAATTGTTTATTAAGAGCTGCAATACGATCAATTAAAGATTGATAATTCTGATCCGTAGTTGCAGTCTTATCTAATTCGGCTTTCAATGCTTTAGCTTCATCAGCCGCCAAACGCAGCTTTTCTTTTAAAGCATCAATACCAGAACCAGACATTCCAGAATTAGATACAGACGCAAATAAACTATCAGCCTGAGAAGAAATACCTGACAGTAAATTTAAGTTCTCTGATTTTACACCATATGTTGCGTTATATTCGGAAACCGCTCGTTTTGCATTATCTACGGCTATGGAAACGGAATCCCATTGCTTTTTTAATTTACCACCAGTAGCATCAGCATCTACCTTTTCAAGAGCTGCATCCAATTCAGTAATCGCTTTAGTTACTTTTTGAGCAGCCGCACTATCCCCAATGCTGTCATATTTGATTTTAAAAATCTCTAAAGAAGAACGAGCATCCTCAATCTTCTTTTTAATACCTAAATCACCAGATTGTGTTTTTTCTGCTGATCCTAAATTTTTAAGTTCAGCATTCAAACTTTCAATCATTGTTTGCAGACGCTTATAAGCCGACAGTTTCTTTTGAGTATTATCAGCATTCTCAAATTGTGCTAAATTTGCTTTTAACAAGTTTACTCGTTTTTGCGTTTCAGCACTTACATCCTTGAGTTTACTAAATTGCTCCACAATAGAAGAGACACTTCTTGATACAGAAGTGTCCGCATTCATCTTTTTAACGGCAGCATTATATTCTTCGATTTGCTTTTTAGCAGATCGCAAAATTTCATTTGCCTTTGTAAAATCGCCAGAAGAAACAGCATGATTAAACGCATTCCAAGTATCTTTGTTCAATGTTATGCCAATATCTTTGGCAATGTTTCGATACTCTTGCATTTGAGAATTTAATTTTGCTTGAGTGGAGGCAATTTTCTGTTGTGCTGCTAAAATGCTATTTACACTTTTTGCGTCAACTTCAACGCCCATCTTGACTGTTTTCTTGTTAATTTTCGCAACAACAGCATCAATTTCTTTTTCTGTTTCTGCTTTTTCGATTGCAGTCTTGAGAATGATTTTTCTGGTCTTTGTGCTATTTAAAATACCGTCAAGTTCGGCTTGAATATTAGCTTGAGTTTGGCTTACATCCAACCCCAATACAATCAAACCATCAGCAGCCATTTATTTTCACCTCCTATAAAATAATAAAACCTCCCTCTATTTAGAGGGAGGAACTGTTCATTAATATACTCGTCCATAATATAAAAGTGGCCTAATTACATTCTTTTGTTCTGATAGTTGTAATCCAAGTTTGTTTTTGGAATTAAAATCTCGAATACCATCAGCGATCCAGTTCGATGCTTGCCGATAGCCAAAATTCGGAATATTCTTAAACCAGACATTCTTTTTAACAACATAACCATCATTCAATAGCCAAAATACATTTGCATCACTTTTATTCCACTTTTTGAAAATAGATGGACGAATTGAATTCTCAATTTTTAATGTAATACTCATTCGATTACCTTCAACTTTAATATCTGCTAAATCAGCAGTAGAAATCGAATGTTGCATTGTTCTTTGATGGATTTTGCTTTGTATGCAATTAGATAACAAATTTGCCGCATCCACCAATTCTTGCCCATAAGTCAATCCAGATGGGGCTTTTACTTTTGTTATATCAAGATTATTCAAAATCTTAGCTAATGACATACAGCACCCCCATAACAAAAAAGACGAGGGCATAAACCCTCGTCCTTTCTTATTTCATTATTCATTTTCCGGGCTTCCAACGATGCCCACACCGTAAACAAGTCAATACTGTTTTACCACTTCCAATAAAACCTGTTACAATGCTAAACCCTCTTGCACCAGCATGATATTCTGTCGATCCACATTCAGGACAACAGATAATATCTTTATCTTTAGCGGGACTTGCAAAATTAACAGGAGCATCAGAATCATATATCCTCGCATCTACATTAACTGCCTGAAATTTCTGAGCAATCAAATTCGCCTGATTCTGACTTAATTCGTCTTTGACAATGATATAGGGAGCAGACTGTTCAACAAATTCTTTTGCCTCCGCAAGTCCCAACCCTGTCACTTCACGGACAACTTTAATTGCCGGAATTTTTTGTTGTGAAAACTCACTAAAACTTGGAATAGCTACCTTTTTTGAATTAGATATTGATGTTGAAACGGTTTGTTCTGTTTGAATAGGATAACCACAATGAATACAAGCAGGAGCCTTATCACTAATTTGTTTGCCACATTCGGGACAATTAATCAAAGCCATAATACAATGCCTCCTTTAGAAACATTATACATGGTATAGTTCATAAAGTCAATATATTCTTGCAAATCTTGTTATTTATGACTTAAAACAGAATCGACCATTTTATCATAATCGAAATTCTTCATTGCCTCAGCCATATTATTCAAACCAGAAGCATTCGCCAGAGTTTCATTGAGCTGCTGACCAATAGCAGCAACCATAGCAACACCGTTCTCAAGTTCTTCTCTTGCTTTTGAAAGCATACGCTCTTCAGCACAGAAACGCATCTGCTTCATATAATCCAGTTTTTCTACTGTCATGCCACGCAGCTCGGCAACCAATGCTTGAAATGCGTTATCTTTAACATTATGAATCAGATTAATAGCCTTGCACAATTCATAAGTCTTTTCAATATCAACAACTGTTGTTTTACTTTCATCATCTAACTCAATTTCACGCTCAAATACAGGAACATTAGTTGTCATCTGAAGTAAAGTAATCATAAAAACAGGATCGAGATATTGAGGAATGAAATCACCATCCGCATCAAAGCAAGCATTTACAACTCGGTCAACAAAGTTGCCTTTATCTTCGATAGATAATTCATTCTTAACAGAAATCTCCATAATGATTTCTTCAGGATTTTCAGGATTAGTCATATGCAAAGTCACATCGGTTTTCTGATTACGATAAACCTTTAACAGTGCATTCATAGACTTCTGAGTAATTTTTGCCATAATTCATTTCTCCTTCATACATTTAAATTTTTGACAAATACCATTTTGAATTTCATCCTGAATTCTGCCTTCTTTCGCTTTTTGCAGAATACTACAATTTCGTTTGTATCTACTACAACCGATGCAATTAGATTCAAATTCTTCTAATTGAGATAAGTCTTTAAAAATACCTATGTAGTCAACAGGTGAAATAATCATTTCAATTCGTGGATTTGCAGAATCATAAAAAATTCCGTTTACTCGTTCACACACAACATTATCATCTTCCCAAACTTTTTTGCTATCTGTAATAGCATCCAACATACATTTAAAGTAGTTGTTGCAATCCATATCTACTCGTGGGAAATAAAAAATGCAATCCACATAAAAATGTTGTGTTTTATTTGGTTTCAAAGGCCATTTCTGCTCTTTGACTTGCCGAATCACATACTTAGTAAATTTGTTCTGATACCGAATAGCATCTGGCGTTTTATAACTCATTGCCATTGGTTTTCCATTTTTCATAATGGCTCTATATGCCAGATAATGATTAACGGAAGGTGGTATCTCAGAAATCAATTTTAATTGACAAATATTCATCACGCTCCTAAATATGAAAATAGGGGAGAGCAAAAGCCCTCCCGCTAATTTCACTCTTCCTCGTTTGTTTCCTGCTTATTTTTTCTGGAACGGATCGCCTTGGGAACATCAGCGAAAATGTCCTCATTAGCATCCTCAGAAATTTCGCCAGCAACATTCACATTGGCAACATCAGATTCTTTAATAGAAATCTGACCTGCTAACTCAGCAGTTTCTTCCTGCTCAGACTGATTACGAGCAGCCTGAACACGGCGCAGATATTCCGCACCGCATTCAGGACTACAAGCAATACTGTGATAATTAAACGCACCAAGAGAGGCACTGGACTTATTGCAGGGAACAAACTGCTTACCGCATACACGGCAAGCGATTGTTCTCTTTGCCATAAGTATCACCTACTTATTAGGCAGCATCTTCGGCATCTGCGCCAAAGACAGTCATATCCCAATACTTAGTAACACCATTACCACAAGTTTCAGGCAAGCTGGTAGCCTCAAAGCCATGAGTAGTCTGAGAATCACCCATCGCCAAATCAAAGTTACCAGTGAAGTCAGCATAAGGCAAGAAGAACTGAACATGATAAATATTATGGCACTTATCTTCAGCCAGAGCATCAATATACATCTCAACCATCTCAGAATAGTTATCAGAAATGTTGCTGATCACATCACCCTCAACATTACGGAAGTAATAAACAACGATAGAAGTACCGTCAGCAATTTCACCCTCATTAAAGGTCAATTCCTTAGTCTCAGGATCATAAGCAAACTTACCAGCAGAGGCAGTAGCATCCTGAGTCAAACGAGTCTTAATAGTACCATCAGAGTTCTTGACAATAACCTCACCGATTTCATTACCAGCAGTGCCGACAGCCTTATAGTTGGTAGCGGCAGCATTACCAGTAACAGTCAGATAATCAGGAACCTTAACAGAAGTAGAAGTTCTGTGTTCGCCCTCAGCACCGACATTCACTTCAACCAGACCCAAGGAAACCATACCGTTAGTGCCAGAAACAGTAACAGCCTTATTACGCTTGAGCTGACCGATTGTACGACCACCCTTACCAGTCAGAGCAGTGTTCTCCTGAGTATTAGCAATAGTCGCATTCTGCAATTCATCCAAAGTAAAACGATGCACACCGCCATTAATGCCGAAACACATGATTGTTTCCAAGCTGGTAATGGAGAGATCGTTCACAACAATGTTACTCATAGTAGCATCCTCCTTTTTTAATTCAAATATTTGTCACACTTATTCTGGTGACAACCAACTGATTTTTTCGAGATTGATCTTTGACAAATCCACAGTACCGAAATATGCACCGTTCATTGTTTGTTCCCAATGCTTCTTCTTTTGGATTTGCCTCCAACTCGCATTTAATTTGAACACACTCAAATCCAATACGGATTCGTAATCATATTTGAATTCCTCAGTGTTCACCAAGGAAATGATCATGTTTTCTAAAAATGATTTATATGGCTTTTTCGCAAGACGCTTTTTCTTTAAGCGATTTCTTTCAATAAGATACCGCTTTGCTTCAGCATTGCCAGCCTTGCCAATCGGAGCCTCCCAAAAATGAATTTTACGAATTGCATTACATATTTCAGAAGCAATCAACTGGTCAATTTTTATGTCATTTTCTTCATCCCACAAAATATGTTCGCCGTTGCTCAAGTCCTCAGATTCTTTGAACTTTCGCAAATCCAAATCACGAAACAGAATGGATGTATCCTGCTCGTCATAAGCAATGGACTGGATCATCAGAATAAAAAGCTGATAATCCGTGATCGTTTCGTAATCAACCCCTATATCGTCAAGTTCAACCATCAAATCAAACGGAGTAGAAGTGAGGGATTGAACCATATTGTAATATTTCTGATCACCGAAATTAAAAATCTCGTCCACCGTTGGTACATGAACACTGATTTTATTGTTAATTGGGTAATCTTGAACTTTTAACAGATTGGGACGCTGAATCATTACTTAGCACCCGCTCTCGGATTTCCATTAATTGTTGGACGATTAAATTCCGAAACAGAATATTCCAAAGCAACGCCATGAAATTGCTCTGCTGGACTAATATCATCCATGCCCTCTAAACTTACACGACCAACTCCTAAATCCATTGAACCATTCAACAGTGCTTCAATGCGTCCAGCGATCAAATCAGGACGCAAACCATCACTGGTTCGGATATAATCTTGATGCGAAAAAACATAAAAGCAGATATTCATCCTCTTAAATGTCTTATTCATGACCTCTGGTACATAAATACGAAAACAAACATAAGTATTAGTTTCCTTTGTCGCATCAGGTGTATAAGCATAAGGAAATACTCTGGAATACATCAAAGAACGATCAGGGACGGTGGAATTTTCTTTATCCAAAATCAAATCAACAATTTCCTGATCACTGCAAATCATTTGCATGATCTTTTTCCGATAATCCGTCAGCTCTTGTAGTAAAGCCAATCATTCCACCTCCTTAAATCCAACTGTCATTCGGTTTTTCCTGAAGTTCATCTCCTGTTCCAACAGGATCATCGTAATAGTCCGCAACCATTAATTCTTTGTTATCAGTCTTTGGATTGAACTGACTCTCCAAAACAGATAATTGAATATATCCACGCTGATTACCATCAGAATAACTAACAGTATCGGCTTGCTTAATTTCAAACGCCGTAGGCAGCTCCTTGTTCCTATCAATTAAAAAACGAACTCCACTATCCAAAAGAACAGTGTGTTCGTCATAAGAGATATAAACAATCAACTGAGATGTACCAAGTTTGATATACTCTTTTGCTGTTTCACCACTACCATACTGAGTAGCATTAATTAAGCTAATTGGATATTCTACAATTTCTCCATTCAACGGAGATCGGAACTTAATACTATGATTGCAAAACTGTAATGTACCTTCCCACTGAATACCATGTAAATTATTCGATTCTACACAAAGCCAATAACCATGATCAGGCCAAGGAATTACATCGCCCAAATAAAATGGCTCATGAATCTGCGTCTGAATACTTGCTTGAGCAGGGGAAGTGGTACGATATTTATGCAGATAAATACGAGGATGAATCAATCTATCTGTTCGATGAATTGTTACGCCATCAGGAATATAAGAAGGATCGTCAGCAAAAGTCTGCTGAACCAAACGCATTGCGTTTTCAATTTGTTCACCCCTCATACTATTGCCGCCAGCTTTCATCCTCAGAAGGAAATTCTGAAAACCTCCCACAGAATTCACCCCCTTATGTATTTCTGCGAATATAGGAATAACGAACCAGTAAAGTTTCGTTATCCTTACGATACTTTTCTCTCATTTCTACCATCTTATCAAGATGATTGGCAGGGGAAAAAGCATTGAAGTCTTTACTTGACAATGTTTGTTTCAAAGCAAGTGGAACTCGAATGTAATTACTATCCAAATATGCAATCGTCATATAATTGGCTAATATCTCAACCTCAGTATCGGTTAAAGTACATTCAAATCCAGTTTCAGTCCTTTGTGAAATATCTTGTTTACAGCCTCGAAAAGCCGCAATCGCAGGACGAAGATAATCGGATAAAACCTCATATACCTGTTCTTGCTCCATATTGAAAAAATCATAATCTCTGATTTTGCTCAAAACACTATCGTAAAGATCAGTAAAGGGAGTCCCCATAGGGCTTCACCTCCTTTACACGAGCTGCATCAGTTCAATACCAAGCTGTTCCTCCAACAGACGAATGATCTTAACATTTGCGATCTTTCCGCTCTTAACAGCATCAGTAACTTTCTTAACCAACCCAGCTTTTGCGCTATCATTAAGACCAGCAAGCAACTCCTTAGCAGCTCCCACATCAGAGCCGTAGAACTTCTTCATATCAGCAGCAGTAATCTTTGCCGCAAATACGGATGTAAGATTCAGTTTCTTTAAAACCTCGTCATTACAAATCAGAAGCCACTTTTCAGTAAAGTAGCGTGGATGCTTTGCCTTCATGGTCTTAATTTGCATATAAGTCATTTCCTGCTCGTCACCGACTTCCTCCCAAGCAAAGCTATCCATCGTCTTTAAACAGGTGTAATACACCGCTGGAACCAAAGCACGAACCTTAACTTTGGTATCATCCTTTAAAGCGGGGGAAGTGGGAGCAGCACCAGACTTCTTATCTGATGCTGCTGTATCAGGAGTATTTAAAATCTTTTCTTCCTGTCCCAAAAATAACGCCTCCTAAAATTTATTTGCGTATCAATTACGCCAGTTCCCAGCAACCAACAATGTCGCTGGAAATAACAGCCAGACCAGCCTTAACCTGAATCTGACCTTCAAGAGTCTGATCCATGTTCTCACGGTTGTCAGTAACTTCCTTCAGACGAGAATCACCCTCATAAACGAACTTGATGGGCTTGCCGTTAGTAGCAAGGATCAAGATGCGAGTAGTGGACAGAGCGAACTCGAAAGTACCCTGCCTGAACACTTGAGGAATAACCATCAGAGGATAGCCTTCCCAATCGCTCACAACGCCGTTCTTCTTGCGCTCTTCCTTAGCGGAATCAGCAATCCAGTTCTCGTCAATGTTCTTCTGCAACTTACGCAGAGCTGCGCCAGTACCAACCAGAACAGGCTTAATACCACCGTTAGCGGCAGAAACCTTGTCAATCAGTTCGAACAACTGATCACGCTCAGTATCAGTAGACAATGCGCCGTGACCAGAGAACTCGGCTGGCATCATCTCGCCCATATTACTGAAAGCAACATAAACTGCACTCTGGAATGCCTGTAAGAAGGACTTACGAGCCTTATCCAGCATCTTAGCGAAGCTGTCAATATTCTTCATGAAACGCTCAAACTCGTTGTAGAAATGAACATCCCACCAATAAGTATCAACGGAGAACTGAGTACCCAAATCCATACGCTCACGGGCAGTATCCCAATGATTGCCGCTGAACTTGGAAACAGTCAGATAACCGTTATCCTCGGCATAGAATTCATTCTTATCGCCCAAGTCAAGACGAATTTCCTCAACGAAACGATTGAAGAACTCATTCTCTTTCCAACCTTCGGGCAAAGTCTGATCCAGAGTAGTTTCCAAAATCTCATAAATGTCGTTCTTATACTTACGATAAGTACGATAATTCCACTTCTCGCCATGCAGAATTTCCTTCTCAAAACGAGAACGAATATTATCATCAATGCTGCCAGCGTTGGTATCAACATTAGCGGCAACAAAGTTGCTCAATTCACCTGTGTAACTATCAACACAAGTTGCAATTAACTGCTGCTTCTCAACGGAGAAGTGAGCCAGTTTTTCCATATTACAAGCCATATTCAATACCTCCAATCATGTATTTCTTGTTATTAGCCCACAATATCGTTACGCAGAATCTCGATAAAGTAGACAACATAAGGATGACCGTAGGTTGCACCGCTCTTAACAGTCCAGCCCAAACCACGCTTTGCAGAGCCAACGATCTTGCCGTAGAAGCCCTGACCAGCAATACCAGCCTCGTCAACCATCTTCACAGTGGTCTTACCGTCCTGAGCAATGACATACTTGCCAATCTCAATTTCACCCTCACCAGCGTCAATGCCGCCAGCAGTAACAGCGTACATATCGTGAGCCATCAGATCATAACCACGGAAAGGACGCTCTGCCTCATTCACGAAATTGTAGAGAGCCTGATTACTGCGCTTGCACTCGTCATAATCCCACTCAGGATTAGCAACCAAGATAACCTTGCTCTTATTGATCAAATCGGCGGTAGGAGCCAAGAACTCATGAGTTTCAATGCCCTCCACATCTGCCGCCATATCGCCAACATAACCGATATGACCGTTTTCCACATCCACATCAGAAATCAGGCTATACATATGACCGCCGCCACGAACTGCTGCGATTTTAGAAGTTTCAACGACTGTATAATTCTTATTCATAGTCCTATACCCTCACTTTCATATTATTTCTTAGTGGGCAGAATGCCATAGCGGGAGTTCACTTCCACAGCGGGCTTCTGCTCAAACACATCTGCAACCATAGGCGCAGGATTCTTATCCTTGCGGCTAAAGTTTGCATTCAAGTTTTTCTCTGTAAAGAGAATAGCGCACTGATTTTGAATCTGCTCAACAGTGAAATCATTACGATTTTCCTTCATGTTGATATAATCAGCGTTATCGCCCAAATGCTGATCAAACTTTGCAAACTCAGCATCCTTTGCCGCCTCAGCAGCATCAGCCTGACGCTTCTGTTCATCGGCAACATAAGCATCATACTTGGGCTTCATTTCATCATAATCGTTCTTGACAGTGGTGTAATTTTGCTCGGCAGTTTCCTTTTCCTTGGTAACTGCTTCAACCTGATTATTCATGTAATCTGCCAGACCATCAAAAGCCTTTTCGAATACATCAATCTCATTCTCACTGCCAGCACCCTCGATATTTTCATACTTGGTCTTTTTACGAACCGCAGAATCAAAATCAATCTTGATCTCGTCATTTTCCATACTGAATTTCATACCGTACATACGATAATGGTCAGCACGATCCATGACAATCACTTCATCGTCCTGAACATCCACGAAGCAGAACTGAGAACATTCCCAGCCCCATTTATCACGGAAAGTCTTTTCATCAAGGATTGCATAAATCTCGTCTAACTGTTCCATCAAATTCAGTGTGAAATTAGGAGCAACATCTTTTGCCATGTTGTCATCCTCCTTTCCAGTTAATTCTTTTCCAGCAGCAGTAAACAGCGAGTATTCCTGCAACTTCTCTTTAATTTCCTGTGCAATGTTTGAAACGGTGTACTGAGCAACCGCCTCGCTATCAATCATTGCTGGCTGAATTTTTTCGTCAGTGGATGACAGCAAGCAACATCCATCGAATTTGAATTCAGTGAACTTAAATGTGCCGTCCTCCTGTTCTTCGCCAGTGATTGAAGAAAGTTCAAGTTCCATACTTTGTGGTTTGCCGCCATCTCGTTCAAAAATCGTCACTGCATCATCGAATTTAGTCCACAACAGCGCATCAACCTGAAAGAATTCACGACAAATACCATCAGAACAAACTTTTTCAATCCAGCGATAGTTACAAGATTCAGGGATCACACCATATGCAGAACCAGCATATACATATCGCTTACCATTTTCATCTTCGATCAACTTGTATTTATGACCTTGGAAATCCAATTCTCCGTCTGGATTCAGAGCGATATACCCCAAAACTGGTGTATTCTTAATGCTTTCGGCACAAGCATCAACAACTTCCTTATCAAAAATACTGCCGTTAAAATTCAAGCCTGTATGTAAAACATCAATTGTGATGGCAAGAAATCTCGAATCATCTGTTTCAACACATTCGTTGATCGTAAATGACACTGGCAATCTTTTTTGCTTTTGACTCACTTTCTTAATCACCGCCTTTCTTGGAATATTTTAATAACACCTTTCGGTGGTATTAACGATTTAAGTCTTTTTCTTTATTGGCAGACTTTTCGCCTTCGTCCGATAAATCTAAACCTTTGCTTTCATTTGTCGGTCTGCCATCGGAGCCATTTCCGCTTTGTGTATAAGAGGTAGAAAGCGGAATGAAATAATCTTGCAAATGCAAAATATCCACCTCTAAGATCGCATCACCAATCAATCTGGACTGTGATTTTCCTAAAGAGGCCGCATAATCCAGTTTAAATGGCAAACCGTTTTGAGCTGCTTTCAAATAAGCATCTGCGGTTTCGTATCTATTGAATACCGTAGAATCCTGAATTCTCACAGCGAACTTATATAACGGCTTATTATATTTACGCATCTTAATGAAACGATTGAAAAATCGTTCACACTGACGGTAAAAAGCATAAATAAAAGAAGCATCGTTTTCCAAAGACAACTTAAACGCCGTTCCAGCAGAACCAGCATTAAACAATTCATGAGGAACACCAGCATTATCATAAAGATTTGTCACGGCATCACTCAAATTGTTTGTGCTATTAGCATTGTCTTTAAAACTGACTGCTTCCGCATTGCCGGGAACATGGAGCAAACCAACATCCTCTGGCATATTTGCCTTATTCATCTCAGCAAAAACTGTTAATGTATCTTCCGTTAAAAGAGGCTTATCAACAGCATCCTCGTCAATAGGAATTTCCACAACAATTGCTTTATAGTTATCAACTCTTGCCTTTTGCAGTTTCAACTTTTTGTAAACATCCAAATCCAAAATATCTTTTGTCAAAGCCATCATAAATGGCATTGGTGTCAATAAAGAGGTATTGAACTTGAAACAAACCTGTTGATCAGCAGGAGGAATATACCAACCATCATGATACTTTTCGCCATGATGATAATCCAAATACGCCTGTTTGATATTATCTGGATATGTACCAATTTCCAAAGGACTGATGCCGCTTAAACGAATGCGGTAATTATAAACGCCATCCTGAATCTGTCTAATTTCACAAATCACAGGATTCAGCTTTAGAATAAAGAAATCCGTAGAATCCTCAAAAATCAATCCATAGAAAACATCTTCAGGGACAATCGTTTCCATAATTTTCAACATTTCATGTTTTAAGTTGATTTTCTCAAATTCACTGCATACAGCAAAATATGTGTCACGCAGCTTCTTTTGTTTTTCCTCGGTATTGAGTTCATCAACTTTCAAATCATATACATCAATCACATAATTGAACAATCCCATTTTTGAGAAGTAATTATTGATACGCATATAAAATGGAGATACATTCATCAAATATCTGCTTGTTTCCAAAAGAATATATGAATGAGAACGAGGATTTTGCAGTGCGTCTTGAATTTTTTCAATGGAATATGCTCCAATTTTCATTGAATTCAAAATGTTTGTATTACTACATAAATCATGAACCATCAATCTCTTGAATGCACTTAAATCAAGCGGTTTTTTGCCAGACTCCGCATCCTGAATAGCTTTTACATCTTTTTCGTAACTTTTGCTCGAATAAATCACTTGTTTGCGTGGCATTTCTATCACCGCCTTTCTTTAATACATTCTTGGTTTGCGATTGAGTGCTTGTAATTTCTTTGCAAAAGACTTTGCATCAAAATCGCTCTTTTGGTTATCTCCCTCGCCAACCTTTACAATATAGTACAAGAGATATGCCACAGCAGAAAAACGGTCTTTATCAAATTTATTAACAACCTTTTCTACCGAAAGGTTCTTACCATTTTGGATTAACTTTAAGTTACCAACCTCTTGGAAGAACAATTCTTCCTGAACAAATGGCATAACCTTAGAGTTCAGATCGTCATTATCTTTGATTGCGTAATCGCCGCCATTTCTGCTCTCTAAAAATCTGAATTTACCAGAATCAATCATATCAATGAAATTAGACAAAATACTTGTCTGTGCAGATTGTGCCTTTAAATCATATAAGCATTTTTCTGCTTTTGCGGTTTCTGGTTCCGCAGTAGTATTGATCGTATCCCAAGCTGGATATGTTTCACCAGACTTCGGATCATAACTCTCTTTCAAAAGTTCATCTACCAAACCAGTACCCAAACCGTTGCCGTCCACAACCACAATTCTTGCGTTATATCGTTTTCGAATTCTCTTTACAATACACGCCTGAGTTGAAAAACTTAACATATTAGATACATGAATGATATTGACCAAATTGATATTTTCAATCTTTCCCTCGCTGTTGCGAATTACTTGACCAACAGCAATAGAAGATTGGTTATTGCTCTTATTTTGTGAACGAGCCACATCCATTGCCAGATAAAATTCATCGTTGTCATTAGACGAACTTAAAACAGGTTCAGTCAATGTTCGGCAATTCATCAAGCGGTTAATATTAACCAATGCGCCTGTTGCACTGCCAACCCATTTGCCACCATAGTTCATATCAAATGCAATAGGGGAGGAATCTCGTTTCTTTTTCAGAATGGTACTCTTACTGGAACCTCTTCCATACCAGCATCCAAGCATCCAGTCAGACCCAAGCACAATCTTACCTTTCAGATCACGCATATCCTGAATCATCTGCAAGCTGCGCCGATATTCGTCTGAACCTCTAAAGCCCGGTGTAGTAAAGAAGTTGATTTGCTGATTTAATTCCTCTGGATTTGTGATTGCCAGCTTGCCAGTCGTGATACGGCCAACCTCAACAACAGGTTCAAGAGCATCTTCAAAAGTCGTATTATCCATCAAGTTTGATTCCTCAATGTTCAAACGCTTTCTACGCTGACCCTTACTGGATTGAGCATTTGCTAATGCGTCAATTCGTGCATCGTTTTTAAACACAATCAAAGCATCGCCTTTTACAAAACTGGTCTTTTTAATCTCATTTAAGAGCATTGGATAATAACGCACCAATTCGTTGTATTTATCTTTCAACAAAGAAGCTGCGTTCTCTTTTGTCTGAGCCGTCAAACCAATTTCAATGTTGGGATACCTGATTGCTGTAATAACCATCGTTGCAACCTCAGCAAAAGTTTTACCCCATCCACGAGGAAAGCAGCCATACTCACTAAAAAATCTTGCGCCGCATCTCATGAAAATACGCTGATCAGAATGTAATTTAATACCACCCTCTTTAGGAGCCATTAAATCAAGCGCAAGATCGGGATACCACAACCATAAATTTGCGATTTCCTCATATTTGTCCATACTTGCTTCAAAAGCAGAATCATTATTCAGACTATTACTCATTACTCGTCACCTCGATTATAATCAGGCGGCAGCGTAATAAATTCTTTGATGCGTTCACGATTTGAAACTGTTGGATCATCAGCAAAAATTCCATATGGATCGCCATACTGCTGGATGTATTCAGCCACTTTTTCATCATAGAACTTATACACATCTTCATATGCGCATTCAGTCTTGCCTTCCAAACGGCGGCAATAATTAATAAAGCACCAGATTACAAAATCCAGTGCGTCATTTGGTCTATAACGATATTTTGGCAGAATACGAATAACATCTTTTGTACGCTCTACCTTTTGAAAAAATTCAGAGAAACTACTGATACCACCTTGAAGATCGCTTTGATTAAGCTGTTTCAAAGCATCGCTGGACAGTTTACCCCATTTTTCAGCCTCAGCAGTATTACCGCTATTCGTTGCAATCTCTTCTCTTGCCGCAGCTCTGACATAACGCAAAAGCAATTTCTTTTGACTTTCTGTAATGCTCGGATAGTCATTTTTCATTGTGTCATAATAACTGAGCATTACCTTATATTCTTGAGCCGTACAACCTTCGCCAAATAACTTGATAATGTCCTCAGTTACCTCAAAATTATTATCGGTCAAATAATATACCTGATCAGAACCAATAGATTTTCGTCTGGAACTTTCCACACGATTATCAATATTCTGCTTTGATTCAAAACAACTATCTGCCCAAGTCTTTGAACGATGTTGCTGAATAGAAATGTTCTTAATATATTTGCCGATAATCGGATCATAGGATACTTCTTGTGTACCAAGATTTTTACAAACCTCGTTGACTGAACTTTCCCAAATGTCCTGAAGAAATGGTCTGTCTAATTGACGCAAAATTGAATACAAATTATCAATGTTGAACTCGCCGTCATCATCATAACAAGCATTTCGAATACATTCCTTGCATATCGGCATTCTGCCATCACTATGCAATGGATTGTAGCTTACATAGAACAAACCATCTCTCTTTTCCTGCTGACACGCAGAACAATACTTTTTCTTAATTTGCTTGGCAGTAGAACTGCCTGATTTTCTCGCCATACTGCCACGCTCCTTACTTTAAAAATTGGCTCTCCGTGTAGGACTCGAACCTACGACCCTCTGATTAACAGTCAGACGCTCTACCGACTGAGCTAACGGAGAATATAAAAAAGACCAAGGATTTCTCCTTGATCTTTATTGGTCTGAGTGGTGGGACTCGAACCCACGGCCTCGTGATCCCAAATCACGCCGTCTACCAACTGGCGTACACCCAGATATGGTAGGGGAGAAGGGGATCGAACCCTCACGGTGCTGCCACCAGCGGATTTTAAGTCCGCATCGTCTACCAGTTCCGACACTCCCCCATATGGCTGGGGTAGTTGGACTCGAACCAACGATGCAGGAGTCAAAGTCCTGTGCCTTACCGCTTGGCGATACCCCAATATTTTATTATCCCGCTGCGTTGCAAGCCGCTCTCGCCAAGATAATGGAAAGACACTAAGACCGTTGTGATACGGGATTTCTCACTGTATCTGTCTTGCATAAACAAAACAATCAACATGAAGTGAATTGGTACGGATGATGGGACTCGAACCCATACACCTTTCGGTACAAGAACCTGAATCTTGTGCGTCTGCCAGTTACGCCACATCCGCTTAATAAATGGTGCGGGTGGTGGGACTTGAACCCACACGGTATTACTACCAACAGATTTTGAGTCTGCCTCGTCTGCCGATTCCGACACACCCGCATATAAAAGAAATATTATCGTAATTTCCCCATCGGCAAGTTGGTTTGCCTCATAGACGATGGACTAAAACCATAGGACATTCATTTCATACAAAATGTTTTCCAACAGTCCTGTTTGGTGCGCCAGACGGGACTCGAACCCGTGGCTTACCGCTTAAAAGGCGGTTACTCTACCAACTGAGTTACTGGCGCATATTCAATTGATAGAATGGTGGAGAATAGCGGAATCGAACCGCTAACCTTCTGCTTGCAAGGCAGACGCTCTCCCAACTGAGCTAATTCCCCATGTGGAGCTGGTAGACGGACTCGAACCCCCGACCTATTGATTACAAATCAATTGCTCTACCAACTGAGCTATACCAGCATATTTAATAAAATGGCGGGAAGAGTGGGATTCGAACCCACGCACCGCTATCAACGATCTACTCCCTTAGCAGGGGAGCCTCTTGAACCTCTTGAGTACCTTCCCAAATGGTTGCGGGGGCAGGACTCGAACCTGCGACCTTCAGCTTATGGGGCTGACGAGCTGCCAACTGCTACCACCCCGCAGTATTTTCCGTACAGTTTCTCTCTGCATTGACCGACACGGAATAAGTCGGAATGATGTTACATTTTAGTGTCTATCCACAGTCATAAGGCTAATGATAACCCCTCGGCACATCTCAAGTTTAGCTGACCCAACTGAACATTTGCTCTAAAAACGGCACTGGCGATGCGTAGGGGACTTGAACCCCTGACCTCTGCCGTGACAGGGCAGCGTTCTACTCTTCTGAACTAACGCACCATATGGTGATCTGTACGGGATTCGAACCCATGTTACCGCCGTGAAAGGGCGGTGTCTTAACCGCTTGACCAACAGACCGTCTTGTATTTCTTGTTATTAAGTCAATCTTGCAGGAGGACTATTGCCTCCTGACATTGACTATTATACTTGTATTTCTGGTTATTGTCAATACCTTTTGAAAAAACTTTTTTAAAAAATTTTGGTGGAAGGGAGAGGTATCGAACCTCCACCCTACGGTTTTTCAGACCGCCGCTCAGACCTCATAAGCTACCCTTCCATATCAAGGAACAGCAGATCAACCGCTGTTCCTTAAAACATTTTTCAAGGTATTTCCGGGAGTGACCTTCACAGATTCAGAATCAGGAATATCAATCAACCCATTATTCTTTAAATCATTGCCCTTATGACCTTTTCGCTTTCTACGCTCAAATTTCAAAAATCCATGCAACGCAACTACTTCATTTCTGCGCATAGCATCATAAACTGTTTCCTCATAAGCATCTACCATCTCGGTAACTGCTTTCTTTGTTTGTCCAGTTCTCTCTACGATTTCTGCGATTAACTCACTTCTATTCATATTTCACCTCATAACTTAATCGCATATTCGATAGTTTTACCTCGACCATGCTCCAAAACTAAAAATGTTGCGCCAGCATTTGATGTTTTATTGATCGACATAGAAAAATCATCAACGCCAATAATACTCGGAACATTAATTACTTCCTGATTAATACCAACCGTTTCACTCTTTGCATGGTGTTTATGACCAGCAATCAGGAAATCGAGCTGCACACGATATTTCTGCGAAAAATCTTTGATGGCTTGTTCCATACTTTTTACTTCACCGTGGATACCACAAACCTGATAACCTAAAATCTCCGCATAAATCAATCCAGTTGGATTTTCAATAAATGTAAAATTCGGATTTTCTGAAAGTCGTGTACGAATCATAGCATTCACAACCAATGCCATATTTTCTTGTGTAAATGTTCCTTTTGGCTGACCAAGCATACGAAGTTCGGAATGATTTCCGCTCGTAGTCTGAAATTCCACCTGAACATATTTGCTCAACTCATTCAGCCAATTTACGATAAACTCTGCATAACGAACAGTGCTTTCTACAACACCATATCGAAGCTGCATAAGCTGTTTTACACGCAAAAGTCCATCCTCAAAATCTCCCATAGAAAAAACATAGATTTTTGAAAAATTCTCTTTTTGTACGATCTGAATTGTCTGATTCAGCAAATCCCACATACGATCCTCAAAAATCTCAGGACTATATGCGTTGATTACCTCATTAGACAATCCACGAATTGTAAATTCCGTACCATAATGTTCGTCACCAAAAATAAGAATACCCGCACGATGATTGTTCTCTGCAAAAATTGGAGCAGGAATATCCAGCGGCTCCAATTCTGCTACTGCTTGACAAATATGTTCAACGATCAATTCATCTCGTGCATTTTCTCGCAGCCAGCGATTCAATTCCAGTTTTTCCGTCTGTAATTTATATCGCTCTTTCTTAATTTGGTTCAAAACATTTTCTGTATTGGTAGGGGAGGGAACATCCTTAACTTCCGCAGGATCATGAAGCCATCCTGCTTCCAAATATTCATAAAGCAGTTTTGCTCCTTTGCGAATCGTATCACGATGTTCAACCTCTCCTGTGTATTCTGTTCTCAAATCAGCAATGTCTTGCCATTCAATTGTAGAATCATTTAAGCGTCTGGTAAGTAAGTCATATTGTCGGGCTAAAAATTCCGCTCGTTCTATGGCTATCCACCTCCAAACTCTTAATCTTCTTCTGCCTTATCCTGTTCGTCCTGACCGCTAAAATCCATACAATCATCCATTGTCAGAGTAATGCCAAGGTCTTTCTTAGCACTCTCATGGAACTTCATCAGCTTAGACAGCTTTTCGCAAACAAGATAATGGTCACAGTTATCACAAATAAAATTGTTGATCATAATTCAAAATCCTCTCATTCTTGTATTTGTTGTTATTTCAATCTAATAGGTCTGCCATTGCAGCCGTTTCGCTTCGTTCAGTTTTTAAGAGTTTCACAAATCCAAACCGATGATGACCTTTCAGCCGATTAACAGCAATCATCAATCCGTTATTCTCTGCAAATACTTTATGGTCTGTCTGGCGATAATCGCCGTTTAACCACAATGCAGAACCATTGCCAACACGACCAAGCAAAAGCTGAATATGTTCTTTTGTCATATTCTCTGCCTCACTACACATAATAATCGTGTTTTTAATATCTCTGCCTCGAATAAATCCAAGATGTTCAACCTCAATTTGACCATTACTAATAAACCGATCCAATCCTTCAATACCGCCAACATGATCAGCTAAAGGCATTGCAAAGGGAAGCAGTTTATCAAATGCATCACCGGGGAGAAAACCAAGCGGCTTAGAATTTTTAACCTCAATATTATTGCGAACCCACATGATTTTATCATATTTGCCCTGCATTACTAAATCCAGAGCCGCCGCACACATCAAATAATCCTTACCAGAACCGAAGCATCCAGAAATGATTTTCACTGTAATATCATCATTGTAGAGCATATCCAGTGCAATTCTCTGTTGTGGGTTTCTTGGCTTTACATCCTCCGTATAGCTATTCTTAATCATCCGATACCCAACAAGCACATATTTCTTTCCATCCCAGCGATAATAGTCAACAACATTACCATCACCGTCATCAATCAATACATACTCGTTTTCAAGACAACCAAAAATATTCTGTCCCATGTTTCCATAGAATTCAGGCAGTCGAACATCATCATTGCGGATTTCCTGAAATCCTCGATATTCATTCATGTAAAAACTCCTTACTGTATCGGCGTTTAAATGATCTCGTCTAAGTCGCAATCCTCGCCAATAATATAATCAGTTACACCAAGTTCCTTAGCCTCGTCAGAGAACATATACCACTCTTTTCGCATCTGAGCATCATACATCTCTGATGTAATCTTGGTTCTGTCCAACACATATTCCTTAACTCTTGCCTCAATGCGCTTATTAAATTCCATCTGGTCTTGTGCTTTTGCACCAGAATTATAAATGAAATTAGAGCCATCGTGCATCAGGTACTTTGCTGTCTTAGAGCCATAACGCTTATGACCAGCCAAACCAATCAAAAAGCCCATAGAATACTGATACCCAAGATTGATTGTGTAAACAGGAGTCTTACTTTGACGAATCACATCAATCAGTTCAAAACCGGGATCAACGCTGCCGCCATTGGAAGAGCAATAAAGCAAAATAGGCTTGCGTTCCTCAACTGGCTTTCCCTTGTCATCTGCATTGTACTGCAAAATATGAGAAACAATATCATCAATGATACATTCATCAATGTCACAAGTCAGAAACAGCTTTCTATCCTTCAAATTTTTCAGATAGAAAACTTCATTGACCCCCCAATTTTTCAGGACAGTTGCTTCGTCAAATTCAATATCATAAAAACTTTTTTCGATACGAGTCATAGCATCCTCCTTATCCATGCCACTTGCGTCTGCGTTCACGCTCTTTGTCGATTGTAGCGCAAATAGCAGCCGCCTCAGCATTACTTTCTACGATCAGACGCAGATATTTTTCAGCTTCGGGCAGATAATAACGATGCCGCTTGCTCTTTTGAATACAAGTCCTTACAATCTCCGCACGAGGAAAAACCTTGCGAACTGCCTCGGACTCAGATTTCGTAATTTTAATCAAACAAATCTCATTCCTTTTCAATAGATTTGGGCTGTTTGAAAAGCCCATGATAAGGGTAATTTGCATTCTATACCCTCTGTAAAAGTTAGCTTTTTACTTAAAATCGCCATAAACATGGTGTTTTCAAGAGTTTTATGGCAATTTCAAAACTGTTTTTGTCAATGCAAATTGACATTTATGAAAGCTGAAGCCACTCCATATTGCTTTTATAACGCTTAATAAACGAAGTCAAATTAAAAGAATTTGATTTTGACAAATTTCTTTTCTTATTCAAGAATCTACTCAAGACAGCAATATCAATTTCTAATTGAGCAGCAAGCCAATCATTTCGAATGCCATACTTATTCATAAACTCCTGAACTTCGTCTGCAAAATCTTCCCAATGTTCGTAATTCAAATCATAGTCCTCGCTTTCGCCCTGTGTTTTCAGATAATGAAAATCATATATCTGAATATCTCCGTCAACATCTTCTCGCAAAATACTCACTGGCGAAACGCTTTTTTGAATGATCTGATGAAAACCAGAAAGCATAAACCCACGCACCTGTTCCAGCAGCGAAAAGAACAAAAATCTCGTCACATCTGAATATTCATTTTCTAATTTTCCAAGCAATCTTCTCATTGTCTTTTCGTTGATCTGAATTTCTTGTAACGCCGCAGAACACTTTTTTCGAATATCATATTCCAATTCTCTTTTAATCCGTTTATTAATGTTATTTTTTTCCCAAATCGAATTAATTTCTTTCTTTGCTTCTCTTGCTATTTCAATAATCTGTTGTTCAACATCTTTTTGATATTCTCCCTTAGTTGCACTAATAGGAACTAATATATATGAAAGACCATGATTGGCATCTTTGTCACGAGGAACATAGAACCGATTAATGCACTTTTGCAAATAATCCATAGATGTTTCATGCTTCAAATAAGACATTCTGCCTCTTTCAATCACGATATTGTTTGTAGATTCTTTCTTTATCGTATGGGCATCCTTATATTTGTCCGTCTTGAATAATTTTTGGAACTCGTCATCTTGCTCTACATACACATGATAATCATCACGATACCCCTTATACCCATCAATATACTTAAAGAACAAAGGTCTGACATGACGATTCTTTTTATCTCGCACATCATATTTTTTCTTCAGTAATTGCAACTCACGAGTATTGTTTGCAGGATTTTCACGCTTTGCAGAGTCAATTTCCAAATTGCTCATAACATCCAACTGAGAAATATCGCAGTACAATTCCATCACATCATCAACACTGGTTCCTTTATTGATACGATCCCAAAGAATAGAATTAAGTTCCTGTGACAAATTGATGATCTCACCAATTTTGTTTACACTGGTCTTAATGTCAAGATCAGCTTTTTCACGGTTTGTATATCTACGATTACGCTTTGCAGATTCGACCAATTTAGTCGGAACAGGGAAGTTATCATAATTTCGCTTTGCTGCCGCCACCAAAATTTCATTGTCGGTAAGCAACATTGTATCAGAGTCAAAATCCGCACCGCTCAAACGCTCAAGCAAATTCTCCTGAATACTGTTCACATACACAATCTCATTTGTTGGATTCATATAACGAGCAATTTCAGGACGAATCACATTGCGAGTAACCAGAATATTACCAATCGTCACATGAGGACTGCGAGAGCCAAGCAGCTCCTTGTCACTCTCAAACATCCCACAATGAACAGTATTTTTTTCGATAATAGAAGATCCATCGAACTGCCCAATTGACATTTTCAACATCTCAATCGGATTACCGCACAATGTACTGTAATTCCCTCGAACCAACACATGACCGCAACGCAGATTTTTGATAAATGACCGAATCAAATCATTACAAAAATTACGGTACATTTTAGTCTTAGAAAATCTATCATTTAGGCCAAGTAAACGATAAATAATATCGTGCTTAGAAGCAATTGCTTGTGTATAAAATTTATCATCTGGAATATGATATTGATAACTGATCTGATGGCGAAGCACCGCAGGATCAGTCTTAATCATCCTTGCATAGTCCAATGAAGGCTTAATAAATTGCTCAACCTCTTCATATGTCATCTGCAAAGTATTGATCAACTGATAATGCGTATTTACCATGCGTCCATCAAAGAAATGGGTTTTCTTCTCATATTTGACAACGCCAAAAGTAGTTTCCAAAGTATCAAGCCAATGATCCAAAGTACCAAACTTGAGATATTTAATGGAACTCGGTGTCGTAATCAGCTTAACATCCTCAATTTTCTTTGCACGAGTATATCCGTTAAGTTGGCTGATTTTCTTAATTCCATGATCCGCAAACCACTGCTGGATGTTGGCGTTAAAGCAACATGACTTAAAAAATCTGGCTCGAAGCAGAAGCATACCTTTATTTGAATATTCGCCAAACAGACTGCGATCCATCAAAGACTGCCCATCCCAAATACTGTTCGAGATTTCTACATCTTCAGGTTTCGATACGAGTCGCCCATCAACCAACCTTGTAGCAATTGCTCGTTCATGAAATACACTTTTATAATCATCCACAACCAGAATGTTTTCTGGCTTGATCTCAATCGTGTCGATAATACTACTAAGCGTCAACGCAATATAAGGCTCAAGTGCAGCTAAATCAATGTCTTGACCTTCATCCACTTGAATACCGCACATTTCCCACTCGTGCATAATATCGTACAGTCTTTCATTAATAAACAAACATTTACCTACACGGCTGGAACCAGAGCTGCGCTTAAAGCGGACATACTTAATGCCTTCGCAAACAAAACCATTTTCATAAATGTCAGATCGAATATCTGCAACATTGTTACAGGTCTTAATATTATCTTTTGCTCGATACATCCCATCTTTGAAAATAAAATAGGGAAGTTCTTCGGCATCCACAGGGTTGTTTACTTTCTCGCCAGTTTGAACACCAACAATTTCACCATCATCCCAAGCAATACAATCCTCGAACTCAAGATCGTCAATTCTATATCCGAAACGAATATAGTAACTACCTCTTACTCGGTTGAATTCTTTATTGCTGTATTTGAAAGTTACATTGATAACTTGACAAGAATACTCTTTGCCTCTGGAATGAACTTCGTCATATTCGTTGCCTTTTTCGTCAAAAGAGAATACAGTTTCTAACTGTTCTATATCAGCAACAGGAAATAAACTTTTATGTACTTGCCGAATTTTAATTAAATCAAGACTGTAATCCAGAGAATTGATGAATCTTGATAAATTCAGATTTCCAGTTTTATTTTTCAACCTGTATCCATTCTTGGGGTCTAAGCTATTTGAAATATAAATGTCTTTACCGTCCAAAGAAGGGATATAAACCGCATTCGTATTAATAATTTCCACCACCAATCAATGAATTCGCAAACTTAATATGTTCTGGTGTATAGAACTCTGCATTATCTGGAAGTTCTTCTCTGAATTCCTCTGGAATTTCGCCTTGACACCAAAGATTGTTTGTCGTAATAGTTCTTCCATCAAAAAACCTAATCCAAAACCTTCGTCCAGCGCACCCTAAAAACGGATGTTGATCAGGATTTTTAACTTCACCTCCATCACAATAACATTGCCCACCAATAACAATGTGTTGCTCCTTTTCGGCAATTAACTCACGCCAAAAATGACAATGAAAACATTCACCGCTGCACAACACAGCATTTGTGTAACAACTCTTTTCAATTTCTTTTCCGCAAATCACGCATTTCAAAATATCACCTCCATTCTTGTATTTATTGGTATTATAGTTTATATAAAGCAACATCGTGCTTTGTAAACTCATTTTGAATTAATCCATATACAGATTGCCAATCACCACCATTGCCGCAACCAATCATATAAGGCATTGCAATATGTTCATATACTGGAACGATTCTGATTAATTTCTGAAAGCAACTTCTTAAAGCAACAAGATCAGTATATCTCTTATCGTTCCCATATCGTTCTTGAGCAAAAAGATTGCAAATAATTTTACCATCGTCTGTGGGGATAAGAAGAACACGACCAATTAAATCTCTGATCCGATGTTCCGCACAATAGCTTTGATAACGGCGATATACATCAGGATACTTATTGCGAATTTGCAAAGCAAGACCTTTTCCCATAACGCCGCAGCAGTTCACTTGATGGACAAGATAAGTTTCTTCAGCCTTTAAAAGATCGCCATTTACAATTTGAATCCGTCCCATATCAGTTTCCTCCGTAGACCAAGTTTTCCAAAAGTGCAACTCTTGTCATTAACCCAACACCACCGGGAACAGGCGTAATTAACATCTGATCTCCATAGCAAGATTTATCCACATCGCCACACAATTTACCATCATCACCACGACAGATACCTACATCAATTACAATTTGATCCTCACGAACATTTTTAATTAACTGAGGCTTACCAGTCGCAGAAATAATCACATCAGCACTTAAAATATATCCCTCTAAATCAAAAGCCTTTGTATGGCTATTACACCACAAAACAGTGGCATTGTGCTTCGTCAACAAATCAACCATTGGCTTTCCAACTTCGCCTCTGCCGATTACGCAACACAACTGACTATCTACATCGTAATTCAAATGATCCAGAATCGTCATTACTCCTTTAGGAGTACAAGGCGTAAACCCACTATTATGCTTAAATCCATCTACATCCTTGCTATCGGCAACGGCATTAAGAATACTGTCCTTATCCAAATGGGGAGGAAGAGGGAGCTGCACAATAATTCCGTTTACCAAAACAGATTCATTAGCATCTCTGATAGTACGAATGACTTCATTAGTAGTTACAGAAACATCAAAACGCTTATGTACGAATCGAATACCGACTTCCATGCAGTCTTGCATCTTACCACGAATATAAGAATTAGATGCAGGATTATCGCCTACTTGAATTACCATCAAGCACAAATCCTTGTTATTCTGCTCAATATATTCTTTCAAATACTTTTTTCGCTCTGTGGCAATAGCCTTACAATCAATCATTTACTATCATTCCCTTCCTCAATTTCTTCCATAATTTTATAAAAATCACTACCTTTGATTTCCTGAAACATATCTTCTGGCATTTCAACTCGCTCCGCATGATAGGAACAATACAGAATTCCCTTATGATCAAACAAACGACTTGAACTCCTGCCAGTAATTACAGAATTATACCAAGATGGAGAGGGCTTATGATAAATCTTTATATCAGCAGCTTGTTTAATCCAAGCCTTACCAATCACAGAATTTCGCTTAAACAAACACAATCCATCTTCCAAAGCGTATTTCGTAAACTGTTTTGCAAATTTATTTTCGTCATTCTTTGTCGGAATAATGCCAATCTGATCCTTTGAAATCCAATACCTTGTTGCCTCAATTCCATGCTGCTCAAAGAAACTAATAACGATTTTATTATTCTCAGAAACAGAATTTCTCCATTCCCAATAATCAGTATGTAATCGTGAACCCTCTTTAACGATATAAAATTTTTCCACAACCATCCTCCTAAACATGAGTCCATATTTCATTTTTTACAATTCTGGAAATCAAACCGACACTTACACCAAAATAAGTAGCAAGTTCTTGTCGGTTGCACTTTTGCCCTTTACCTTTTGGTATGTAATTGGAGCGTATGTAAATCACATCATTCTCAGTCAGCTTCGCCATTCCATTGTAGCTGCCTTGATAATATCCAAAGCGTGAATTTTGCGCCAACTGATATGGAATAGAAGAATCAATTAAATCCATTTCAACAGCATGGTTATAGTTATCTCTTCGAGAACACCATTCCAAATTATCCAGTCGATTATTTGTTTTCTTACCATCAATATGATTTACAATTTCATACCCATAAGGATTGTTTAAAAATGTTTCCGCAACACAACGATGTATGCGGATATTTTTATTCCTACCATTGACAGAAGTACATATTTGTAAATATCCGCTGGAACACATATGTAAAGAATAAATTCTTTTATTCTTGGCATTTCGAATTCTTCCATATGTAGAAACCTCAAAACGCCAAGAATAATCTACTCCGTCATACCATGCTCCTGCCCATTGTTCGATTTCCTGTTCATACCACACCGATCTCAACTCACTCTCTTATTCCATACCCTTGCGGCTGCTTCTTTTGTTCGGAATGTTCTCGGCGTTTCAATACCGCAATCATCACAGGCGATAAAGTAAAAGAATGAATTCGAATATGCAGAAGGTTCTACAACAAAGAATGCTTTTCCACCACAACACGGACATGACTTTAAATCATCATCGTTCATATTCCTTATCATTCTGCTCACAATATTCCTCCCATGCTTCCTTGCAAAAATCTCCTTCACAAGCACCTAATCTGCTTACTGTTCCATTCATATAAGGACAATATTTTGCATCACAAAGAATTTCAGCCTCACACGCTTCTATAAAATCATTATTTTCCTTTTGACTCATGTACTGATTCACCAGCAGCACCTCTTTTCCAATTTTCAAGATACTTGTCAAAATCTCCCTCAAAACCAGTGCAAAGATAAATTGTGTGCATGATCTTATTGTGAAATTGACAATCACTGCAATTTAACCCATTGTTACAAGGATTCTCGCAAAACTGACACATACAGTTTGTGTTGTCAAAAGGACACAAATTTGTGCAAACCATAACCCACCATCCAATTAATGCTTCACATACAGATCATAAATGGGAACACCGTTTCTTTCTGAAATTTCAGCCTCTCCATTTTCAAATTCCTGCAAATATGCTTGATTTGCTTCTTCGTTCTCAAAACGGTATAGGTTCTCATACTGAAGTGATAGGGGAGAGCCAAAAATCCAATTATCTGCACCGCAATGGAACATACCGCCAGTCATTGCATTATGGCGAACACCTTTCCACGGCAATTTAGAGCAAACAGAATACATTGGCTTTCCAAATAAATTGCTTACCATCACAAAGTAATTCTCTGACACTGCTTTAACACGCAGAGGTTTCGTCCAATCATTGATCTTGACCAAATCGCCAACCTTGATCGTATCAAGAATTTCTCGTGTAATATCTGTATAATGCACATATTCCTTTTTCATATCATACCTCCATCATAGATCGAAGCTGACTGGTACATTCTGCAATTGCATGAGCCGCTTCCACCATATCAAATCCGCTATTGATTAAACTCATAGAAATACGAATCGTACAGCTTGCATCATGCTCCGATAAGCCCAATGCCAACAGCACATGAGAAGGTTCAAGAGAACCAGCCGTACACGCCGATCCAGCAGACACATAGACCTGTTTCTGGTTCAGCAGCAAAAGCATTGCTTCGCTCTCGCACCCCGGCAGTGTCAAGCTAATAATGTTCGGAACACCAACATCAGTATTAACTTTATAAGAAACAGACAGTTCATCCAAAGTATCAAAGAATGTGCTTCTTAATTCTCTGAAATATTCCTCGTTTCCCTTCATATTCTTAGCAAGCCCCTCTGTCGCAGCTCCCATAGAAATAATGCCAAACACATTCTCGGTTCCTGCTCTAAGACCTCGTTCCTGACCACCGCCAGTAATAATTGATTTTACAGACACTCCATCTCTCACATACAAAATGCCGATCCCCTTCAGTGCATGAATCTTATGTCCTGATGCAGCAAGCATATCAATGTGCTGTTCATTTACATTCAGCGGAATATGACCATATGCCTGAACTGCGTCTGTCATGAAAAGTGCATGATATTCCTGACAAAGATCGCCAATATCCTCAATCAACTGAATAGAACCAATTTCATTATTCACTGCCATAATAGACACAAGACCAATCTGATCCTTATATTTTTCCATGACTCGATGCAGTTCCTCAATATCTACTCTGCCATCCTGATCAATAGGCATATAGATTACAGTAAATCCATCCTTCTCCAATTCTTTGCAAGTATTCAAAACGGCATGATGTTCGATTTCCGTAGTAACAATCATTGTCTTACCAATACTTTTCAGATACGGAGCAATACCACGCAGAGCCATATTATCTGACTCACTGCCACCAGCAGTAAAATAAATCTCAGAAGGTTTTGCTCCGATAAAATCAGCAATGATTTTTCTTGCATTCTCAACCGCATCGTTTGCCTTACGACCAATATCATGCAAGCTACTTGGATTTCCATACTGCTCATATACGGCATCATTTACAGCATCCATTACATACCGAAGCGGCTTTGTCGTACTTGCGTTATCCAAATAAATCCTTGATTTCACCAGAACATTATTCGTAGCTTTTTCCATCATCGTACTCCTTCATATATTTCCAATATTCATTTCTGAATTTTCTCCTGCCATTTTCTACTCGCTGCTCAATCTCAGCGTCCGACAAATCAATCTCATTACTGCCATCATCATAAAATGCGCAGGGCTGTTCATCCTCGCATTGGTCATTCCAAATACAGGTTCGGCATGAGTGCCGATTGGTATTTTCGTTCATAAAATTCTCCTTTATGTAGTTTCATATTTTGTCCTCCGATACTTGTATTTCTGGTTATTAGTCAAAAAGAAAAGAAATAAAATCACTTTCATCCATTTCTTTACCATTATATCTCTGAGTAGAAGAAACATACAAAACCTTTTCTGCTCTTGTAATAGCCACATACATTAGGCGTTTTTCCTCGTCTGGATTTTGATTTTTCCCATGCGGCAGAATACCTTGATTAACTCCTGCCACAAACACAATAGGAAACTCCAATCCTTTGGATTTATGAATGGTCATAAGCTGAACGGAATTTGGATCAGTTTTCTTTTCCTTGGCAAACTTCATCATAAAGGAAACAAAACGCTTTACATCCTTATAGTTCGATGCCATACTCTGCAAAGTATTCAAATTTTCAACTTTGCTATCATCATTCTCGCTCAAATCTTTAGACACATAAGAATCCAAATCAAGAATTTCTCGCAGATCAGCAATCATATCTGCTACGGTTTTATAATGGTTTCCACTGAGCTGCTTAACAGTGCCATAAATCGAATTGGCACTCTTATATCTCCAATTTGTTTTAATCACTCTGGACATAGCACAAAACAAAGAGATTTTTTCTTTTCTGGCAGCTCGTTTTACCTCTTGCAAAAACTGACTTCCCAAAAAACGATTAGGACGATTATAAATATATTCAAATGCCTCGTCATCATTAATATCGCATACCAGACGCAAATAAGAAAGGACAATCTTGATTTCCTTGCGATCTGAAAATGACAAACCATCTACAACAGTATATGGAATTTCACTGCGATACAAAGCCGTTTCAAAATACTGAAGCTGGGCATTCGTTCTGGTAAGCACAGCTATATCATTGTAATGATACCCCGCATCAACCAGTTCTTTTACTCTCTTAGAAATTTCAGCCGCCTCCGTGGTTTCATCAATGAACCGATCATAATGAGGCTCTTCAAATTCTCCCTTGTCTGCAACGCTCTCCACATAATGAACATGACCAGACTCAGGAATATACTCTGCGAAATGATTGGCAGCACGAACAATATTCAAACTGCTTCGATAGTTTTTATTCAGTTGAATTGTTTTTGCATCAGGCCATTCCTGATCAAACTCCAATACAAACCGATTGTCTGAACCTCTCCACTGAAAAATGTTCTGCAAAGGATCATCCACTACGAAAACATTCTTGTACTTTGCACCAATCAATTTCAAAATTTCATACTGTACTGCATTCGTATCTTGCATCTCGTCTGCCAGAATAAATTGGTATTTATCCTGACAATAAGCCAATCCTTTTTCATTGCTAACCAGTATCTCATAGCACTTGGTAAGCATATCATCAAAATCTAACTGGTTATGTGCGCTTTTGTAATCCTCGTATTTCTTATAAAATTTCCCGAACTTTTCTCTCGTATCTGGCTTTTTCATCTGATTTTTCTGCACAGAAATGTAATGCAGAATTTCCGCTACTTCCTCACCATCGACTTCCTTGGTTCGATAAACAGACTGCATAATCTCTTCGATAATCTTGACCTTTTTCCAATCGGCATCCAAAATTTCAAATTGCTCTCTTGTAAACTGTCGAACAATCCTATATCCAAAAGAATGGAATGTTTCAATGTTAATGAAATTTACATACTCAGGAATCATTTTAGTCAGACGCTCGATCATATTCTCTTTTGCCTTTTTGCTGAATGTAATTGCTAAAATCTTTCCCGGCTCTACATCATATTCCTCAATCAACTTTACAATTCGATTTACAAGAACCCTTGTTTTGCCACTCCCTGCGGAAGCGATCACATTACAACAGCCCCTATAAAAATCAACCGCCTCTTGCTGTACTTTGCTTAATTCCATAATCGACCTCACTTATTCGTCTACATATACGATATGAAAACCGTACTTCTCTTGCGCTTTTTCTTGATAAGATTTCTTACTTGCTGACGGCAACTTATCTCTTACATCCTCTGCGGCAGGATTTAGTGTCAAATCGGAAAGATGCTTAAAATGCTCAATGTAATTATCGCACATTTGCTTTTTCTCTGCTCGATTCTCGGCATTAGTATCCAAAATATATTTTAGAGCCATGCCAATCTCTTTTCGCCGCTGAGGAATGGTCATATCAGAAAAACTTTTCAGCGTTTCTTTGCACCTTTCCGTATCGACTTTCCACAATTCAAATGCTCTACAAACAAACCATATTCCATGTTTTTGCAATAATGCAGATAATTCAGAATTATATCTTGCTGCCTTTTTACCATACCACTTTTCACTATTTGTTCGAATACCAGCTTTGCGACTGGCGATCTCGTCTAATTCGGAATATAGTTTCATTTCCTCTTTAGTCGCAATGCGAACCTCGCCCTTTTTTACATAAATCTCTGTACCTTCTACATCAACTCGCTCTGGCATTGTACCGATCATATGAGTTTCATTGTAAATTACACAGTTCATGCTTGCCAGATATTTAATGCACTGCCGAATATAATCATCAATGCGATTATCTGCCTTATTGAAATACTCAGATACGATCTGAATAGGAATGCCCATATCAGTATTGACCGCCTCCTGATTGAACTTCATCATGTTATAGTTTCCAGTGATCAGAGAAACATCGGCAGCTATGTCCATAGAGGTTATCACCGCTCTGCGGTTCTTTTTATCATCTCCGTATAAAACACGATAAAGCATCAACGGTGCAAGATACTGATAAATCCCCTTATGAATTTTCGCATCACTCAAAGTCTTTGGATAAGAAAAAACCTCTGTGACTACATATTTCTTTTTCTCAGCATCAAACTCATAATCACAATATCTTGCCAGCGTATCAAGAAACATACTCCGATGTTTGCCGCTGGCGAATTTCTCTTTTCTGTGATATGACTTCTTTTGAGCATCAGTACATATTTTGTCAACCAGCGTCACTTCGTTGTATTCTCCCTTTTTCAACCTGACCAGATTTTCACTAATTTCAATCATCTCCTTCAATTTTGGTAAGTTGCCCTCCCACTGAAAACGCTTGAAACGCCCATATTTATGCTGGTTTTAGAGGTTTTACCTATGTACCAAAATCCCATAATAATATATATACTTATTATGGCAAAATGGTACACACAGAAATCCCGCTAAAACACCATTGAATTGGGCTTTTTAGCCGTTTTTTCAAAAGAGCAAAAATACAAAATCCCATAAACATGGTCATTTATATTCATGAGCATTGCCGTAGGCGATGCGAATGACAGTGAAGGCAACCAGCCGTAGGCTGTGTTGTCGAACTGCAAATCATTCTCTCGCCTCAAAGAGCATTCGCCTCTACAAAATCATCCATCTCGGACTGACTGCGCCCTATATAGTGATAGGTAGTTTTTACATTACTGTGCTTCAAAAGCTGAGATACCATTACCTCGTCCTCAGTATTGGTACTATTAGTAATAATATGATAGGGCATTGTCTTACGCAGCGAATGAGTTCCAATTCGCATATCAATTCCCAACGCCTCGACTGTACGCTGAAGCATTCGCCGCATCCCATCTACACTCATATGCTCGTCATGGTTATTCAATTTCGGAAACAACCAATCAGACATACGGTATTCTTTCAGAGTATCAAAATACAGCTTTAATGCTTCTACTGTCTTGCTGTTCAGTAGGATCATAGAACGCTTACCAGTTTTTTGTTCGTGATCAAAAATAACATGAGTCTTAAAAGTACCGTCTGCATTCAATACATCTCGAACTCGCAGCTCAACAATATCTCCGCATCGTCTGGCTACATTCAATGATAAGACGAAGTACGCATAGTTTCTGATACGAGTATTGCCGTGTCCTTTCGTAGTAAGGAAATATTGCTTAATGCGCTCAATATCGTCCAGTGAACGAATGGGTTCCACAGGAGTTTTGTTTCGATGATAACTCTCAATATATTCCTGATCTACAATAGGAGCCGCCACACTCATAGTTTTATTCTTTTGTTTTTCCAGTGTCTTTTCAAGCCAAGGCGCAATCTCAATTACGCAGCTTCCATCTACTTGATATTTTGTCATCGTGATCTACTCCTTGTTTTCTTGCATATCTTGTTATCTGCTTTGTGAATGAAAATCCCATAAACTAAAGGATTTCCGCACTATTATTGTACCAAATTTCAAGGCGTATGTCAATAGGTTTCTTGCATTTACTGTTATTTATTTTTGTAAATAATTTGTGATCATCGGATGAACAAATCGAGAATGACCATAGTTATGGTGATTTCAAGAGTTTGGTTAGTTCGGTGTGAGAGCTGCTGGACTGGATTTTGAGATCGGATGATAGGGCAATATTGCGATAATTATGGGAACTTTACGATGCACTTCCCGATCAATCGTTTTGAAAAATGTGCTGCGTAGTTTGAGCAGATGTACTCTGGCTGCTGGACAAAAACAAAAACCGCAAAAAGTGGAAAGTACCGCCCTTCATGATCAACAAAACAGTAACGGCGCAAATATTGCCTTGTTTATGGGCGTTTTGTTCGCCTTACACCAAAAACCGAACAAAACAAAAGCCCGAACAAATGCGGATATAAAGCCCGATCCGCTTCAGGTTTAACCAGTAACACGCAAGGCGCAGCCGATCCCATTCAAAACGCAAGGCGGCGCAGCTCTTTTATTTTTCGCCGTATTCAATCGACAAAAGCCGTATATTTTAAAACGGTCACTAACTCAAAATATAGTATAGTCAAATTGCACAAAACAGTGCAATAAAAAGCCCTGTATTTTTACATTCAATTTTACAATTTGTTCTTGCATTTCTGGTTATTATATGGTATATTATAATCACAAAAGGAAAACAAAAGGAGATCAAACAAATGGGATATTTTGAAATTAAAAGCGCAATGCAAGCCGCCGCAGCGCAACAAACAAAATATAATAAAGCCGCTTGCGAAGGGATCATGAATGCAATTTTTAATTATTATATGGTAACTATTAATTATTATGCTGAAGATTGCATTAATACATTTAACCGCTTTTTAAATACTGGTATTCTTTCCTTCAGCAAATAACAATAAATGCAAGTAACAACGGAAGGAGCGGAAACAATGCAAAATGTTTATATCATGTATGAAAACGGCGTAAAACTTCATCATTCAAAAAGCCTTGAAAAGCTGATCAATTACACAACAAAAACCAAAAACGCAAAAATCTATTATAACGGCGTTTTGATATGGGTACAGAATACCGCAACTTATTACAACGGCGAACAATAACCATAAATAAAAGAACAACGGAAAACGGAATAACGGATAAATAAAAAGGAGTGTAAAAACCATGTTAAAAACTAACAGCAAAAAAGTTATTGAGAAAGTACGCAAATATATTATTGACGGCGTTGATCATGAATACTTCGAACTTGAAGCCGATCCCGATTTTAACACGGCTTGCAAATTGATTTTAACGGCTTGCGAAAATGAAAAGAGATACAGCCGCAGCCGCTCAGGTTTTGAAACCTTTAAAGACTGGGCGCAAGGTTTGCCTTCCGCATTTAATACCATGTATTACTATAATGTTTCGGCGGTTGATATGCTGGGCGCATGGCTTGAAGAAACCGAAAGCGAAAAAGCAAAATACAGCGAATGCGAAGCCGAAGAAATGATCACAAAATTGATTTATAGGGAATTGACGAAGGGAGCGGCAAAGGCATGAAATACACAAAATACGGTTTACAAATTACTATTGACGAATTAGAAAGACTGTTAGAAAGAGCAAAGAACGAAGCACAATATAACAATATGGAAAGTTGTATTTACATTCAAGGCGGCGAAAAGCCTACAATTAAACAATATTGTTTATATGTGGAATGTAATCCGATTAATTACACATATTCAGCACGATAAAAGAAAGGCGGTTTAATTATGAAAACCATGAAACAAAAAGAGATCAAAAACCTTGTAAAAATTGGCGCAGCGGTTGACATTACAAACAAGGAAACAAATGAAGATATTTGGCGCAACATAGAGCGGATCGCCGTTAGTCGTGGGATTCATGGCATGAATGGCGGCTTGCTAAAGGATAAGAGAAACGGCGTATTATATGCCATTACTGCAAGGAATAGTAACTTGTTTTACTACTTTTAACAGAAGGGAGAGCGGCGAAAAATGGCGGCATATCGTTTAATTAATCCGTCTTTCACTTGTACGGCGCAAGAGTACGAAGCATATAAAAGAGCGGAAAAAGAACATGGCGAAAATATTTGTTGTCGGATGAATCCGCAAACTTTCAAAATAGAATACTACAATAAAATTACTGGTGAAATTGTTTCAAGCCATATCTAAACGGCGAAGGGAACAGCGGAAAAATGAAACTTGAAAGGGCTTGTTATAGCGTGGCGGCATTAAATAAAGCGGCTGAAATGGTAAAGGCTATTAATTGGACTGTTAAACGGAAGAATGAACATTTTTCAAAATTCATGGAGATTGAAAAAGTATATAACTTTTGTTCGGAAAATTTGAATCGGTTCTTGTTTGATCCTGATATTGAATTAAAAGAATATAGGCAAGCGGCATATAATTATAAAGCCCATAAAGCGGAAGAATTAAATAGACTATTGCGGCAAAATTACATATACATTACAAACGAATTAAACAGCATTCTAACAAGTATTAGAAGCGGCGAAGTGGATTATTGCGAATAAATGGAGCGTGGAAAAATGAAATATGAAATTCGACAGATTGACGCATGGAGCAGCGGCGAAAGCTGGACATGGAACGAAAGTTATAAAATTGGAGAATTTAAAACAAGTGCAGCAGATCACAAAAGAGCATTTTTAAACGCATTGCGGAAAATCGGCATTGTTTGCAAGCGTGGAAAATGCAAGGTTGAGTTTGACGGCGATATATACGAAGTACAGGAACGGAAAAGCGGTTTGCCCATGTTCGCAGCTATTCCCATTTAATAACAATAAATAAAAGGACGTGAAAAGTTTTGATATTGACAGAGCGGAAAACCGCCGTTTTCCGTTCCAGTGAATACCAAAACGGAAAACCAAAAGCAACGGAAAGAAGGCGCACAAATGAGAATTACAGAGCAAGACAAGCGCACATTTAAAAAAGTGGTTGACTTTATGCAGCGCATGGATCAAAACGGTGTTTATTATACCATTCTGGAAGATTTGGAATATATCAACCCGAAAGAATTGATTGCGGAAATACTGGAAACTTTCAAACAGTGGAAAAGCGATATAAACAGCGCACATAATCCAAAGTATAAAGCAATTTGCAATTTTGAATTTGATTTAATAGCTATGTTATGAAATGGAGAAATGAACGTGAATTATAAAATTATTATTAATACATGGAAAAGCATGATTTTTTACAAGCTGACAAAAAGAAAGTATTTGATTATATAGAATCCTATAACAGAACAACAAGAAAGCAATTCAATTTTGTAAATGGATATTTGACAAGACACGATTTAATTTTAGTTGACGGATACGGAACAAAACATATTATTGATCGTTTTACATTGGGAATACAAGAAAACTTTATTTAATGGAAGGGAGATTTTAAAAATGGCGTATCAGCGGAAAACTATTGATCGTTGGGACATTATGACAAACTATGGTTACGGTTGGGAATGTGAATGCAGTGAATACACCAGAGAGGAAGCAAGGCAGCGTTTGAAGGAATACAGAGAAAACACAAGCGCAGCCGTTAGACTGGAAAAGCACAGAGAGCGGAAAGAAGGCGTTTTAAGCAATGGAAAGTAAAGTTATCTATACCAGACGGAAAAGCCATTACAGAGCCATACAAGCGGCAAGACGGAAGAGACGAATACTAACAGCCATTAGAAAGATCAGCGGTTTTATAGCGTTTCTGTTCTTTTTCCTGATACTTGGAAAAGCTGGTGCTTCCGATTGTGGGGCAGCTTGGGAAGAAATATTTCCGATTACATTTTATTATACAATCGGTTTTGTTCTTTCATTTCTTGTTTATGACTGGACAAGCAAGCATTAAAAAATTTTGGAAAATTGAAAATAATACTTGCATTTCTGGTTATGATGTGATATAATAGAGTCAAGATAAGGGAAGGGAGAATAGAACATGAAGCCAAACACATATTATTTATTTGAAAACGGGGAAGTCCTTTACAAGTCAAAGAGTTTGGAAAAACTGCTAAACTACACAATAAAAACAGAAAACGGAAAAATTTATTATAATAATATTTTGGTATGGAGCCAAAAATTTTAAACTGCAACACATAACAAGAAATACAGGGAGAAACGGAAAAATGAAACGCTATTATATTGATAAGTCACAAACGGAAAATTTCATTCAGAAAATCACAAAAAAGCAGATAAAAGAAAATTGGTTTTGTAATGTATCAGTAAAGCAATACAAAGGAAAGAAATACGATCCAGAAAATACGGTTGTTGTTTGTGTTGGATAAAGGGAGCGGAAAACATGAAGGTTTATAAAGATGATTTTGGAAATACGGCATTTATAGAAACGGTTGAAACATTCCCATACAATGGAGCAGCGAAACGGGAAAATGCTTTTAGACTGGTTTTAAAAGCGGATTATGATAATGATTTTATTTATCATGTTTCCGTTTATGAGACGGAAAAAGAAGCATTGAACAAGCTACAAGAATTTAGTTGCGGAACATTTCAAAAGATTATATAACAAGAAATAAAAGAAAGTAAAGGAGAATTGAAAAATGGAAAAGCGGAAAATTGATTGTGAAATGTATCTTATTTCTGAAAGCAATATCAATGGTTTTAAAGTGTGGCTTTATGAGATTGAAAGCCAAATTGGAAGTATCTACATTGTAGATCACGAACAGAACGACAAAACGATTATTACAGAGTTTAAGACGGATAAAGGGCAAGCGGAAAAGCTGTATAAAAAGCATATCAAGAAAATGATTGCGGAGAATATGGCATGATTTATTTAATTTGTGGTGTACCTTGTTTGGAAATCTGTATGGAATCCGATCACAAGAAATCATTCTTTTATGCTGGAAGATACTTTGTAAAGTTATCAGATTATGAAATGGAAGAAGATGATTAAATGATTTGTCCGAAATGTGGAAAAATCACAAACCGCAGCTATAACGGATTGTGTCAAGGTTGTTATAAATACTTTAAAGACGGTGGGAAAATTCATCCATTGCCGAAGGCTGGAACAGTTGAGCATGACGAAAGCGGGAAAGTGATTTGCCACATTTGCGGACGATCTTATAACAGATTGGGAAGTCATGTGCGGGAAAGTCATGGAATGACCATAGAGGAATATAAAGCGGAATTTGGCTTGTGCAGACGGACAAAAACCACAGAGGAAACCTATTCACAAACCATGCGGGAAAACGCATATCGGAACAATATGGATCAAAGGCTTTTAGAAGCTGGAAAATCAACAAGGATTCAAAAAGGCGAGAGCAATAAGCGGAAAAACAAGAAAGTTAGATTACAAGAGATTATAGACAAGCGGAATAGACGGAGAAAGGAAAAATAAGATGAAATTTTATGAACTTAGTCCCATTGATGGACGAAACAGCTTTTACGGAAAAGCATTGGTTGAGATTGCGAAGAATGGAACGGAAACGCTATATAGCTACGGAACGCCCATTATTAAAAGAATCAAAAATTCTGGAAGGCTTGTAAGGCTTTATGACGGCTGGACAATGACCACAGGAAGGCACATTAAAGCATTTTGCGGATTGGATAAGAAGGCATTTATGGCAATGAAGGTGGAAAGGAGATAAAACAATGTTCACGGCGCAGCTTTACGGAAAAACGATCAGCGGAAAGACAATAACAGAGATCAAGCGCAAGGCAAGCAGAATTGCAAATGATTATTGGAATATGGTTGACAGAATGGAAGTTACAGACGAGCAGAGCGGAAACGTGTTTACATTCATGCGGAGAAACAAAAAGAGTCCAAATAACATGATTGTATATGGAACATGGGCATAAGGAGCGGAAAAATGAGAGTTAAATATTTGCCAGTTGCGGAAGGCAGAGCGTTAAACATTGATCAATTTCCAAACTTTTCAGCCAGCGGATCAGTAAAAGGCATGAAAGAAAAGTATTATGGAAAAGACGCTTTGTTAGTCCGATGTGGAAGCTACATTTACAATGTAACCAGAAAGCCAGAAATCTATTATGGAAGAGCCTATTAGAAGGACGTGGAACAATGACAAGTATTGTTTATCAGGATAAGGCAAGCGGAACAATGAGAATCTACAAACCAAAATATCCGAAACAGAGAAGTTTGTTTGAGCAAAAACGGACAGAACGGATCATAGCAGCGTTGGAAGAATTAGAGTCTATGGCAAATATCAATATCTTTCTTTATAAGAAAGGCAGACTTCGGAAAATTGGGGAGCATCATTTTTAAGGGAGCGTGAAAAGGCATGAGCAGCTATCAGAGACGGAAAAACGTAGCCAGACAGAAAGCGATTAAATGGCAAGCGGATTTTGAGAATCACAATTATTCATATGGAGAGTTAGCGGAGTGGGCAAGCTATTTTGAACAGCTTGCAAAGAGATATGGATTGACGGAAGAATTTAAAGAGAACGGCATTATTTAAGGAGGATGGAAAAATGATTGATATATTTGGACACTGGACATATGAGCCAAACACGCCAGAGGAAAAGAAGTGTGATATGGACATTGTAGCGGACATGATCACAGAGGACGAATATACGCCAGTTACAGACTTGGAAAATTTAGTGGTTGTTGTCATTCTACATTTTGAAAGTGAAACGGAAGATTCATCGTCTTATTTCTTTCCAACATATGATTTTGAGACAATGCGGATCAATGCGGAAGGATTGAAAGAGTTTGTAAAAGCAAGCGGAGGATGGAAGGAATTTGACTATTACGCATAAGAGAGGAAACAACAATGAATTTGGAAAAATGGGTTGATGGTTATAAGGTTCATGTTATGGATTGGATTGATGGGGAAAATATTTATATCAACATTCAGTATTTTAAGCCGGGCTCTTCCTTGTCTAAGCCGCCAGCAATGGAAAAAACAGCATATATTACAAACAATGATAAGGGAAAAAACATGGTGCAAAACTTTTTGAGTACACTGGTAAACTTTATTGTAAGAAGCAATGTTCCAGCGGAAAACAGAATGGTTATCACGGTTGAATAGGAGGAACAGAAAAATGACAGCGGAACAGGCAATGAATTATGAAAGGGTTGTAATTGATTCAGCGAAAGACTGGATAAATGGAGAAGCAACTATCGGAAATCAGATGGAACTTGTCATGATTGCAGATCATTATGGTGTGAGACTTCCAGCTTGTATGTATCATTTTCAGTATTCAGAAAATCCAAACCATGTATGCGCCACAGGAGCGTTTAAGACGATTTACAAGACATTGGATAAATTGGCGGCAGCAATCAATGCGAGAGTAAATAACGGCTGATACAGAGCCAGAAATGGATGGAAAAAGTAAGTATGAGAATTAACAGAGCAATGTCAAGACGGAAAATTAAGCAGATCAATAATATTCTTATTTATTGGTATCCAGTCAGCAGAGAATTTTATACCATATCACCAGATGGATATTTGCTTGAATGCTTTAAGACACAGGCGGCAGCGGAAAACTGGTGTAGAGAACAGAAGGATTTTACAGCGAAGGGAGCATAAACCATGAAAAATGCGATTACTGGAATTTTGGTTACGAAAGCAATGGAGAGTATCGGAACGGCAGTAAAAGAGATTGAATCCGTTGGAAAAAACCGCAAGGCAGATACTACGCATTTTATTAATGCGTCACATAGTATGGGCAAGTATCACGCTTATATGGATATTCTGAAAGATTTGGACATGGAGCAGCTTGTAAAGTGTCATGATCGTTGCAAGGATGATTGTGACAAGGTTTTGCAAGGAATGGAAAAGCTGTATCAGATGATTGGAGCGTAATAATGCAGTACATGGAAAATCCTTCTTTTCATCATGCGCCTGAAGGCTATTGGGATCAGGAAAATGAGAAGAGAAAAAAGCACAGATTTGTCGGCAGAAAGATTTGGTATCATGGAAAACTGATTGAATGCGTCAGTGCAACAGATACGCAAGCGATTTTCAAACTGACAGAGAGCAGCGAATTGATTTTAAATGGTGAAGAACTGGAAAATGTAAAGTGGTGTAAGGAGCGGTCAAGATGAAGCGGAAAATCGGACAGAAAGCATATGTTTTGAATGGTGGATGTATTGGGGATCGTTATGTTGTCGGAGTCTTTTCGTCAAAGAAAAAGGCAGAGGCAGCAAGGGAATGGATCATTCAGAATGATACCTATTACAAGAGTAATCCCGATGAACTGGACATTGATGTTTTCGAAATGAACGGAGAACGGATTGACTAAACAGAAAGGATAATAACAATGAATACAAGTATTTATGAGTGTGACAGCAACGGAAAAATCAGCAAACTTGCAGAATATAGCGTTGATCCTGAACAAGCGTTGATCAATTACATTCAGCAGTACATTAAAGGAAACTGGAATACTGCGAACTATCCGAAGCATATGAAATCTATTCGAGAAAGCAGAATCAAGAAAAATCACTTTTACTTTGATGATATTCCGAATAATCGAGTTATCGCAGCTTATCCAGCATAAAAATAAATCGGTAAAACCGAAGAAAAGGACGGAAAAATTAAAATGAACAATGTTACAAGAAAGTTTATAGCTATTATTGGATTGGATGAAGAAAAGATGATTACATATAGTGGAAATAATGATGTTTCTCCGGGAGATTTTCTGGAACAGGAATTTGGATGGATGGAGCAAAGCGGTATTACACTGGAAAATTGGGCATTGATTGATTTCGATGTGCAGTGGGAACAGTACCTTCGCTATTTAGTAGATTGGGCAATTTCTCATTCCAGTGATGATGAAATTGGAAAATCACCTATGAGTTATAAAGTTTGGTTGAAGAATCAGTAAGGAGGATACAGCAATGTTTGAAAATATGAGAATGGAAAATTTGACTACACCTTTTGAAACCTTCAGAGTGATTACCTATAATGCAGATCAGACCAAAGCCCTTTATAAGAATAAGTCTATGCAGCTTATCACAGGAAGCATTTACCGTGGAGAAACTATTAAAGAAGAATACAATGATCATTGTGATGTGTACGCCATTTATGATGGAATCGCCGTTGGTATTTGGATCGGCAGCGTCAGAACGGATTATTCCGTTGATGAAGTTATGGAGCATATCAGACGCAAGGGCATGGATAGTCTGGAAAACTACATGGTAGCTATCAAAACCAGACTGGAAAAGCAGGATCATTTCAGATTTACCGAAATCGAGTTTATCAAGCACATTGCGCCTGAACTGGAAAACCAGATGTGGGAATCCAGAAAGGCTTATGCGGAAAATCAGCATAAGAAGCGCATGGAACAGGCGGCGCAGCGTGAAGCAGAGAATCAGGCGTTTATTGCGGCACAGAATGCAAAAGCGAAACAGACCGTAAGCAAGGCAATGGAAATCCTGAGAAACGGCGGCAAGTTGGATAATGATACCGTTATTTTCTATGAGAGTAGATATGAACATAGCAGCTATTCTATTGTCAATTATCTCATGAGAAAGTATGGTGTAAATGTTCCTATCAGAACACAAGGCTGGATCAATGAAAAATTGGTAAGCGCAAAGATTGAGAATGGAAAATGTGAAAACCTTCAGTATTACAAGGCAAAGGGCGCACAGTGTTCTCAGAAGTTTTTCGATTGCATGAATGAACTGCTTGCAAAAGTCAATGCGGAGACAGCGTAATGGAAAGGTACAAAGATACATGGGCATTTCCAATTATAGAAGTAAAAATTCCGAAGGCTTATGAGAATAAGTTGGATGGAATTATGAACAGTTTGAAAAAGACAGCAGAAGAAAATAAAGTCGATATGATTTTAAGCTGGAAGTAAAACTTTTGACCATACGGAACAGTCAAGCGGACAGTTTGATAATGTCAATAAATATGAACACAAAAGCAGAAATTGTCTATTATTATAAACATTAAGGAGGATGGAAAAAATGAAAGCAGTAAATATCCAGTGGGATACAGACAGAGATCAGGAATTGTTAAAGGAACTTCCCACAGAGATTGACATTCCTGATGGAATGGATGATGAGGACGAAATCTCCGATTATATTTCAGATGTAACAGGATTTTGTCATTATGGTTTTGAATTGGAGGAATAAATCATGGCAAAGAGAGCGTTTGACCTTGGAAAATTGCTGAAGGTATCCCATAAGGAAGTCTGCTATGAGCAGGATGGAGAAACCATTTATCTCTGCGACAAGCGTGGATATGTTGGAATCCAGACCGATGATTTGACCGTTCTGGCTGATATGGCAAAGCGTGGAATTGAACTGACGGAAAAAGCTGGACTGAAACAGCAGATGGAACAGATTTTGAGAAAACATAAAGCGGAAGATATGTTTACATACAGCGCAACAGGTATCCAATTCCCTTATTGGGACTCTTCCGCTGGAAAGAAAAAGACGATGACTATGTTCCGAGATCGAAATCAGGAATATTCCGTCAAGCTGGCAGACGCAGCTTATGCAGAGATTTTTGATCCCACATTCATCACTGGTGGAAAATCTTATTCCGATCCTATTATCATGATTTGCGCTGACTGCTATGGTGTGGTAATGCCAATCAGAGCAAACAGACAGTACACAGTTGACCAGAGGGACGATGTAAAACACTTGCTGGATTATTTCAATAATCTTCGCTGACGGAGGAATTAATGATGTTTCAAATTGGAAATCATGTCAGAACTTTGTGGACGGAAAGCCGTACAGAGGAAGCGAACAAAGTTTATGCCAACAGAACAGGCGTAATCACAGAAAGAAAACATTCTGTTGGGCTGGTAGACTGCTACAAAGTTGCATTGGATAAACCGTTCTATGATCATGGTTATCTGGTAGACTGGCTTTACATTTACGATTATCACAACGGAAAAATTGGAATGGAGAAAATCGCATGAAACGAAACAAGAAATATGTGTTTCTCACGGCTGAGGAACTTGCTCATAGATTGACCTATGGAAAAAAGAAAACCTATGACTTTACTTTTGATGACGCAGAGAGCATCGCCAGCGGTTACGAGCCGACAGGTTGGTTTGGAATTAAGCTGATGCAGCTTTTTGATGGCTATCTCCCGAATTGCCTTGCAATCGGTTATTGGGGCGGCGGTGATTTGAAAGTTTATAATCTGGAATGGGATTATGAACAGGCAGACCATGTAACGAAGGCTGAACATATGGAAAAGCTGATGGTGAAATATATCAATGAGTATTTTGCCGACAATGACGCAACGATTGCTTGTGTAGAACTGTAATGGAGGATCATATGAACTGGATCAATGAGATTATCAACCTTGCAAGAACTTATCGTGGGCTGGAAGAGCCTGAAATCGGTATCAATGAAAATACGCAGACCATTGCCCTATTTGATTATCAGGAAACCAATGGAGCAGCCGTACATAAGATTGATATTTGCCCGATCCGAGTAGTTAATTTGGAAAATCTGCGCAAGGAACTGGATGCACAGGGAATTGCTTATACGCTTTAAGAAAATCTCCGCAAAACAGAACTTTGTGCGGAGAATTGCACAAAATCTCCGTTTAGGACGAAAAAATGCAATCAGATGCAAAAATATGGAGGGAAAAGTGATTTGGAAAAGACAATTTACGGCGGTAAGCCAAAGAATCCAGTGGCTTATTGCGCATTACATAACGGCAGCTTGACCGTAAAAGAAATGAAAAAGAAGGGCTGTCTTGGCAAGCAGTGTCATCATCTTCGGAAAAATGAGCAGCACGAATACTGGAATCAGCGGCAGATCATGAAAGCCAGAAAGGAAAGCTAATATGGGAAATCTGTATTACCAGATGAAAGATGGTCGTTATATTCAGAAGCATGAACTGGAAGAAGCGTTTTATATCCAGCATGGATACTACCGTCATAAGAACGAAACTGAATTTTTGAAGTGGTTGTATTCTCTGCTTGGAAAAACGATTATGAAAGTTGTTCGTGAGTACGATATGCAAGTGGAAGAACTGGCAAAATCTCGTCCTGTTTTGGCTGTCATGCTGTACCGCAGCCGTTATAACTGTTCTCTGGTGGAAGCGAGAGATTATGTCAATTCTCATGTTGAAAAAACCGTGTAAATGGAGGAAGGAACTATGGTTAGAGATGAAAGAAATCTGGAAGGCAAGATTTGCGTTTTCAACACGCATGGTATGGATTCTGAGTGGAAAATCCATGACGGCGAAAAGTGTACGGTAAAAAAGCGTAAGTCTGAGGACGAATATGACTACGAAGATATTGGAACTATGTGGGAAATCAAGCTGGATAGCGGCAAGGAATTAGACGCATTTCCTGATGAATTGGAAGAATGCGAAAATAATGCTTGACAATAACCATAAATACAAGTACAATGGAAAAGGAGAAAACAAAATGGAGAATATGAGTGTTTATTCTGTTGTAGTTTATTATACTGGTGGAAGTAGCCGTGGTTATCTGATCAGTGCAGAGGATCGAAACAAGTTGATGGAAAAGTTGGCTGAAATGCTGGACTACAACAATGTTCTGACTGTCCATGTTGGAGAAATCTTTGAAGTGGAAGATATGATGCTGTAAAGGAGAAAGCACTATGATTTTTGAATCGTTGTTCCTTGCCTTTACGCTTGGCAGTCAATGCGCACAGGAACAAACTTCAGCTATGGAAGTACGGCGTATGGAAAAAGACGAGTCTTTTCAGCGGCAGCGTTTCTTTGAGGATCAGAAAAGGTGGCAAGCTGATAAATTTTCATTTTGTGGAAAAATGAATGATTTATCGTGGAGCCGCATTCTGGAACTGCTTGACCTGATTGACGAGGGTTATTTCCCTGCCGCTTATGTAATTGATATAAACAGCAAAGAGAAAGCCTTGCAGCTTTATGGACTGGAAAATTACAGCTATAAAGAAGTACCGTTCGGCGGCTCATTAGCTTGTATCTATCTGAAAATGTCCGATGCAATGGATCATTTTGATCATGGCGGCACTTGTCGGAACTGGACTGGTTGTGATGGAACATATCATCAGGCGGTTATGTCGTGGCATTCAGTGCGTAAACTGTTGGAACAAGGTAAAGTGATCATTGGTTTGCCTTTTGGAAACGACAGTGAGCCGCAAGTCATGACAACGGCAGAAGCAAGAGCCTTTATGGAAAGCGTTATGGAAGAACGCTTTCAAAAACATTGGGAAAATAAAAAAGAAAAATGAAATAATGAGGGATCATTCATAAAACGAGTAACTGGATATATCAGCACCAGACCTCTTGGCAGCTATGATTTTGAATTTTTTGTGGAGGATTCGGCAACGGATCAGGAAATCAAGCAGAAAGTCGAAGATATGCTGGAATTTTCAATGGATTATAAAGTTGAGGAAGGATACATTGCGGAACAACAGACAGTGTACCGTAAAAAGTATCCGTGGGAGGAAAACTAAATGGATATTAGAGAAGTTTTAAATCGTCCTGAGTACGATTTTATCAAGACTAACCCTCACCTTGGGGGGTCGATGATTTTTGCAACATTCGGTGGAAGTCACGCATACGGTACAAATACACCTGATTCTGATATTGATATTCGTGGATGTGCGTTTAATTCCAGAACGGACATTCTTGGAAGAACGAATTTTGAACAGGTAATTGATAACCCGACAGATACCACCATTTACAGTTTTAATAAACTGATTCATCTGTTGTCGGATTGTAATCCCAATACCATTGAACTGCTTGGCTGTAAACCTGAACAATATGTGTTCTTTAACGACATTGGAAGAATGATGGTGGAACAGCGAGATATGTTCCTCTCTCAGAAAGCCGTTCATGCCTTCGGCGGTTATGCTACTCAGCAGCTTCGCCGTCTGCAAGCAGCTCTGGCTCGTGACCGCTATGACCAGTCGGAAAAAGAAAAGCAGATTCTTTCCTCTTGTAAATCCTCTATGACCTCTTTTAACGATAGGTATCAGGAGTTCGAGAACGGCGCAATTCATCTGTATGTAGATGAATCTCAGCGTGAGGATTTGGATACAGAGATCTTCTTGGATGTAAATCTGACGCACTATCCTCTCCGTGACTATAAGAATATTTGGAGCGATCTGAATACCATTGTCAAGGAGTATGGAAAAATCACGCAGCGCAATAAGAAGAAGGACGAGGCACACTTGAACAAACACGCTCTTCATTTAATTCGTCTGTACTTGATGTGTTTGGATATTCTGGAAAAGCAGGAGATCAATACTTATCGAGGCGCAGATTTGCCTTTACTCATGTCAATCCGCAACGGAGAATATATGTTGGACGATGGAACATTCAGACCGGAGTTTTTTGAAATGGTGGATGAATTTGAAAAGCGTATAGACTATGCAAAGAAATATACTGCATTGCCTGAAAAGCCAGATTACAAGCGGATTGAAGATTTTACAATGGAAGTAAACTGGATGGCAATCAACATGGAGAAATGATGCGAAATAAATTCAGCAAAAATGAAATCATTCTGTTTGATGATCATGCAGAAATTGTTCTTTATGATAAACATAATCAAGAGAAGGCTCATGCAATTATTGATTTGGAAAATGTAGATATTGTGCGTCCAGCAAAATGGTATCAGCGTCCAGATGGATATGTAGCAACTAATAATTATGATGGTATGGGTTATTGTTATTTGCATACATTACTGACTGGAAAAATCATTGACAGAAAATATTGTGATCATAAAGATGGAAACAGATTGAATAATCGTTATTCTAATTTTAGAATTGCAAATCCGTCTGAGAATGGAATGAATAAAGGAATAAGAAGTAATAACACAAGTGGAATTGTTGGAGTTCATTGGAATAAGGAAAATGAAAAGTGGTGTGCAATGATTTGCGCATATGGAAAACATATTAACCTTGGATATTTTGATAAAATTGAAGATGCCGCAACTTGCAGAAAAGCGGCAGAGGAAAAATATTTTGGAGAATATCAAGCTGATGAAACTCGAACAAGGAATAGAGAGTTGATTTAATATGTTCTTAAATGTGGTCATCGGAAAGCCTTTGGTTGATCCGAAAACCCTATTGGCTCTGGATGATTTGGACTGGAAAAATAATGAGCAGCCGCAGACCTTGTTTACGGAAACCAGATACCTTCCAGCCGTCATGAAAGAAGCTGGTGTGGTTCAGTCTACCAGCGAAGTTCGGAAGAATCGTCCAGACCTGAATATCTCTTTGGAAAATCCCGATTGTCTTTGGGTAAAATGGGGCAAGAAACGCCTGTATGTGATAGTAGGTGAATGAGTATGGAAAAGTGGTGGCTGAAAGCACCTGAAAATGGATGGCAGCTTAATACAAGTCATCGTCTGATGCAGATTCCAGAGGAACCGAAGCGTCTGATGAAAATGCTGATGGATGCAGGATATGAGGCGTTTGTGGTCGGTGGTTGTGTTCGTGATAGTCTGATTGGAAGAACCCCGCACGATTGGGATATTTGTACCAATGCTCTGCCAGACCAGATGAAAGAAGTATTTTCTGATTTTCGTGTGCTGGATACTGGACTCAAGCATGGAACATTGACCGTTCTGCTGGAAAATCCATATGAGATCACAACTTATCGGAAAGACGGCGATTATTCTGATCATCGTCATCCAGACCAAGTTGAATTTGTCAGCGATTTGAAAGAGGATTTGAGCCGCCGTGACTTTACGATGAATGCGATGGCAGCGAACATTAATGGAGAAATCATTGACTATTTTGATGGTCAGTATGACTTGCTGAATCGGAAAATTGTTTGTGTCGGTGATCCTGAACAACGGTTTGAGGAAGATGCGCTCCGCATTCTCCGAGCCATGCGCTTTTCTGCTCGTTATCATTTCGGCATCGAGCGGAAAACTGCCAATGCAATGCTTGCAAAGAGGAATCTTCTGCTTGATATTGCCGCCGAGCGCATTGGAAACGAGTTTTTGCAAATCATGTCTGGTCGTTGCGATTGGCTGCTGGAAAATTTCACAGAAATCTTTGAGGTTATCATTCCTGAGATTACGCCCAGCATTGGATTTGTCCAGAATAATCCCCATCACTGCTATGATGTGTGGGAGCATACAGTGGAAGCGATTCGTAATTGTCATGGAGATACCATTGTAAAAATTGCTTGTCTGTATCACGATTTTGGAAAACCGTTCTGTTATTCCGAGGATGAAAACGGAATTGGACATTTCTACGGTCATGCTGCCAAGAGCGCAGAGATTGCAGAACAATCACTTCGTAATCTCCGTCTGGAATCTAAACTGATTGCTGATGTGGTGCAGCTCGTAGCATCCCATGATCGTGTACTTGAGGTAAAGAAGAATGTCGTGCGCCGATGCTTGAATAAGTTTGGAGAAATCCAATTTATGAATCTCATTTTCCTTCAGGCAGCAGATAAATCAGCACAGCGTATTGATATTGGTCAGCGTGGAGAACAGGTTACAAGAGTCAGCCAGTTTTATCGCATGATACAGGAGATTAAGCAGGATGAAGATTGTTTTTCTCTGAAGGATTTGGCGGTCAATGGAAATGACCTGATGCAGATCGGTTTTGTTGCTGGAAAACCCCTTGGAAACGCCTTAAATCAGTTGCTTGAAATGGTCATGGATGATAAAATTGAAAACAACAAAGAAAAACTTCTGATGAAAGCGAGTGAGTTACTTGATGGAAAAGAATACTGAACTACTTACAGCGGCAAGAAAAGCAGTTGATGCTTGGAATGGAACAGATACTTATCATCAGGCAGCTACTATTATTACTATATTGGTTGATGAATTGGAAAAAGTATATAAAGAAATTGAATGTACTTCTTTTTCTAATTCTCCTTTGTTAAAAGGCGATGATATTTGGTATGTTGATGTAGACGAAGGAGAAATTGAACATGGCAAAGTATTTCTTGCTACTTACAAAAATGGAGTCTTAGAAAGTATTTCTGTTGACTTTGTTGAGAGTGAAGATTTTGATGAATTTGATGGTAGTGCGCTTGGAAAGTCTCTATTTATCAGAGAAGAAGATGCTAAAAATGCCATTTTGAAAGGCAGGAGGACATTATAATGATCCCGAAAAAGTATTCTGGTGATGAACTACGAAATAGATTCTGCCGTCCTGTTCGAAAAATTAGAAACGGCGGTGGAGCTGCGGTTTCTCCTGAGACAATTTGCCGTATTGTAGATGTTGTTCGAGGTCATGGATTCACTATTGAAACAGAAAAATGTGCGCATTGTGGACAATCTGCTTATATCTCTCGTGTTTCCAGAGATGATCTTGAATTGGTAGAAAATCCAATGACGGAAGATTTGGTCAATGGTGGAGAAAAATCCGTAGAACATTTGCAAAGTTTGTGTGATAAACTGGATCAGATTATTCATGAAAATGACGGATGCAATTGTTGTAATGGTGATGAAGCATTATTCTATCAGGATAGTGAAAACTGCGCTTTTGTAGATAGTCACGGTGAAATTATGGTCATGGTAAAAAATCATGTTATGCGGTTTAAAGTAGATTGTTGCCCAAAGTGTAGAAGAAAATTTGACCAGAAGGAGATTTGATATGGAAATGAAATTTTGGAAAAATGGTGAACTGGATGACGCAGCCATTATTAAAGCCTTGAAACAGGCAGTAAAAGATTATGAGGATGGAGCAATCGCAGAAGTCCGTGACTCTCTTACTGAAATTGTTGTTGCCATTGACGAGTTTGAGGCAAATATGGAGGGCAACTGATGTGAAATGGAAATATGATCTAAAAAGTTTTGGCAAAGAACTTCGTCAGTGTATCAATGAGGGCGGTGAGGATTTAGAATCTTGCCGCAAGACGCTCCGAGCATTGGAAAACTGCTATAAGCTGATTAAATCTAAAGTGTCAGAGGATGATGGGGAAGAAATCAGTGAGGAATACAGAACTGTTCGACAGCACATTGATATTCTCAGCATAGAGGACGAATCCGAGCGGGAAGATCGTCTGCTGGATGAAAATTTTGATGGGTATAATCCCGCACTGGAATGCGTTAATGATGATCTTCGTATTTTCTATAATATCTGTGATGATTATAGTATTTGGATAGGTGTATAAAATGAAAATCCGAATTGATACTTATTATGATCTTACCTGTGATGAATGTTCCCGCAGTTGGAGTACCGATTTTAATGCTAATGAGCAGAAAATGAATCGGAACGATGACGGTGGTATGGGTATGGAAACTAATAAGCAGCGTCTTTCCAGATTGGCTTATGCTTCGGGTTGGAAATGCAAGAGAGGGAAAACACTTTGCCCTGAATGTGCTGAGAGGTTTGGAAAGGAGAGTGTATAATGGAAATTCAAGAAGCAATTATTCATGCCAGACAAGTTGCTGAAGGATGTTCCAGTGACAATAAAGATTGTGCTTATCAGCATGATAAATTAGCTGATTGGTTAGAGGAATTACAGCGTTATCAAAAAGCAGAATCAGAAGGGAAAATGACAATATTCCCGTGTGCTGTTGGAAGTCATGTATATTTAAATACATCTGATAGTTCAACCCCTCGTCTATGTTCTGTTCAAGGTTATCATCTAACACTTCGCAGAAATTATGTTCGCTTATATCCTATCATTCAGCCAAAAGATTGGCTTGGAAATCAGAGTTACTATTATAAAGTAGCACTTTCTTCTTTCGGGAAAACATGGTTCCTTACACTTGAGGAAGCAAAACGAGCATTGAGGGATACATAATGAGTGATTTTTATGATCTTGAATTAAATATTCGAAAACTATGTTCTGATGCTGTACTCCGTTCTGAAAAACATAAAAATATGTTGTGTACTTACTATGATATGTTGACGGAAGAGGAAAAGAGATATTTTTCGGATTTTTCTGATCAGTTTTGGCAGTTTGCAAAGAATGGTGCAAAAAAATATAAAATCACACAAAATGCGATTGCTGTTGCTTTAAGGATAAAAAGGGAATTAGATATTTCTTGTTATCCAATGATTGAAAAGATCGCAACAAAAGGTTGGAGTACCAGTGATGGAACTTTTTCATGGTCGATAAGAGTATTGACAGATAGGATCAATAATGAACTTAACAGCTTTGATCCTGTATCAATGATGTTAAGTAAGAAATATGTTTTATCTGTTGGAGAATATAATACATTCACAGTGATAAGTGCAGATTAATGGAGGTTTGAATAGTGTGTGACTTTTGTGAAAAATTTGATTTTGGTTCTGCATCTTATGAAGTAGATAAATATGGTGCGAGAATAATTTTAGCTGGCGGCAGCTATCGGTTTCCAGAGCATCAGCAATTTCTCTTTTGCCCTAAATGCGGATCATCCAGATTAAAGAAAAATATTCTGCCTCCGATAGAGGAACGCAAATTCCCACCGCATAATCAGCCGCAGTCTTTTATTTTGAATTAATAACAATAAATACAAGAAGCGAGTGTTGATATGATAAAAGTAAGCGGTTATGAATTGAATTTACATACCATTATGAATAGTGGACAGTGCTTTCGGATATTTGAAATCAAGGAACATGAGTATGATCTTTTGTCTGGTAATCATGCAGTTCATGTAAAATATGAACCGTCATCAAATTGCTATCTTTTTGATTGCTCCAATCATGAATGGAAGTATTGGGAGAATTACTTGGATTTGCAAACAGATTACCAGCAGTTTTATAAAACAATCATGCAATCTGATGATGATTTTCTGAAATCAGCAATGACATATGGAGAAGGTATGAGGATTTTACGGCAGGATTTTTGGGAATCCTTAGTATCCTTTATAATTTCTCAAAATAATAATATTCCTCGTATTAAAAAATCCATTGAAGCACTATGTAAAAGATTTGGCAGAGAAATACTTTGTCAAGATCGTGTTTATTACACATTCCCTTGCAAATCTGAATTGCAATATACCACATTGGAAGATTTATCTGATTTGGGACTTGGTTATCGTGCCGCTTATTTATATGATTTGTTTCATTGCAATTCAACACAAATCAAACCTGACTATCAAACCTTGCTTTCAATGCGTGGTATTGGAAAGAAAGTTGCGTCTTGTATCATGTTGTTTGGTGCGCATGACCTCTCGCAATTTCCTATTGATACTTGGATGAAAAAACTGATTGAAAATATTTATCATGGAGAGTTTGATCCGACACCCTATCAAGGGTTTGAGGGATTTATCCAGCAGCTTCAGTTCTACTACTATCGCAGCATAAAAGGTAAATAAATCTAAAGCGGAGGCTGTACTATGTTTCGAGTTATTATTGCTGGCGGCAGAGATTACAACAATTACGCCGAGTTAGAAAGAAAGATGGATAAACTTTTGTCTAATATCAAAGATGATATTGTAATCGTGTGCGGTATGGCAAGGGGTGCAGATACGCTTGGTGAGCAGTATGGAAAGCAACGAGGGTATAAGATCAATTACTTCCCAGCAGATTGGAAAACTTTCGGTAAGTCTGCTGGATATATCCGTAATCAGGAGATGGCAGAAAATGCAGATGCTCTTGTAGCTTTTTGGGACGGAAAGAGTCGTGGTACAGCAAATATGATTGATATTGCGCAGAGATACAATCTTCGTGTGCGTATTGTGCGGTATAAACAGGAGTGAAAATATGTCTTATAAAATGCGAAAGCCTTTGGTCAAAAACAAATATAACTTGACCATCAAGCAGCTCAAGAAATATAAGGTCGCAGACCGAACCCATGTTGGATTGCCTTTCTTTTGGAGAAACAATGTTATTCAGGCTTGGTGTATCTCTGGCAGTGCTGGCACAGATAAAGATCGTCAGTTTGGAACAGATGATGGTTTCTGGATCGGCATCTATGACGAGGACGCAAAAACCCACGCTGGAAAGTTCCGTTTTTATTTCACATCATACGGTGGAATGTGCGGTTACGAATTCAATCAATTCTTTGATGAAAAAGACATTGACTGCGAGAACGATATGAGAGTTCAGGAGATGTTCTTAGAGAAAATCAATATGTTAATTGACAGCGGAATTATCACTTTGGAGGACAAATAAATGAATGATAAGAATTATATTATTTCTGTTTTGGAAGATATGATTAAGAAGGGAATTATTAAAGCGTCTGTTGATAGAGAAAACGAAATTGTTTATGACAGGCATGGTGAAATGATTGATACATTTGATGGCTTCATTGAGCGAGTTAAAAATGTTGGAGGAAATAAAAATGAGTAATCGAGATAATCTTGGAGATCGGATGAAAACCTATGAGAATGTGACCAGAGCGCATCTTGTGCGCCGTATGCCTGTGATCATTCGCATTGACGGCAAGGCATTCCACACTTTTACCAGAGGCTTTCAGAAGCCTTTTGACCAGATTTTGATGAAAACTATGCAGGATACCATGAAGTATCTTTGCGAGAATATTCAGGGCTGTGTGCTTGGCTATACACAGTCGGATGAAATTTCTCTGCTCTTGATCGACTACCAGACGCTCACCAGTGATGCTTGGTTTGATAATACAGTTCAGAAGATGTGCAGTATTTCCGCAAGCATGGCAACGCTGACGTTTAACAAATGTTTTAGGGAAAATGTAAATCAATGGAATAGCGAAAAGTTCCCTATTGATTATTTGGGCGCAGTGAATCGGAATGTAGATGAAACTCTTATGGGAGATTTGAAGTTAAAGGAAAAATATATTTCCGCTGTCAATAAGGGTGCAATGTTCGATTCTCGTGTATTCAATATTCCAAAAGAAGATGTTGTCAACTACTTTGTCTGGCGGCAACAAGATAGTGTTCGTAATAGTATCCAGTCCGCAGGACAGGCAATTTTCTCTCACAAGCAACTTATGAATAAGTCCTGTGATCAGATTCAGGATATGTTGTTTGTTGAGAAAGGCATCAACTGGAACGATTATGCAATTCCCTGTAAGCGTGGTACTTGTTGTCGTAAGCAGATGATGGAAGTGGAATGCAAAAACGAACCGAACAAGACTGTTATACGTAAGAAGTGGATTGTGGATCAGGAAATTCCAACCTTTACGCAGGATATGAATTACATTCATGATATTGTTATGCTGAAAGATTGAGGCTTGAATTATGTATGAGGCAATATTACAGCATTTAAGAAATTATGAACAATACGGAATTGATGTGATTAGCAGTCATGAAGCTGGTCAAATTGCCGATTTATTACAGGAGTATCATGCCGAGATCGTTATGCTCCGCAGGATACAACCTGTGGTATTGACTGGTGAAAGTGCAAATTCATTTGCTCTGGCGGCTGAATTGTCCGAAACAAAAGCAAAATTGGAAGAACTCAACAAAGAAAATACTGCTCTGAAAGCATATAAAGACTATTTCACTGACTGTTATGGACAAGGGTATGAGGTTGCCAACTACCATTTAAACGGTGATTTGGAGCCTCTGGATACATTTCTGGATAGTGCAGAGGCAGAATATGAGTCTGTACTTTCCCAAAACGGCAGTAATGAGGTAAAAGTGCCGAAAGGGGATGGAGATGGCTGATTTATTTAAAAAGATGCTCCCATACCAATCGGAATTTTCCCATCGGTTTGCTTGTTGGACAAATAATCATATGGGATGGGCGAAAATGAAAAAGGCAAATAAAAAACTGACAAAGACGAGGGTTAAGCGTGTAATTCAGAAAGAAATTGAACAGGAGTTATACGAGTATGACTTAGTTAAGGCAGGGAAAGGAGAAGTCCAATGATTTATTTTACTGGCGATGTGCATGGTCAGATAGATGACCTGTTACGCAGACTGGATTATAAAAAGATTCCTCATACTGCGGATCAAATTATTGTTCTGTTGGGAGATGTGGGCGTAAATTACAATAGAACTTTAAATGAATATGTCCATAAGCAAAAGCTGCAAGATAGTGGCAGAACCTATTTTTGTATTCATGGAAATCATGAAATGCGTCCAGAAAACATTGAAACCTATCATGAGAAATCAAATGAGTTTGGAACATTTTATGTAGAGGACAATTATCCGAATTTGTTGTTTGCCAAAGATGGAGAAATTTATAATTTGGATAATAGAAAAGTGCTGGTTTTAGGTGGCGCATATAGCGTTGATAAATGGTATCGACTTTCCAGCGGTTATCAGTGGTTCGCAGATGAACAGATTTCTCCTGAGAAACGCAATGAAATTTTTAATCGTATTAAGAAAATCAAAAAAGTCGATCTTGTGGTATCTCATACTTGTCCTGAACAGTGGCAGCCAACTGATTTATTTTTACGAGACTTAGATCAGTCTACGGTAGATAAATCTATGGAAGAATGGTTGTCAAAGGTAGAACAGGTTTTGGAATATGACCATTGGTTATTTGCTCATTTTCATGCCAATCGAATGATCAATGAAAAGGCAACAATGTTGTTTGAAAGAGTAAAAAGTATTAATCAAATTATGGAGGGATAACAAAATAATGAAGTATATTCTTGCCGCAACTGTTCTTGTGTATATCGTGCTGATTTTTATTCCCAAGATGAAGATCACAGTTAATGGTCAGCCTTCGGATAATTTTTTCTACCGTATTTTCGGTGCTGCGGTACTGGCTCTGATTTTCTTTGTTGTTATCGGACTTCCTATTTATGCGGTTAGTCTGCTGTTTTAAAGGATTCAGGAGGTTATTATGAAAATTAAAATGCAAGTTGCCAATGGTAGTGCAGTATATACCATGAAGGGTGAAGAAGATACTATTGAACAGGTTATTGCTCTGCTGAAAAATCCTGATGTAATTAGTATTACAGTTACCAAGCAAACACCAAACGAATATTTTAAATCTAAGAGAAAGGAAAATAGATATGGAACAGATTGCTAACTTAGCTATTCTTCTTTTGGGTTTTGCTACATTTATTTATGCTGTTACACGAACCGAGTATGATAAATGTGAGAAATGTGATCCAGAAGATTGTCAATATTGTCCTTTCCCTCGTTGTGAAAATGCACCGAAAGATTTAACAAAGACGCAGCTTCGAAAGATGGATGGACAGACTGTAACTGTTGTTACAGATGATTCAATATTTCCCGTTCGGGTTTCGGTTCAGAATGGAGAAGTATGGGTCATTAATCAGTTTGGCAGCTCTACTACTTATGATGATGTAAAAAAGCAGGGAGGAAAATTTTTTGAAAAAGTTTCTGATTAAGGCTTGACAATAACAAGAAATGCAAGTATAATGTAAGTGTCAGTTAAAGAACTGATATTCAAATAACCTACATAACAAGAAATACAAGTAATTAAAGGAGCGTTTGAAATGAACATTGAAACCAAAGCTGGCATTGGCGATCAGGTATTTGTCCTGAAGAAGATTACCAGAACTGAATGCCCGATCTGTCGTGGTACTGGAAAGATTCGTTTGGGCAGTGCAGCACTTTATCAGGCAAATTCTCTGGACGAGGCGATGAAGCAGATTACCGATCAGATTGTTGAGTGTCTGGTGAACGATAACACGAAGGAGTATTGTTGCCCTGAATGCAATGGCTCTGGTACTGTTAAGGTTACTGGTCAGAAGAAGTATGAGGTTATTCCTTGTAAGATTGCCGCAACTCATATTACTATCGGCGGCGATGGTACTGCTCCCAGCGTCAAGTATACCGTTATGGATCAGAATGGTCATGCTCGTATGATGATTGGAGATCAGTTCTTCACGGACGAGGAAGCGGCAAATAAGCAGTGTTTTATTCTCAATCTGGATCGTATGGATATGCCTCTGGCAGATATTAGAATCCCTTACAGCTTTGCTAAGACCATTCCTTGCAATGAGAAGCTGAATAAGCGTCTTGACGAGTGGCGTAGAAATCGTAAGTTTGATACTGAGATTTATGTGGATTCTGAAAATAATCTGTTCGATGGCTACACTGCTTATCTGATTTATAAGATGCTGGGCTATGAGACTGTTCCCGTGGTACTGTGGCCTTCTGTAAAGAATAACAAGGAGGAAAAGACTGATGCGGTTTCCGTTTGATAAGTATAAGTATTACCACAGCGGTAATCAGGTAATTGCGGTTTCTACCTTTGCTGGAAAGACTGTTAAGGGTGTTGCCAAGTGTGATCCTCATGACACTTTCTCTCTGGATACTGGTAAGCGTCTGGCGGCTCTGAAGTGCAACAATAAAATTACCGCAAAGCGGCTCAAGAGAGCTGCCATGCGGTATGTGGAAGCTGAAAAGGCTGTTGTTGCGGCGCAGAAACACGCCGAGCGCATGAAGCGGTATTACAACGATGCAAAGGTTGAACATAAAGAAGCAGTCGATGAACTGAATGATCTGTTGATGACTGTTTGATTCATTTAATTTCCCCCTCCATAGTCCTGAGCATGACTAAAACTGCTCAGGATGTGGCGGTATGGCTGAGTGGCTTAAAGCAGCGGTCTTGAAAACCGTAGGCGGTGAAGAGCCGTCCGTGGGTTCGAATCCTACTACCGCCGCCAGTAAGTCCATGTGAAATGATATATCATGGCTGGATTATCGACTACGATACGGAGAAGAGAATGGACATTCGGGCAAACACTTTAGAGTGCGATGGTACTCCGTCAACAAAAGCAAATCGAGCCAGTAAGAGGTAGTTAAATAGGCTAAACAAGCTGCGGTTCTTATAGTTTAATAGAGAAGGGCTATAAGATAACACACTTGAAGCGCAAGGCCATGCGCAGTCAACCATATCGTAAACCAGAACTGGCGGGACTAAGTAGGGGTTGACAGCGGTATGCGTCTACCGTTAAAGATACAAAGTGTCGGCGCATTTCATATCCGAGGCGTGGATGGACATACAAAAAAGTCTTGGTGTGGTTCTGGCAAACATAATTGTTTCGGTCAGAGTGTAGGATATGACTTGACATGAAAATCATCTAAGACTGGATTGATAAATCCTTTTTAAATCATTTTCCCAAGCAGTTTTTCGATGATTGCGTTTCCATTTGATATATTCTTTCCATCTTACCTCAGATGCCTCATAGGACAGTCCAAATGTATTCTGAATATCAGAAGCGGATTGGATATGCAACTGATTAAATAGAGGCATAGGGCAAAGAAAAGCTGCCGCAAAATAATCTGCTTCAGCTTCCAGTTCTGGATTAGATAGATTATTGAAATTGTGTTCTGCAATAAGCGGTTCTGCAATATATGGTAAATGGTTTAGCACTACATGACCAAGTTCATGTGCCAGTGTCCAGCGAATACGCCCAATTACATTGTTGTTAGCAGTAGAGGAATTGAACAGTACAAGGTATCTATCATTAGAAACATCGTAATGAGTGCAGCCGCTTTGGCTTTCGCATAATAGAAAAACTTCTTGCAAAGAGCAATGGTTGATTTCAGAAAATGTTTTATATGTCATCAGTTTGCAGTTATTCATAAGCTGAAAAGGTTTGCGAGGATCAAGAGGAAATGACAAACCATCAAGGCTACGATAAATCTGCAAAATCTGGTTGCAAATATAAGCGTACCGAATCATCAGTATATCACCTCGAATATCAGTATAATACAATAGTTGTCCAATAAAGCGTACAGTTATTGATCATCGTCACGGAATGCGTAATCAAAAGCAATTTTTAACATCTGCATCATCCGTTCACGATCAACAGGTGACATTTTGGATTTTGCTCTTTGTAAAGTAACAATGTCATTATCTCCCAGCAATTCATCAGCAGGAGTTGGAATGTCTGTAATTCCCAACAAGTAGTCTGTGGTTACATTAAAATATCTGGCAATCTTCTGTACTTTATCAATGCCGGGTATACTGGTATCCTTCCATTTTTTGATAGTAGCGTTAGAAAACCCACATTCCTTTTCTAATCGAGTAATGGATATTTCTCTTGCCTCACAGAGTTCTTCAATTCTCGTGTATAAAATGGAAGCCATAAAACACACTCCTTTGAGATAGTTATCTAAATTTATGTTGACAATGAGAAAGTTATCTGTTATAGTATGACTTAGATAAAATTCTCATTACAAAGCAATTATAGAGGATATTATCTCGACTGTCAATACCAAATTAGGGAGGCTGTAAAATGCTTATGAATGGAATCAAAATGGAAGATTGGAAGCTGCTGTCTTTCCTTGCCCTGTTAAGCGATTATGACTACTTTAGTATTCAAAAAGCGGACGAGCCTGTTTTTCATACTACGGGAATTGAGCGATCCTGCGGATGGGTTCTAAAATTCAATCGAAAATTCGCTACGCCTGTTTATTCCGATGGGGAACTTGCCTTTGTTACTGCCCTTAGCGAAACCGAATTTGATTGTCAAATCGGTATGTTTACATATCATATTCATGCTCTTCATAAGAAACCAAAGGCAATTCCTATTCGTTCTAAAAGGAACTGGCGCAGCGTTATGGATTTGGCTGATATTGAATATATCAATATTGAAAAATCGCAATACATCAAAGAACTGGACTTGCTGGTTCTGGTTGTTGATCCTGATAAGCTGGGTGAATTGACTGCTATCGAGGAAACTCAGATTAAACGCATTATTAATACTCAGCTTAATGGCAATGGAATTGCTATGCAGATGTGCCGTTCTATCTGTTTTGAGTGCAGATTGCATGATGTTAATCAAATCATCTATGCTGGAATGTACGATCTGGAAAACGCTGTTCCTGTATCCAGTGTTATGTTCTATAACAAGAACTTGAGCCATTCTATGACTGATAAATCCGTTCAACAGTGTGAATCCTTGTGGCGTTTGGCTAACATGATTTATAGCAAGAAATTTTCTTGATAATATTTTCTGATATGCTTGACAACTCTTGTTGAGCATGATATACTTATAACCAGAAATACAAGAAAGAGCTGCAAGGAGAAATGCGGTATGAAAAAGAATGTAAAGAGGGGAGATATTTACTATGCCGATCTAAGTCCGGTTGTAGGATGTGAACAAGGCGGTATTCGCCCTGTTATTATAATTCAAAATGATACTGGCAATAAACATTGCCCGACAGTAATTGTAGCAGCCATTACCTCTCAGATCAAAAAACCTCTGCCAACTCATATTGATCTCCCTGCAAAAGATAGTAATCTTTCCGCAGATTCTACGATTTTACTGGAACAGGTAAGAACTATTGATAAGACACGGTTGAAGAATTTTGTCGGAAGCGTTACTTTTGAAAAGATGGCAGAAATCAACAAAGCTATTTTAGTCAGTCTTGGTTGTCCTGTTCCAGCTTAATAACAAGAAATACAATAAAGTGTCTTGACAAACATATTGTTATTTGGTAGAATATTTAAGAGGTGATGATAATGCTTGATCTGGCTTTAATCGAAAAGTATATTTCTGACACTTTTTTAAATAATTCTGATAACAACAAATACAAGCAAGAAACATTCAATATCATCAATAGGTTTTTCAATATGACCGATGTAGCCTATGACGATCTTACTCGACAGGATATGCTTGATATATATTCGCAGCTTGCCATTATGAAGATGAATGTATTTCAGTCACATAAAAGCAAGATCAGCGATTTCATGAAGTGGATGTATGAAACAGGTAATGGCTCTATTAAGCCACTGGAAGAAATCAGAGAAATTTTCTTTGAGAATGTAGATCGTACAGCATTTTATGATACCTATTATTTTGAAAATCTTGCTGATTTGAATGGGTTAATGGAAGATGTATTTGGCAAGGATGTTTGTGATTTTTCGACATTCCGTTGTGCTGCTCTTCTTGTATGGCATGGCATTCCAGTAAAGCATTTGCCAGACATTCTCAAGTCTGATTTCAAAGATGATGGGACAATTACTGATCCGTTTACTGGTGAAATATTTCATATTTCTCCAATGGTTATTCCATATCTCAGGAATTATCGTGATGCGGATACATTTGATTCTGGAAAGTTTGGCGGTATGACTGTTCCCTATAAGCAAACGCAGTATTTGTTCCGTACCTATAAGTCGGCTCATATGACTGATAAGCAACTGATCAATACAAGCAGTAATGCAATTAAAGCCGCAGCCGAAACAGGTAGAATTTTTCAGTGGGAACGAATTTACGATTCTGGTTTATACTACCGAGTTCATGAGTATGAAAAGTTGCATGGTAATGTTAGTCGTAACGATTATGAACTTTTGCGTGAACTGTTTAAAATGGATCACATTGACCTGACAAAACAAAGACAGCGATATTATCTTTCTCAGAAGTTTGACGAATATCAAGAGTTCAAACGCTACAAATATTCGGATTAATCCGAACTTGTTTAAGAGGTTATGCCTCTTAAACATTACATAAATAACAAGAAATACAAGAATAACACGAAATAGTTTAATGGTAGAACGCCGTGGCTTAACATGGATGCTTTGGTTCGATTCCAAATTTCGTGACCTATCAAAATTCAAAGTTTAGAAAGGAAGTAGTTACTATGGCAAATCATGAGACTAAAAGAATTAATTTCTGATTATACACCGCAGAGATAGAGCGGCGATATTTCAGAAATACTAAAATCGCTGTAAAGTTCAAGGCTCAAAGCCCAAAGCTGAACGCTCAAGTTTCAAAGTTTACTTTTGAAGCAAAGTTCAAAGCATAGGCAGCAAAGACTAAAGATAGTCAAAAATCCTTGAGATATTGTTTTGGGAATTGTTATGCTTGTCCTTTCGTGAACAACAAGGCTGTCAAGCAGCGAATCAAATATAAAGGAATGTCTGAATAATCGGGCATTCTGTTGAGGATTGTATTACAGTCCTGAATAGAGTGTCCGATACAAGGGGAGTGAAAGATTGCACAATGAGGTAATGAAATTTATTGACAGATTTACTATGCGTGGAAAGTGGAGCGAAGTTCTCACATCTTTTACTTGTGGATGTTGTTATTGGTTTGCATTTATCTTGTGCAACCGTTTCCCTGAAGCAGTAATAATGTATGATCCAGTGATTAACCACTTTGTAACGCAAATTGATGGTCGGCTTTATGACATTACAGGAGAAGTCACACAAGAGTACAAAGTCGTAAGATGGGATACTTATCCCGATGAACTGGAAAAGAAACGCATCGAAAAGTATTGTATTAATTTTTAAGGTTTTTAGAAAAGGAGAATTGAACATGGAACTTCGTATTGATCAGAATGTTTTGGACAGATTTCCCAGCTTGCACATCGTTCAGGAGAATGATGTTGTTACAGTGAAGTTTGATGGAGAAAACAGTTCTGATTTTTTGTTTCCCATGACGCTGCCGATGACTAATCTGGATCACATTTCTTGGCGCAGAGTGGATGAAATTGCAAAGTCTGGTAAAGCCAGAGAATACTTTGCACTTGGCGCAACTAAAAAGGACTACATGAAGAATGGTTTCGTTGCTACATATCAGATTATTGGTTTTGACCATGATGATCTGGCTGACAACAGCGGTAAGGCTCCTATCTCTTGGGATATGGTCGATCTCTACAAAGATGAATCCGCAATGCGTAGGGACGGAAACTCTGTCTGGTGGGATGATTCTGATATTCGTTCTTTCCTGAATGGAGATTTCAAGAACAATGTTTCTGATGATCTGGCAGCTATTGTTAAGCCTGTTTATAAGCAGAGCGTAGACTGTAATGGTAATATGCAGAAAACCATTGATGAATTCTGGCTCAAGTCCGAGCAGGAATTGTACGGACGCAAGTTCTGGTCTTATGGTGGCGAAGGTCACTGGTATGAGTTTTATGCTCAGGAAAACATTCGTTACTGCAAGAAAAATGCCAAGGGTGAGAATGACTGGCAGTGGTTGCGCTCTGTTGGTGCGGGCGGCTCGACCTCCTTCTGCGTTGTCAGCTCTTCGGGGAGTGCGTACTACCGCACCGCTCACTATTCGTTTGGGTTCGCCCCGGCATTCTGTAACTGAGTTAATCCGTTCATCCTAACATCTCTATTCAAGGCGAAAGCCGAGAATAAAGAGATGTGACGGATGAACACTACCAAGCATAGCAGATGTAAGAGGTAATAATATGAGAGTTTTACTGTTAATGCGTGGTGCGCCCGGTGTCGGCAAAACCACATTTATCAAAGAAAATAATCTGGAACAGTATGCTTTGTCTGCTGATGAAATCCGTCTGTTGTGTCAATCTCCTGTGATGACTACAAACGGCACTTTCGGCATCAGTCAGGACAATGAAAAGAAGGTCTGGTCACTTCTGTTTCAGATTTTAGAAGCCAGAATGCAGCGTGGCGAGTTTGTTGTGATTGATGCTACGAACTCCAAAACGGTTGAAATAAATCGCTACAAGACGATGGCACAGACTTATCGCTATCGTATTTATTGCGTTGACTTTACCGATGTTCCTATGGAAGAGTGTAAGCGCAGGAATTTGACTCGTCCTGATTATAAGCAAGTACCAGAAGAAGCCATTGAAAAGATGTATGCTCGTTTTGCAACACAGTCTATTCCGACAGGCATTACAAAGTTGCGTCCTGATGAACTGGATCGTATCTGGTATAAGCCTATGGATTTTTCCAACTATAAGAGAATCCATCATATCGGTGACATTCATGGCTGTAATACTGTCCTTCAGGAATATTTGAAAGATGGTTTGAAGGATGACGAACTCTATATTTTCTGCGGCGATTACATTGATCGTGGCATTGAAAATATTGAGGTTATTAACTTCCTTTACAGCATCATGGAGCGCAAAAATGTGATCCTGCTGGAAGGAAATCACGAGCGTTGGCTGTGGTACTGGTCACATGGCGGTACTGGCAAGTCCCCTGAGTTTGAAAAGGTAACTCGCCGTCAGCTTGAGGCGGGGGGGCTTGATACTAAGGTTGCTCGAATGCTCTATCGTAAGTTTGGTCAGTGTGCTTATTACAAGTATCATGAAAAGACTGTTCTTGTAACTCATGCTGGTCTGAGCTTCATTCCTGATAATATGACCACACTGGCAACGGAACAGATGATTCGTGGTGTTGGTCGATACAGTGATTATGTCGATGTGGCTCAGACTTTTGATCGTATGGCAGCTCCCGACACTTATCAGATTTTCGGTCATAGAAACACTCGTAATCTGCCTATCGAACTTTCAGAGTGTTGTTTCAATCTGGAAGGTTGCGTTGAGTTTGGCGGCGATCTGCGAGTAGTTGTGCTGGATGCAGATGGTTTCCATCCTGTATATGTTAAGAATACTGTGTTTAAGACTGAGGAAGAAGCTGAGGTAACTGCTTATACTGAGCAGGAACTTGATGTGATGGAAATGGTTGACCAAATGCGTAAGAATAAGTACATCACTGAAAAGAAATACGGCAGTATTTCCTCTTTCAATTTCACCAGAGAAGCATTCTACGATAAGAAGTGGAATAAGCAGACTACCAAAGCACGAGGATTGTTCATCAATACTGAGAACGGAAGAATTGTTGCTCGTTCTTATGACAAATTCTTTAATGTGAACGAAATGCCCGAAACCAAGTTTGATATGCTTCAGCATAAGTTAAAGTTCCCTGTAACCGCTTATGTGAAGGAGAACGGCTTCCTTGGTATGGTGTCCTATAATCCTGATACGGATGATTTCTTTATTTCAAGTAAGTCTGATCCGCAGGGTGATTTCTCCGCTTATATGCGATCCATGTTCTATCAGGTTGGCGAAAATCTGGATGAACTCAAGGAATATATGAAGAACAACGATGTGACATTTGTGTTTGAGTGTGTTGATATGGAAAACGATCCTCACATCATCAAATACGATAAGTCCAGACTGTTCCTGCTTGATGTAGTAAAGAATAAAATGCAGTTTGAAAAGCTGCCCTATTCCAAGCTGGTTCAGTTTGAAAAGTTCGGCTTTGAGGTCAAGAAGAAAGTAATCCAAATTGATAACTGGACTGATTTTTATAACTGGTACACAGAAGTTACCGCAGAGGATTATCTGTATGACGGTAAGGAGATTGAGGGCTTTGTGGTAGAGGATAGCGTTGGCTATATGGTCAAGCTGAAACTGTATTACTATAAGCTGTGGAAGCATATGCGTTCCGTTGCTCATTCTGTTTTCCGCAGTGGTCAGTATCGTTACATGGGTTCTCTGCTTACACCTCTGGAAAATAAATTTTATGGTTTCGTCAAGGAACTCGCCAATGACGAAAACCATCCTACCAATATCATTGAATTGCGAGATTTATTTTTTGCGACTGTAATGAACAACGCATAACAAGAAATACAAGAACGGAAGAGGTTAATATGAATACAGAAGTTATGTTCAGCACTGGAAATAATAACTGGTCTACGCCTCAGTCGTTCTTTGACAGACTCAATTCAGTATTCCATTTTACACTTGATCCATGTGCAGATGATACAAATCATAAATGTGAACTGTATTATACGGAACAAAATGATGGTCTTGCGAAAAGTTGGGGGGGGCAGACAGTTTTTTGTAATCCTCCATACTCTCGTAGAACGAAAGGCAAGAGTGGTCAGGAAGATTGGATTGAAAAATGTTGTCGTGAGAGCAGAGAAAATGACATTACTGCTGTAATGCTCATTCCTGCTCGAACCGACACAAAAGCACAGCATGATTTCATTTTCCCAAATGCGAAATATGTTTGTTTTGTCAAAGGACGATTGAAATTCAACCAGAAAGATGCAGCTCCGTTTCCCAGCGAGGTTGTAGTCTTTACCGATCAAGATTTTGATCAGCAAATTCGAACATTAGAGGATTTGGGAAAGTGGATTAAATTAAAAGATTGAGGTGGCAGTTATCAAATATGTAGGCTCAAAAAGCCGCATTGCCAAACATATCGTTCCGATTATTCAATCTTACATAGATAGTACCAGCGCAGTATTTTATTTAGAACCGTTTATCGGGGGGGCAAATGTAATTGATAAAATTTTTTGTGATAGAAAGATTGGGTATGACATTAATCATTATCTGATTGAACTATTCAAGCATAGAGATCAGATTACATTTTTGCCTGATGAAATTACGCAAGAGGAATATGCGGCAGTAAGGAAATCATATCAAATGCAGGATGGTAAATATCCTGATTGGTATATTGGAGCCGTTGGTTTCCTTGCGTCCTATAACGGAAAATTCTTTGGTGGCAGGGCTGGCATTGTCAAAACCAAAATCGGTACATATCGGAATTATTATGACGAGGCAAAGCGGAATGTAATTGCGCAGCTTCCCAATTTACAGGATGTGGAGTTTGCCGAGGCAGATTATCGAACTCTTGACTTAGATCATTTTTGTGGTGGTGTAATCTACTGCGACATTCCTTATAAGGGAACGACTGGATACGAAAATGATTTCGATCATGATGAATTCTGGAAATGGGCAGAGCAAGCGTCTGAAACAAATGTTGTTTTGGTATCAGAACAGCAAGCACCAGAGAATTGGAGATCAATTTGGTCGCAGCCAGTGAAAAGAACACTGGATAATGCGTCCAGACAAAACATCACAGAAAACTTGTTTATTTTGAACAAATAACAAGAAATAAAAGGAGAGATGCTTATGATTGCGAAAAAGCAGATCAGTAAAAAATGGATTGTACTGCTTGTAATGGCTGTTGCTCTGGCGGCAATTCTGACTTGCTGTTCTCCGTATCCATATCCAGTTCCAAGACCAATTTAGGAGTAAATAATGGGAAAGAGTTTAGATTACATAAAATATCGAGTGTTAGAGCAGAAGAATACTAATCTGGATATTGCATTCGATAATGCTTTTGAGGTTTCACCAAAGCAGTTTCTCAAGTTTGACGAGAACAATCATTTGTCTTTGGTTTGGAAGAACGATGATGCTGATCCGAAGCTCGATATTAGTGTGAAAGTTACATACGATCCTGATGCAGATTTCAAATATTTCACCACGAGTTCTTCCAGACATGATGGAACAATGTTGTTTGTATATGAAAACATCGAGGTTTGTCTGAAGAAAATCTTGTCTTTGCAGACTTACGATGCAAGTGTTGGTATGCCAAAGAATGCAAACAACTGCAACTATTTCTATACCATTGGTGACATTGTAGTAGTGAATGAATATGGAAGGCGATTTGCAACAGATGAAAAGCCTTGGATGCAGCAGAGAACAACTGTAATGATTCCGATTGTATTCCGTTACGAAGAAAAGTGAGGTAAAAGATGCAACCGATTTTTCCTGAATATATCCAGTTTCTAAAGGATAACGGTTGTGAAGTTGATTGGTTTCAAGAGAAAACCTTCTGGCTTGACAATAATATTGTGAAAGCCTTTAGGCGGGGGGGGCAAGTAGTTTCCTTATTCCGAATTAGTGTTGATGATCAATTAACTGTCACAATGAAAAAGCATAAACAGAACAAGGATTATGCTGACTTTGAAACATGGAAAGAAACCATTAAGCGTAACCGTGATAGGTTACAGCAACTTGAAAACAATAGTATTGAAATGCTTCGTTCTAACTGCCTTTTATCTGGCAGACGAATTATCAACACAAACTCCACTGGCAAAGACAGTATGGTAGTTACTCATTTGGCACAAAAGGCTGGACTTGATTTTGAAACATATTTCAATGTTACAACCTTGGATGTTGGCGAAAGTAATCGTATGGCAAAGCGAAACGGTTTCAAACACATCCTGCCCGATCCGAAGTATGGTGGCTTTTATAGATATATCCAGCGTTATGACGGGGGGGCAATCAAATGATCCCAAGTAGATTGAACCGTTTCTGTTGTAATTATTTTAAGGAAAGTCCTACGATTGACTATTTTTCTGATGATGAATCTCTGATTTTCTTGTTTGGTATGAGAAATGAAGAATCTACAAAGAGAGCTGCTTACACAGATATTTGGATAAATGAAAAATGGGGTAATCGTGATTGGATTGGTATTTTACCTATTCGCCAGTGGTCGGAATTAGATATATGGCTCTATATTCTTGATGAAGGCATTGAAATCAATGATAAATACCGATATGGATATAGCCGTGTTGGTTGTGGTATTGCTTGTCCAAACTATACGAAGTACACATGGGTTTTAGATAAGTATTGGTATCCGTATTTATTTAATCGTTGGCGTGAAATCTTGAAAAATGACTTCATCAATAACAATAAATGGTTGATTATGAACTGTACCATCGAAGAGTATGTCACAAAAGCATGGACTGGCGGTGCATTTCGTAGTGAACCAACAGAGGAAATCATTCAGGAGTATGCAGCTTATTCAGGATTAGATTTAGATGTAGCAAGAAAATATTTCAATCGTTATTGTTCCAATGGATGTATTAATCATTTGCGTCAGCCAATGCGTATCAAAGACAAAAATGCGTTGGCAATGAACATGAAAATGTTTGGGCGTAGCACAGAAAAGTTTTTGTGTAAAAAGTGTTTGATGAAACAATTCGGCTGGACACAAGAGGATTGGGAAAATCAAATCCAGCAATTTAAATCTGAAGGATGCAAGCTGTTTTAAGGAGGCTGTTATGAAAATCTATTATGCACACCATATTTGGAAGTATGGAACTCCCATTGAAACTTTTGAAATGTCTGTGATCAAAAATGGATTTGATTTTGAGGATGGGTTTGAAATTGTCAATCCGAAAGATGCTCTGCCGCAGAACATCCCTGAAAGTGAGATCATGAAACAGGCATTTACCATGATTGACCAGTGTGATGCAGTAGTATTCTCAACTGTTTCTGGTGTGATTGGTCATGGCGTATTCGATGAAGTTATGTATGCCCTAAATAAAGGAATTCAAGTATTTTGTTTAATGGGCGATGACTGTTATCTGGTAGAGGACAAAGACATTTTTAAAGATGTAATTTTCCAAGGTGATAACCGAGTTTATGCTTTGGTACATACGCCTCTGGAATATGAAGATCAAGAGGAATAATGAATGAAAGTATTGTCTATTTGCGGAGGTTTGGAAACTGGATACCTTGCTTTGCAGGAACTTGGGATTCCAGTTGAAGAATATCATACATATGAGATTTTTGCTCCCGCTATTGAATTAAGCAAAAAGCATTTTCCGAACATCGTTCATCATGGAGATGTAATTGGAGCAGATTTCTCACAGTTCAAAGGTTTTGATTTGGTTATGGCTGGCACTTGCTGCCAGAGCCTATCAGTTGTTCGGCAAGAAAATAAAGATGTATGTTCTGGTCTGAAAGGAAAATCTGCAATCTTCTATGAATTTGCACGAGCGATTGAGGAAATCAAGCCGAAATGGTATTTGTTAGAGAATGTCATTCCTAAGCAGAAGGCAGATGAAAATATCATCACTGCTAAACTTGGGGGGGGCAATCCTTTAATGATTAACTCTGCTGATTTCTCAGCACAAGAGAGAAAGCGGTTGTATTGGACAAATATTCCAATCGCAGAGTTACCAGATCATAATACATTGGTTTTGCGTGATATTATGGTAGATCATGTTCCTGCAAAGGATTATTATGATAAGCCTTTTACCTATCACGGTGATGATAAGCGAGTGATCGCAACATTACAGGTAAATACACATGATTTACTCAAGCGTGTGTATAATCCTGATTTCAAATGCGCCACATTGACCTGTGTAAATGGTGGCTATCAGGAAAAGAAAGTTTGGGATAATGGTCGTATTCGTAAGCTGACACCAGTTGAATATGAGCGTTTGCAAACTCTGCCAGATGGTTTTACCGAAGGATACAGTGACAATGTACGCCGTTCTCTTTGTGGTAACGGCTGGACAAAAGAGGTTATAAAGCATATTTTTAAAGGCTTAATAACAATAAATACAAGTAAAGGAGTATAGCGAAATGTCAAGCGAAAATCAGACCAAGAATGTTGAAATTGGAAACACACCAAATGAGAACACTGCTGCTGAAAAGCCCAAATCCGAATGGGAACAGATGCTTGAAACTATGATGCGCCGAGCATATTTGAATGGTTTGTCTACTGGCATGAAAACCATGTGCGGTTCCATTCTGAGCAAGATGAATGAGTTCCAGAGCCAGAGAATGAATCCTCAGATGCAGCTCATGCAGTTGCGTAAGTGGTGCAATCAGTGTTTGGCAAAGGTAAATGAGCCTCCCAAGGCAGAGGCAACAACAGAAACAGAGAATAAGGTTGAAAATCAAGAAGGAGAGAATGGCTAATGAGAAAGGCACGAGTTCAGAACATAATGAAAAGATTATCGGCAAGTTTAAGAGTTTCTTGGAGGACTAATGGATAATAAGCGAGATTTCTTTGCGGAAGAATTATCTATTATTCGTACCGAATACATCAAGAAATTTCTTGGATATTGCATCGACAATCTACCTGATTATTTCTTCCGTGTAGCTGCTTCATCCAGCGGCAAATATCATCCTGAATATGCTCTTGGCAATGGCGGTTTATTGCGTCATACCAAAGCTGCATTCTGGATTGCAAATGAATTGTTTAATCTTGAGATGTTCCAGTTTTCCGAAGAGGAACGAGATTTAATGCTGACTGCTCTTATCCTTCATGATGGACAGAAGCAGGGTAAGCGAGAGGGTAATACAGTATTTGATCATCCTCTGCTGGCAGCAGATTTTGTAAAGCAATGTCATATTGAAACTGGTCTGTTGAATGATGAGCAGATGAAATTCTTATATGACTGCATTGCTACTCACATGGGACAGTGGAATACCGCACGATATTCTAAGGTTGAGTTGCCTAAGCCCAAGAACAAGTATCAGAAGTTTGTGCATCTCTGTGATTATCTTGCAAGTAGAAAGTTTCTTGAAATGAATTTTGACAAAGTTTAAGGAGATTTGTGTATATGAGTTATCAGTCCAGATTTAGTTTTTGTGGAACCCCTGTAATTCCTAAGCAGAAGGCAGATACTAAGCGTCCTTTCTGCAAGGAAATTTCTAAGAAAGATGAAAAGACTAAGGAAACCAAGAAGATGCTGTCTATGACTTTCGGCATCAAGGAAACCGACATGAATATGGCTTTTGTCGAGGCTTTTGACAGCCAGCAAAAGGTCATTAAGACAATGGATGTTGACAATGAAAAGATGGATGTAGATTGGGATGACCGTTTTGACGAGGACATTATCGAAAAGGTTGCCAACTACCGTAAGTACATTGTTGATCTTGGTGATGAACACGGCGGCAGACAGGAGTTTATTACCGCCTACGATATGATTGAGCATCTGCGTGAGCATCTGCCTAATTATGACGGTCGTGTTGTTGTTACTGGTCAGTTTACTCGTGACTGGTATGCAAAGAAAAAGACTTATTTCAGTAAGTTCCGCATTCAGAATGTGTTCGCTGCCCCTGAAGAGAGAAAGAATCGTCTGCTTCTGACTATGGATTTGTTCTACAACAAGAGCAGTCTTGATGACAGTGATTTTGACGAGAACAAGAAGATGACCTTGGATTGCTACATTGAGCAGTATATCAATAAGGACGAGGGCAGAAAGTATGTTCCCATTCAGGTTGTGTTCTCTGGTGCAAAGTATGATCTTGAGAACGAAAAGCATAAGAAGCTGTTTGATTACAAGATGAAGTACATCAAGGTCAAGAACAAGAATATGGTACATATCCCTTGGGAGATTGTGCTGCTCCGTGGTGCTGAGGAAGCAGAGTTTGACGAGTCTATGCTGACTGATTCTCAGCGTGAACAGGTCGAACTTGGTATTAAGTCTGTTGATGATTTCCGTCCCAAGGGCAATATCTACGGTGATCGCATTGACGAGTTCCGTCTGTTTGAGCCTAAGCTGGAAGGTGATTATGCTGATGGTGTTCTGGAATGTGATGATACCGCAGACGAGTTCGAGGAAAAGATTTTTGTTCCTGCCGCAGATGAAACGATGGAGGAAGCTAAGAAGAATTCCAAGTCTGCAAAGTCTAAGTCCAAGAAGGACGAGGATGACGATGACGAGCCTCCCTTTGATAAGGACGAGGACGAGGACAAGGACGATGTAGACGAAGAGGATTTGTTCTAAGGAGGTAGTACATAATGGCAAGAAAATTTGGTGAAAAGCGTGAGATTTGTATTGATCCTCTCGCTTATAACATTGGTCTGATTGGTGAGAGCGGTATTGGTAAATCCACTGTCATTAAGGAAGTTTGTGAAAAACTGGTTGGCGATGACGGTTATATTGCTTTGGATATTGGCAAGGAAGATGGTCATGATGCTATCAATGGCATCGTGTCCGCAAAGATTCCTGATTGGGCTACTTTCAAGGAGTTCTGTGACGATGTAATTGAGAACAAGCTGACGGATTATAAGGATTTGCGTGTTATTGTTCTGGATACATTTGATCAGTTGCTTGAAATTACTGAACCTGAAGTTATTCGTATGCACAATCGAGCAAATCCTGATAAGCCCAAAATTACTTCTATTAAAGCAGCTTTCGGTGGCTTTATGGCTGGTGAGGATAAGGCTATTCAGCTTGTGCTTGATAAGCTGTGGGAGCTGAAGGCAGTCGGTGTTTCCTTTATCGCTATCGGTCATACCAAGAAGAAGGATGTTGATGATCCTATTACTGGCGAGTCTTATTCCATTCTGACTACTAATATGAGTCAGCGTTATTTCAATGCGCTCAAGACAAAGCTGCATTTCCTTGGCGTTGCTTATATTGATCGTGAGATCGTAAAGCAAAAGACTGGTAAGAAAAACATTGTAACTAAGGAAGAGGAAGTTAAGGGCAGAGTTCTCAGCGAATCTCGCCGTATCTCTTTCCGTGATGACAATTACAGTGTTGATTCCAAGTCCCGCTTTGCAGACATTGTTGATGAAATTCCTTTGGATGCAGATGCCTTTATTAAGGCTCTGAAGGACGCTATTCTGGCAGAACACAGCAAGGGCGGCAAGTCTGTTGAGCAGTCTGAAAAGGAACTCAAGGAGGCTCGTAAGCAGCAGGAGAAGGAGTTAGCCGAAAAGCAGAAGGCAGATGCCGCCAATAAGATTGACGAGGATCGCAATGCCGAGCTGCTTCAGGTTATTCAGAACAAGTTCCCCGATGCAGATGCCGCAACAAAGAAGTCTGTTAAGGAAATCATGAAGGAACATGACATTCCTAATTTCAAGAATGCAGATGATATTCCTACTGCTATTTTGGAGCAGATTGTTAAGGTGCTGAATCAGGAGTAAACCATTGGAGGAAATCAGTTATGGCGAGAAGTTGCAAATGTGCAATTACTGGCGAAGTCGGCACAACTGATACCTTTGTAAAAATTGGTTCCAAATATTATAAGAGCCAAGAAATATATGATGCAGATCAGCGTAAGAAACAGACTTACAAAGAACTGATTGATTATATTTGTAGAGAGTTTTTGGGGTATGGAAACGGGCAACCGTTTCCTCCCATTCTCCCTAAAAAGATTAAAGAATTGTCCTTTTACAGTAATGAGGTGATCTTGGAAACATTTAAAGAATGTGCCAACGACATTCATTATTGGTTGGAACATAAACAATTCTCTAATGAGTATGGCATGATCTCTTATATGTTTACCATTGTAAAAGGTAATATTGCCGATGTTGCCAAGAAAGAAAAGAGAATGGCTGCATCAAACGAACAAGTGAAAAATAATACGATTGAATGTGGCGATTTATCCGCTATCGGCTCAAAAAAGCAGGGTAAGGATATTAGTCGTTTTCTCATTGATGATGAATTATAAGGAGGTAATAATTTGAACTGGAAAGAGTATCCTGATGAATTAATCAAAGGTCGAGAGAGCGCAGAGGCCACATTCATTTTTTGCCTTTGGAAGCAGCCTGAATTGTATGATGACTTTGCAAGAGTCAACACACAAGATGATGAAACTCTGAAAACAGAGGACGGTATTTTCTATTTCTCTTTGGGCAGACAAATGTTCAATCAGGGATTTAAGTCTTTTGATAATGTGACAATCTACACATTTTTAGAGAACAAACCCACTGTCAAAAAGCATTTCGATGAACTTGGCGGTTATCCAACGGTTAGCGAACTTTGTTCTTTGGTAAATGTCGAAAATATTGATGCTTACTATGACAAGATTGCAAAGATGAATACATTAATGACTTTGTATGATAAGGGCTTTAATGTAATTCCCAATATGGATCGTTTTGCAAAAATGACAAATCAGGAAGTCTATGATTACTATGACTATATCCTGAACAGTGTCAGTATTAAGAACACTCACGACATTGATATTGAAACACTTGAAATTGATGATAAGTTCCTCAGCGAATGCGATGATGGATCGGCACAGGGTATCAGCTATGGTAAAAATTGTCCTATCCTGAATTATCTGACACTTGGTACACCGCTTGGTGATATGTATATGTTTGCTGGACATTCTGGTGTTGGTAAAACCAGTTTCGTGTTTGAGAATATGATCATCCCTATGACGGATGATGGTGTAAAGTGCGCCGTCATCAGTAATGAGCAAAGATCAAAAGATTTTAAGCAGCTTTTGCTTGTTCACATTCTTACGAATGATCTGGACTATTGGGGTCTGACTCGTAAAAAGCTGAAAATGGGTAAGTTTACAGATGAACAGTGGGAATATTTGCGCAAAGCAAAGCAGATTTCCAGAGAGAAGTATTCTAATATTCAGTTTATCAAGATGTTTGATAATGACATGAATAAGGTCAAGCGCATTATTAAGAAACTGGCAAAGTTGGGATACCAGACGATCATGTTTGATACCATGAAATCTGAGGATGAAATTGACGAAGCTATGTGGCAGCAGTTGCTTATCCATAGTCGTAAACTGTTTCAGATTACCAGCCGTGAAAACATTTCTCTAATCTGTACTTATCAGCTTGCACTTCATACTCTGAATAAGCGATATTTGGATGCAAGCTGTCTGTCTAACGCAAAGCAGATTAAGGAAGTTTTCTCAGAGATGGTGTATTGCCGCCCTCTTTGGGATGATGAATTCCCCGGCGAAAAGTTTGATGTAAAGCCATATCAATTAAAGAAAGATTCCAGCGGAAAATATTCCAATGTTCGTGAGTCTGTGCAACTCGATAGAGATAAAAAATATATCATCGCATTCTTAGATAAAACAAGAAATGACGATGATAAAATTCAGGTTCTTTATGAATTTAATGGACGCTATAACCGCTGGCGTGAAAAGGGCTACTGCTCAGTATTCAATGAACATAAATAAAGTGAATGATAATAATGGAACAATTAACATTAGATCAGCAAAGGATTGTTTCTGAAAATCACAACTTGATTTATAGCTTGGCAAATAAAAAGAGCATTAATCTGGATGAATATTATGATGTTCTGGCAATTGGATTATGTAAGGCAGCTATTGCTTTTGATAATACAAAGGGGAAATTCTCAACTTTGGCTTATACTGTCATGCTGAATGAGTATAAACAAGAATTGAGAAAACAGCAGAATGAGAGAGCAATTCCGCAAGATAAATTACTTTCATTTGATGTTCCAATTCAGACAGATCAAGATAGCCAATTTGCAAGTTTTGCAGATGTGATTCCAGATAATAATGTTCAAGTAGAGCAAGAAGCAATTCATGCACTTACATATAAATCATTGTCAAGTAAACTGAAACCTGATGAACAAGTAATTTTCGCCATGTTGTTAGATGATAAAAAGCAGAGCGAAATTGCCAGTGAATTAGGGGTCAGCAGACAAAGGATTAGTGTAAAAATCAAAAGAATTCGCAGTTTATTAAGTTAGAAAGAAGGAAAAGCAATGAAACATTGGAAGTCCATTTTGATTGTAGCTGCGGCAGTAATTGCCGTTATTGTATTGGCTGTGTTCTCATTTCAGGGAACGCAAAATAAAGCAATCTCTCTTGAGGAACAGATCAGCACTGCTCAGTCTGAGATTAAGGTGCAGGAAAAGCGCAGAGCAGACCTAATTCCTAATCTGGTCGATTGTGTGCAAGCCTATGACGAGCATGAGTATCAGACTTTGATGGATGTTGTCAATGCTCGTGGTAGTGCTACGGATGAAAGTGTTCAGGAAATTCAGACAATGATTCAGGCTGTTGCAGAGGCATATCCAGAACTGAAAAGCAGTGAAAATTATCGTGAGTTGATGAACGAACTGGCAACAACCGAGAATTTGATTGCTAATTACAGAAGCAACTTTAATACTTGGGTTAAGAGTTACAACCAGTATGTCAGAAAGTTCCCCAATAAGCAGATTCTTGGTTTCCTTGGTTACGAGGTTATCAATTACGAATATTTGAATTATGATGTTTCCTCTGATGCTCCTACTAACCTGTTTGATTAATAGGTACACGGTATGAGGATCACGAAAAGAGAAGTGATTTTCAGTGTGGTTATTGTTTGCCTGATGCTTGTATTCGGCATTATGATTTCAGGAAAGATTAATGATAGCTTGATGAACAAGTATCAGGAATATAATACCGCATTGCAAATCGACAATGATTCCAGTCTGTTTGAGTATGGAATGCGTACAAATATTGGCAATGCTTTTGTGTATGGCGAATTAGCTGCCGTGGATTCTGTTACATATCCTGAAATCGGTGGGGAATATGCCTCCGCAACAAAAGTCACTGAGCGTTATACGAAACATACAAGAACAGTAACAAAAACAAAAACGGTTAATGGTAAAACTCAGACATATACAGAGGTAGAAACCTACTGGACATGGGATGAAATTGATCGTGATCATATCCATGTAGAAACGATTACTTTCCTTGGAAAAGAATTTTCTTATGGAACAATCAATCACTTTCCAGAACATTATATTGATACACTGGATGCAGGGTATCATTTAAGGGATGTTTATTATGGATCGGATATTTTATACGAAGGAACTCTGTACGCAGTTTTGGCAGATGATACAATTTCAGAAACATCGTTTTATTGCGAAAAAACCATTGATGAAACAATTGAGCATCTGGAAACAGAATGGCAGCTTGTGTTGTTTTGGGTTTTCTGGATTATACTAACTGGTTTTGCCGTATATGGGTTTTATTATATAGATAATAGATGGCTTGAATAATATATGAAAAATAGAAATGGAGGGAGATACTTATCGTAAATGCGTTATCATTGACAAATTATTTATCAAACAATGTAGATGCGTGTATCTCCCTCCTTGAAAGCATGGAATATACGCAGATCACATACCGACAGCAAAAAAATGAGCTGCGTTTTAGCCGAGAAGAAGGCTTAAATCCAACAGCGATGCGTTTGAAATTGGATACCTTGAAGTTTGATGGATTTTCGATTAATCTTCATGGAAATCTCTTTTCTCTGGTCATGCAAACACAAAAGTTGTCGTTCCCCAAAGCACTGCATTACATTGCGAATCAATTGGGATTGGAGAAAAGTCAGTTTAGTGGTAAAATCCGTTATCCGTTTTCTGGTTTCTATAAAGGTCTTATGAAAGAGATTAATGAACCAGAATATGCAATGAAAACTTATGACGAATCTGAAATTGATGAATATCTTGGCAAATACAACACAATGTTTTTCAAAGATGGCATCAACTTTCAGACGCAGGAGTTTTTCAAAGTAGGATTTGATTTGGAAAGCTGTCGTATAACTGTTCCTGAATATACTCTGGATGGTAAGTTGTGTGGTGTTATGGGTAGATTGAATGATACGAAATGTTCCAAGGATGAACGGTGGTTGCCGATCATTCCTTGTTCCCGCAGTCTAACATTGTATGGTTATCATCACAATTATGATTTCATTCAGCAGAAGAATATTGTTGTTGTAGGAGAATCAGAAAAGTTTGTCCAGCAACTTCATTCAATGGGGAGCAGGATCGGACTTGCAACTTGTGGTTGTGATATAAGTGATGTTCAGGCTAAATACTTAAAGTCACTCATGACGAAAAAGATCGTCCTTGCTTATGATGAAGGTCTGGAAGAGGACAATGTAAGAATGCAAGCTGAAAAGCTGGTATTAAATAATGCCGTGTTTAAAAACAAAGTTGGTTACATCTGTGATAAGAATAATCTGATCTTACCAAAAGGAAGCAAAGCAAGTCCATCCGATTTAGGTAAGGACGCATTTTTAGAACTGATGAAAAACCATGTTGTTTGGTTAGAATAACAAAAAATACAAGGTGAATGAAATGGAATTTTTCAAAGGAATTCGATTGTATCTCAAAGATAAAGAAACAGGTTTACTTGCAATAAAATATGTTTGCTGTAAATGTGGAAAAGAGATGGATGAACCAGCATCATTTTGGATGCCATGTTCTTCTGGTCATGTTCCATTAATTCATCAAACTGAATTTCTTTGCAAAGAATGTCATAACGGAGGAAAGAATAATGGCAAAGCGAGATAAAGACCCACGCTTACAAGAGTTATTTAAGTCTGGAAAGGCTGTGTATAGTATTTCCAAGTGTAATACAATTGAGGAATGTTTGTTCGAGGCGTATAACACCTACATTCTTCATAAGAAAGGCACAAATGGAATTTACGGTGTTCTTGGTACAAAGATTCATGATAAGTTGCAGGAAATCATTGAAGGTACTGCCACAGAAGCAGAGCTGCCAGATGTTCTTAATCAGGAACTTTTAGATTTGGAAATGCTTGGTATTGAGTTCCCTAAAGATTTTAAGGGAAATGATACAATCCGAAATAATTGGGTTGCTGATATGAAGCATTTTTGCAATACCTTTAAAGCCCCCAAGGGTAAGTTTGTAACTGAGGAATTGGTTATCTATCCTCTGTCTGAAGATCGTTATGTTCAGGGTTATATCGACTTGATTCGTGAGAATCCAGATGGAACAATTTCTATTTATGACTGGAAAACATCGACAGATTTTAAGGCTGCTGACTTACTCCATCATGGTAGACAGTTAATCTTTTATGCGCTAGCAAAAGAGCATGATGGGTTTAAGGTTCGTGATGTTTCTTGGATTATGCTGAAATATTGCGAAGTTACATTCATGGGTAAGAAACGAGCCAATTCAAAAGAGAAATCTAAAATTACAAAGGTCATTAGTCGTGGCAAATTAGTCAGTGAACTTCGCAATCACATTGAATTTGATTTAGCTGAATTAGGCTATGATGAAATTGACATTGAATTTATGATCAAAACTGCTTTAGAGAATAATTCTCTGGATAATTTACCTGACGAGATTAAGGCAAAGTATGTTATCAAGCCTTATGTTCGAAAGTATGAATTGACTGATGAACTCAAGGCTGAAGCAGTTAAGTATCTGAATGATATGGCAGACCGATTTGAAAGTCTCGATCCTGAACAAGAATCACAATGGCCTCCACGCTCTTTTGTTAAGATCAATAGTAAGGGCAATGAGTCTGAGGATACATTCTTCTGTAACAACCTTTGTAATTTCCGAAACAGTTGTGTTCACATTAAGCGTTTCAATGAGCAGCGTATGCTTGCGAAACAGGAAAAAGACGAAGATGCGAACTTATTTTAAGTAAAATAACAAGAAATACAAGCAAAGGATTGGTGAATGTGTCTATAAAATATATGGGAGATTCGTTCTACACGCAATTCGTTGGACGGTGTTATAAAAGAAAAAATTATAGTCCTGATTATCGCAGCTTTGAGGTTTTAGATTTTGAAAATAAAAAATTCAAAGTCAAAGAATGTTATGCGTCAATGGGAGTTGGAATTGTTCAGTTTTCAGAAATGGCGTATTCGTTTGTTCAAACAGATTATTTTGAGGAAATTCCGAAAAAAGAATTTGAATCTGCTTGTTGGCTTGTTAATAATGGCAAACTTATAGATTTAACAAAAAAGTGTTAGTTGTAAGGAAGTGTTGTTATCTCAAAACCTAATGGAAATACATACGATTTGTCTGGTGAATATGGAATTGGTTATACAGCAAACGGAGAACCTTTCTATTTCGATTTGGAAGATTTTCCGTTAATCAGACAGTATTCTTGGTGGATTGATAAAAAAGGTTATGTTTGTGCAACTGCTGAAAAACACAAGAATATAAAGCAGCATCGTATTATTCTTGGATGCAATGATAATGAAATTGTAGATCATATCTATCATCGTCCAAATGATAATAGAAAATCACAAATACGAATTGCAACTAATCAAGAAAACCAAAGAAATCAAAAGATCAATACAGCAAATACCAGTGGCAAAACTGGTGTTTGCTTGAACAAGAAAAACGGAAAATGGAGAGCCTATATTATGATTATGAACCGACAAAAATCATTGGGTCATTATGAAAACTATGATGATGCGGTTAATGCAAGAATAGAGGCAGAAAAGAAATACTTTAAGGAATTTAGATATATAGGAGGTGGAGAAATTGCAGAATTATCATAGACACACATCTTATAGCAATATTTACATTGCTGACTCTGCTGCTGTCAATGAGGATTATGCAAAACGAGCTGTTGAACTTGGACATAAGGTTATTTCAAGTGTAGAACATGGTTGGGCTGGATACTATTTTGAAGCATATGAATTAGCAAAAAAATACGATCTCAAATTTATTTTTGGTACTGAGGCTTATTGGGTCAAAAATAGACAAGAAAAAGATCGTACAAACTGCCATATTGTGTTGCTGGCAAAAAACGAGAATGGTCGTAGAGCAATTAATCGTATCATGTCTACTGCAAATGAAGATGGCTATTATTTCCGTCCTCGTGTTGACTTAGAGTTATTACTTACTCTACCAGCAGACGATGTAATGGTTACAACTGCTTGTATTGCCTTCTGGCATTATGATGATATTGAGGACATTTTAGTTCAGCTTCATAATCATTTCAAAAACAACTTATTCCTTGAGATTCAGTATCACGATACTGAGTCGCAAATCAAATTGAATAAAAGAATTCTTGCTTTGTCCGAAAAATATGATATTGAAATGATTGTCGGTATGGATAGCCATTATATTTATCCCGATCAATCAAAAGAGCGTGACTATATTTTGGCAGCCAAGAATGTCCATTATGATGATGAAGAAGGATGGTTCATGGATTATCCAGATGATGAAACGACCATGAATCGTTTTCTGAAACAAGGCGTATTTACCAAAGATCAAATTCAGAGAGCAATGGATAATACGGATTTGCTTTTGGAATTTGAGGGGTATGACACCTTACCTAATGGAGAGCCAAACCGCATTTTCTCCAAAGATATTAAGTTGCCTTCTCTTTATGACGGTCAGCATACAATTGACGGTGTTTTACTCCCTAAATTAGATCAGGAGCAAAGAAACAAGGAATATAGCAAGCTGATTTCTAAATTGTTCAAAGCATATGTCAAAGATGTAGACGAATCTCAGCATGACGAATATTTTGATGGTGTTAAGAATGAGGTTCAAGTCATCAAGGATACGAATATGTCTGATTACTTCCTGATTGACTATTACATGGTTAAGAGAGCATTGGAAAAGGGCGGTGTTCTAACTGACTCAGGGCGTGGTAGCTCTGTTGGTTATTTTACAAATACATTACTTGGCTTCTCAAAAGTTGACCGTTTTCAAAGCCCTATTAAGTTGTATCCTGAGCGTTTCATCAGTAAGAGCCGTATTCTTGAAACAAAGAGCCTCCCTGATATTGACTTGAACTGGGGTACGCCAGATATTGCAGCCGAGGCACAGGAAGAAATTCTTGGCAAGGATCATGCTTATCCTATGATTGCATTCGGCACTTGTAAGAAAAAGAGTGCATTTAAGCTGTACGCCAGATCACAGAATATGGATTTTGATTTAGCAAATACCATTTCTGGTCAGATTGAAAAATATGATGAAGCTCTGAAATATGCAGACGATGACGAAAAGGACGATATTAACATCTATGATTATGTAGATGAAGAATATCATTCCTATATTGATGCAAGCAAAAAGTATCAGGGCATCATCATGGATAAGAAGAAAGCCCCATGTGCTTATCTGCTTTATGATGGCAGCATTCGTGAGGAAATTGGTCTGATCAAATGCAAGAGTGAAACTACTAAGAAAGAGTATATGACTGCCGTAATTGACGGGGCAATTGCTGAAAACTATAAGTTCCTGAAAAACGATATTCTGAAGGTTGATGTTGTCTTACTGATTGACCTTATTTACAAGCGTATTGGTTTGAAGCATCATACCGTGAATGAGTTGATGGAACTGGTTAAAAATGATCAGGCAGTTTGGGACATTTACGCAAACGGCTATACAATGGGTGTTAATCAGGTTGAAAAGGCATCCACTACCAGAAAGTCCATGAAGTATAAGCCTCGAAATGTATCTGAGTTATCGGCGTTCATCGCAGCTATTCGTCCTGCATTTAAGTCAATGTATTCAAAACTTGAAAACAGAGAGGACTTTTCTTACGGCATCCCTGCTTTTGATAAGATTTTGCAAACAGAAGAACTTCCACAAAGTTTCATTCTGTATCAGGAGCAGACTATGAATACGCTGAACTATGCTGGATTCCCTATTGATGAATGTTATGGCATTATCAAGGCAATTGCAAAGAAACATCCAGAAAAGGTTAAGCCTTTGAAAGAGCGTTTCATTACCGGATTCAAGGATAAAATCATGCAGGATGATGGAATTCCAGCAGATAAAGCAGAGGAAGATAGCGCACGAGTATGGCAGATCATTTCTGACTCTTGTGGTTATGGATTTAACTCCGCTCATGCTTACTGTATGGCATTGGACAGTTTGTATAACGCATATCTGAAAGCACATTATCCTTATGAGTTCTATGAGGTTCTGCTTCAGATATACTCCGATAAGGGCAAGAAGGATAAAGTCGCAGAACTCAAGCAGGAAATGAGCAAAGCATTTGGTATTAAAGAGGGCGAATATAAGTTTGGTCTGGATAATCGTAAATTCAAAGCCGATCCAGATAATCAAACAATCTATCCTTCACTTCTGTCCATTAAAGGATTGAGCCAAGGTTGTGCAAATGACCTGTATGCAATGAGACAAAAGAAATACGAGAATTTCTATGAATTGTGGAAGGATATGAAAAAGAAAAAGAATCTCAATAGCGGCAAGGTAAACACGCTGATTGAGATTGGTTACTTTGATGACTTCGGCACTATCGGTAAGATTAAGCGATTCATTGATATTCTGGATCAGCTTTATGACCGTTCTCAGTTTAGCAAAACAAATCCCCCTGTTGAATTTCTGCCAATCATCCGAAAATATTCCGAGGAAACTGACAAGCAATATCGTAAGTTTGATTATGATGCAGCTCTGACAGAAATTTGGGAAACTCTTGATGATATTGATATTCCTTTCAACGAGAGATTGAAATATGAATTGCAGAACATTGGGTATGTCAAAACACTGGTTCCTGATATGTCCCCTGATTATGCTTTTGTTCAGGAATATGAATGCAAATATAAGAATCCCAAATTGACTTTGTATCGTCTTGCTGACGGCAGCACTGAGATTGTTAAGGTAAGACGCAAGAAATATGACGAGGCTCCAATTAATGTCGGTGACATTATTAAGACTATTGAATGTTCTGAGGAAGGTAGATGGTCAAAGGATAACAATGGGGATTGGCAGCAGGATAATTCCGATAAGGAAAGCATCTTGAAAAAGTGGAGCTTTGTCAGAGATGAAGCAAAAGAGGACGAATAACATGAAAATTGGATACATAAGAGAGAACGATCTAAAACTCAATCCACATTTAACTGAGCGTTTTCAATTTAAAGAGGCAACTTTCACAAGACGAATTTCAAATCGTGGGGATAGAGTATATTCAAAAATGCTGCTTTATCCTGTTGATTATGAAGAAATCGTGAGCAATGCCAAAATTATGAGAGATAATCCTTCTGTGATATTGGTGCGTGAACCATTTTTGCTTGATGATGAATTGCGTGAAAAAGTAACAAAATGGGTTGAGTGGGCAAACAATGCTGATCCAAGTGAGTATGATCCTTTTCATTCTAAGGAGGGCGTATGAATTTAACGAAATACGAACAAGAAACAATCATCAATTATAACAACGAAGAAAAGACTGCTTCCATCTTTACATACGACAAGTCGTTAATCCGCAAACTGGACAAAAGATTGGCTGAAATGTCAGACATGAAACTCATTCGCAGAGGTGAAGATTTTGCGGAATATAGTTTGCCTAAGAAATGGATTAAGGTTGCGTTCCCAAGACAATACTCTGACGAACAAAGGGCAGAAATGGCAGAACGCATGAAAGCTGCACGAGAGAAGTAATGATTAACCCCGATAGGGTACAAAATGCTCATAAAAGGAGTTAAATATTCCCTATCGGGTATAGATTGGAGATTGTTATGAGAACAAAAGATGAATTGTTTTTGCTTGGTGATATTGGGATAATGCTCCAATATCTTTATATGAGTGAAAATCATCGCATTACTTTCAATAACGGCATCACTGATCTGCAAATCAGAATGGATGAAAATTTCAACATCCTTTGTAGAAATTTGAGTTTTCCAGATGTTCCAGAATCATATTTTAGTTCAGAGATGGTTCCTGCGCATTGTCTTGGTGTGATTCAGATTTTGCAGAATATGCCGCCAGAAGAACATCCAAATCATTTCAAAAACAGATGGGAAGAGATTAAAGACATTACAATGATTAATCTTTCCTTGAATAGAAAGTAGGTGATTACGATTTTATCCCTATATAAATACACCGATAAAGAACTTGAGCAGCTTGTGAAGTCTATTGTAATTCTGGTTGACACAAGAGAAAAACAAAATGCTCATATTATCGACTGGTTGGATAAAAAGAAAATTCCTCATAAGTCAAAGGCTTTGTCTAATGGAGATTACAGTTTTTACATTCCAGCAAATCCAGATTTGAACATTGACCGTGATCTCTATTTTGATCATGAAATTATGATCGAGCGCAAAGGATCGTTGGAGGAATTGAGCGGTAATTTCTCTCAACAGAGAGCAAGATTTGAAGAAGAGATGGCTACATACAGCGGCTTGAAATATCTGTTGGTAGAGAATGCAAATTATCAAGATGTTGTTGATGGGAAATATGATACTAAGTTTTCCAATAAAGCATATCTCGCCAGTCTGCATACCTTTAATCAGAGATACGGACTTCAACTTATGTTTATGCCTGATCCGTCTTACTCAGGATGGTTTATGTATGGCGTGTTCACATATTATTTAAAACATAAACTGCGATAAACCTCTTGACAATAACCAGAAATGCAAGTATAATATAGGAGGCAGGATAGGAAGCCTTTATTCTTCCTCAGAATAACAATAAATACAAGAAAGGAATTGTTGCCTATGGGCGAAAAAGTGAAACGAATTCACGAACTTGTGAAGCAGCTCAATGAATACCGTGACGCATATTACAACAGAGCAGAATCGCTTGTAGTGGATTCAGAATATGATCGTCTATTTGACGAGCTAAAGGCATTGGAAACAGATACGGGTGTTGTTCTGATGAACTCACCAACCAGCACTGTTGGTTACGATGTAAAGAGCAAACTTGAAAAGGTTTCTCATGATATTCCTTTGCTCTCTTTGGATAAGACAAAGGATGTTGATGAACTTGTAAAGTTTATGGGAAATCATAAATGCTTGCTGATGTATAAGTATGATGGTCTGACTGTCGAATTGATTTACAATGATGGCAAGCTGATTCAAGCATCTACTCGTGGCGATGGATACACTGGTGAGGACATTACTCACAATGCAAAGACTTTTAAGAATATCCCGCTGACGATTCCTTATAATGGCTTCTTGCGTATGGTGGGCGAGGCAATTATTCATAAGCATGATTTCCAGAAAATTAATGATAATCTCCCTGCTGGTGAAAAGCCTTACGCAAATGCCAGAAACCTTGCTGCTGGCTCTGTACGACAGCTTGATAGTGCGGTTTGCGATACGAGAAATATTCATTTTATGCTGTGGGATGTGCTGGAAGGCTTAGATGATCTGCCGACATTGGATGATCTTTTCCCTGCATCGGATAGCCGTATGACAAAATTCTTTGCTTGTGAGAGGTTGGGTTTTGAACTGCCATATGCTTGCCGTTTTGAACAGGAGAGTTCTGCTTTTATTATTCAAGATGCAATCGAGCATATGAGAGATCAGGCAATTGAAAAAGGTATCCCTATTGATGGCATGGTTATGAAGTATGACAGTATTTCCTATTCCAAGCAAAAGGGAGGTACTTCCCATCACAACAATGATGGTATTGCGTTCAAGTTTGAAGATGAAACCGCTGAAACTGTACTCCGTGAAATTGAATGGTCTATGGGTAGAACTGGTCAGCTTACTCCTGTTGCGATTTTCGATCCAATTGAATTGGATGGAACGATTGTCACGAGAGCAAGTGTTCATAACCTGAGTTACATTAAGGACTATGATTTGAATATTGGCGATAAGTTGAAAGTCTATAAAGCCAATATGATTATCCCTCAGATTCTTGAGAATATTTCTGCAACAGAGCGTGGTACAAAACATGGCGTTCAGTATCCAGATGCTTGTCCTGTTTGCGGCGGCAGCATTCGAGTAGAACAGGTGAATGATACAGAGTCAGTTTATTGTGATAATCCGAAGTGCAACGGCAAAAAGCTGGGTAAGTTTTCTCATTATGTCAGTAAGCCAGCAATGAATATTGATGGTCTATCAGAGGCAACTTTGGAGAAATTCATCAACAATGGATGGCTGACTGATTTCACCGATCTCTATCATCTTAACAGATACGATAAAGAAATCATGAGAATGGAAGGTTTTGGTAAGCGTTCCTATGACAAACTCATGACCGCCATTGAAGCATCAAAATCTACTACGCTGGCAAGACTATTGATCTCTTTGGGTATTCCGTATATCGGTAAGACAGCATCAAAAGCAATTTCAAATTATTGTGCTGGTGATCCGTACAAGTTCATTGAATTGATCAACGATGATTTTAATTGGATGCAGCTTGAGGATTTTGGTGAGGTTATGTCTGCCAGCCTGAAAGACTGGTTTAGTGATGACGATAATTTCAAATTGTATCATTGTATTGTTGGGCATTTGAATATTCAGATTGAAAAAGCTATCACAACGCCTGTTGCCGATAATCCTTTCAATGGCAAAACTGTTGTTGCTACTGGCAGCTTACAGAACTTTACCAGAGATGGTATCGGAAAGAAGCTGGAAGAATTAGGAGCAAAGGTTGGCAGTTCTGTTTCTAAGAAAACAGACTATGTAATTGCTGGCGAAAAAGCTGGTTCTAAGCTGACAAAAGCAAAAGAACTTGGCGTTCCAGTTCTGACAGAAACCGAATTTATGGCAATGATCGGAATGTAAGCCTAAATAAAATAGGCTGTCCGACATAGACAGCCTATTTATCTTTTATTCGATTGTGATGCCGAGTTTTTCTGCAATTTCTTCATTGGTCATTCCAGATGCTTTTGCTTTATTAAGCAGTTCTTTCAATTGACCAGCTTTGGAAACACGAGGAACAGGATTTAAAATAGCTTGCTTTTTAACTTCGAGAGCGGCAATCTTTTCTTCCTGCTTTGCAATGGTTGCTTTACAGGTTGCTATTTTAGCATCAATCTCAGCAACTCGTTCCTCAGCAGAGCGGCGCACGATCTTACGCTTTTCAGTATCAGCCATAATAGTCACTCCTATTTTAAGATGGATATGATAATTGTACCACATTCAATGATTTGAGTAAACAAGAAAGAAGAGAATAAATGAAGAAATATACTTATTCAAATCAGGATTTAATGAAAATGCAAGCAAGGCCACTTGAAACAAAAATTCAAGTTTCTGCTGCAAAGTTCCTTGAATTCTGTCAAAAAACGAATTGGAATGTTTCTCTCTCATTTTCGGGGGGGCAGACAGTTCAGTTTTGTTTGATATGTTTGCAAAGCATTGGTCTATTCACCGTGATCAGCATCATGACAGTCCTTTGATTGTTATCTACGCAAACACAAGTAATGAGTTTGCGTCAATGCCAAGTCATGTGAAATCCTTTTGCAAGTATATCGAACAGAAATATAACATTCAAGTTGATTTACATATTGCAAGAGGAAAGGTCACTTATTTTGATGTTGTTCGCACAGATGGTTATCCTGTGGCAAGCAAGAAAATTGCGAGAATGGTTCGAGATGTAAGAACTTATTTTAAAGCACACGACATTCATTATAGTGATATTGAAAACTATTTAGACCGAGGCATGGAAACAGCAGAGTATTTTCGTTCTCTTAACTTTCCGCACTCAGTAGTTTTGTATTTATCTGGTTATACCAGTAAAAACGAACTTTGTAAAACATGGTGTATTCCAAAGAAATGGAGATGCTTAATTGATGCACCTTTTGATGTAAGTGAAAAATGTTGCTCATATTTGAAAAAGCAGCCAATTCGCTTAGTAGATAAAGAAGTCAATACAAATCCTATTTACGGAACACTTGCAGAAGATAGTCAGATCAGAAAAGAGGCTTATCTAAAAACTGGCTGTAACGCCTTTAAAGCATCAGGAAGGTCTAAATCCACTCCGATGGGTTTCTGGACAAGACAAGATGTTCTCCGTTATCTTTATGAATTTAATATTCCGATTGCACCGCCATACGGTGAAATTGTATTACACGAAAACGGTAAATATGAATTCACTAAAGAACACAATACTGGATGTAAACTTTGTCTTTTCGGATGCCACTTAGAGCATGAGCCAAATCGAATTCAGCGTCTTGCAGAATTGGAACCAGCTACATATCGTTTTGCAATGAAAGACCGTAGTGAAGGTGGTCTTGGCTATCGTGAAATCATGGAGTATTTAAATATTCCATACGAAAATAAGAAAGAGGAAACCGATGAAACATCCAATAAGACTGATGTTGATTGTTGTTGTGATTGTCATCTTGATTCTATTAATCACAATAACAGTTTCAAGTCAGAATAACACAGAAACAAATGTAGATTATGATCCTATATGCACCACTATGACTATGGTACATTATAGCCCTAATCCAACAAATGAATCTATGGATTCTACCGTACTGCAAGCCCCCCCGCCGACAACGATTTACATAGAGGAAGAAACTTCTGAATCTAAACCTGAACCTGAACCAGCAGCTTATCAAGAAATTGCTGATGTAATCACAGATGATGAGATTGAAATGCTTGCCAGATTGCTTTTCTTGGAGGCTGGCAATCAGTCAATTGAAGGACAGAGAGCCGTAATCGAGGTTGTGTTTAACAGGCTTCTGAGCGATGAATTTCCGAACACGCTTAATGATGTTGTGTATGCAGAAAATCAGTTTTCTCCCGCTCATTTAATTCCCAGCACTACTCCAACAGATGAACAGTATGAAGTGATTCAGATTGTACTCACAGATACAGAAACAGTATTGGATCGTGGAGTAGTATTCTTTTCTCGTGGGCAATATAATGATTACCTTTACGATAAAATTGGCGATCATTATTTTTGTTATTCAACTAAATCATATCAAAACAAAATGAAAGGAACAGAACAATGAAGCGAAATTATTATCCGAACTACAAGAACTGGATGGAGCATCCTAACTCCGAGTCAAGCAAGCAGCGCAATGAGCAGCGCATGAAAAATCCTCCCACGAAGATTTGCTGTGCTGACTGTGGTTCCAGCAATGGTACACTCCATAAGATCAAGCGCAATGGCATAAAGACATATGTTTGTGACTATTGTTTCCAGTCCATGCAGGATGACGATTAAGCACAAATAACAAGAAATACAAGTATATCATAGGAGGTTTTCAATGAGAGTAGTAAGTCCAAGTTTTGAAATTCTGACACCTATTGATGCAGATGAAGCCTTAAAGCTGATTGAGAATGTTGGTCGAACTTGCTATAAGAGCGAGGATAAAATCACTGAAGAGTCAGCACTGCCTTTTGTTTCTGGCATTATCAAGCGTGGACATGAAGCAGTTATTGAGCATCATTCTTTCATCTTTGAATTAAGCAATACCAGCTATACAAAGTTGAGAGGTTCAGTTCTTCTGCTGGAACGCTGTGGATTTAACAGCTTTATTCGCTTTACATCTACTAATCGTCATGTTATGTCTGCCAATGTTCGTGCATGGAGAGATTTCTTTAAGGCTTGTTTGGATAACGATGTAGTGATTCCTGAATTTGTATGGGAATTCATTCATGGGAATGAAGTGTTTTTTCCTGAATTTAAGGATATTGGAATGGATGTAAATGTCAATCCTAATGATCTGTTTAAACCCTTGACCATTTATGAACTTCAAGAGGGTACAGAGCAGCTTACTCATATCGACATGACAGTTCGCTTAACCAATGATCGTGGCGTTTCTCACGAGGAAGTCCGTCATCGTGTGGCAAGTTTTGCACAGGAAAGCACCAGATATTGCAATTACGCAAAGGATAAGTTCGGTGCTGAGGTTACATATATCGACATTAAGGGCGGTATGGACTATGACAGTAAGGTTCATAACCTTCCCGCTGAAATTCAGCAACAGATTTATGATGAATGGGTTCAGGCGTGTATTGATGCAGAGCGTCACTATAACCGCATGATTGAACTTGGTGCAACACCTCAGATTGCTCGTTCTGTACTGAACAATTCTACTAAAACTGAGATTTGTATCACTATGAATCTTGCTGAGTGGAGGCATTTCTTTAAGCTGCGTTGCGCTCCTACTGCACATCCCTCCATGAGAGAGATTGCCATTATGTTGTTAAAGGCTTTTAAGGTACTGATTCCTAATGTTTTTGATGACATTTATGCGGAAATCGTAAATGGCTAAAAAGAGAAATCGGTATATTGATTGTGGTTCATATTACAAAATTGAGTTATATCATTCATTTACATATGACTTAGACGATTATGCTTTGATCTCTAAAGATGATATTACGGTAGCAAGGCAAGTGTTTTGGAGAAAAACAGAAAATGGATATGCAAGGGGCAGAAATCCAATTACAGGGAAAGAAGTTTTTCTCCATAAACATATTACTAAAACGACTCAAGAAATAGTAATTGATCACAAAAATAGAAACAAATTGGATTGTCGTAGAGAAAATCTAAGAGTTGCAAATAAGCAAGTGAATTCATTAAATCGTGATACGCCGAGAAATTCCACTACAAAGTGTAAAGGTGTTTCATATGATAAACGCCGTGATAAATATCGGGCTTACGGCAAACTTGATGGCAAACAAATTTGGCTGGGTTATTTCCCAACAATAGATGAAGCACAAAATGCAAGGGAAAATTTTGATGCAGCTCACATAATTCCAATTTGTGAAAAATGTAAAGAGGTGAGTTGATTTGAAAGTAATTTGTATCTCTGGTAAGGCTCGTCATGGTAAAGATACACTCGCTGGAATGCTTAATGAGCAGCTTACCGCAAAAGGTTATCGTGTTCTTACAACACATTTTGGTGATCTGGTCAAGTACATCTGTGAGAAATTCTTTAATTGGGATGGAACAAAAGATGAAAAGGGACGCACTCTACTTCAATATGTCGGTACTGATGTAGTTCGCAAGCAGCGTCCAAGCTATTGGACTGATTTTGTAGTAAGTGTTTTGGAACTGTTTCCGAATGAATGGGATTATGTGCTGATTCCAGACTGTCGTTTCCCCAATGAAGTTGAATGCTTTATTGAACATGGCATGGATACGACTCTAATTCGTATTAACCGTCCGAATTTTGTATCTAATTTGACTCCTGAGCAATTGAAGCACCCATCAGAAACTGCAATGGATGATTATCCTCCGAATCTTTATGTGATTAATGATGGTACTTTGAAGGACTTATCTAATTCTATAAAGGACATTTTGGCGTTTATTGGAGGATAATATGAATCAGGAAAAGAAAATTATTCTCTGTGACGCAGATGACACAATTGAAAACCTGATTGATTGCTGGGTTTCGGCAATCAATCAGGAACATGGTACTAATGTTAGTCCATCTGATGTTACTGATTGGGATGTAAGTTTATTTTTTCCGACTCTGACAAAAGCACAAGTCTATGCCCCAATTATGGGAAAGGAAATTTGGAACAATCTGGAACGCATTCCCGGTTGTTTTGAAGTTCTAAAAGAAATCAATGATAAGCACATTCTGCGCATCGTAACTGCAACGCATTACAATACTTGCGATAAAAAGATTGAACGCATTCTGGAACTCTTTCCGTTCTTGAATTGGAATCAATTTGTTATTACAGCGCACAAACAGCTTATTCATGGTGATTATCTTATTGATGACGGAACACATAATGTCACTGGTGGAGATTATCAAGGTATTTTATTCAGCCGTCCTCATAATAAAACCTTTGATGCTCAAGCGGCTGGTGTGATCCGTGTATCAGAATGGAGTGAAATCCGTTCCATTATTTTAGATTAAGGAGGGAAGTATTTTGAGCAAGATAATTCTTTATTCTACTGGATGCCCATCTTGTAATGTTTTGAAAAAGAAGCTAACAGCAAAAGGTATTCAGTTTGAGGAAAACAATGATCAGGAATTGATGCAAAGCATGAACTTTGTTCGTGTACCTGTTCTTGATGTGGACGGCAATCAGATGGACTTTGCGGCGGCAAATAAATGGATCAATGAACAGGAGAGTGTACAGTGAATATTAATATTGAATTGAAGAAGAATTTTATTAACGCATACAACAAAATGCAAAATGATTACGGTGAGGAAATGGCTAAAATCAATGGCTTTTCCGCTGGTCAGTTAAGTTACACGGATTTCATTGACAACTTTATCGACTCTGATACTGTTGCCGATGCTTCCGTAGATGGTAACGCTAATGTTGGACAGAAAGATATTGTTACTCTGATTAATGAAATGCCTAAGCCCCATCAAAAGCTGCTGGCATTCAACAAGATTCATTACGAGATCAACAAGAAGTATGGATTTAAAACAGCAAATGATTGGCTGCGTAATGAGTGGGATGGACACCTGTATCTGCACGATGCAAATACCTCGACTTTTGTTCACTATTGTTTTGCTTATGATTTAAAAGACTTGGCTGAAAAAGGATTGTTCTTCATTGAAAACTTTAATGCCGAACCTCCCCAGCATCTTGAAACTTTCGTGGACTTTGTTAAGGAATTTGTTAGTTGGACTTGTAACCGCAGTTCTGGTGCTGTTGGTTTGCCCAATCTTATCCCTTATATGTATTATTTCTGGAAGAAGGATTGCGCCGAAAACCTGTATGTAGATAATAATCGTGCAGCTCGTCAGCAGATTCAGCGTTTGATTTATGCCCTGAATCAGCCATTCCTTCGTGGTGGTATCCAGTCCGCTTTTACCAATACAAGCATTTTTGATAGACCATATCTTGAGGCTTTGTTTGGTGGTGCTGAATTCCCCGATGGTTCTTTCATGATTGATGAAATCGAAGGTATCATGGAGTTCCAGAAAGTGTTTCTTGAAACGATGGCAAAAATCCGTTCCAAGAATATGATGACATTCCCCGTCAATTCTATTTCGCTGCTTCGTGTTAATGGAAAGTTTATGGACGAGGAATTTGCACGATATGCTTGTAAACACAATATGGAGTGGAACGACAGTAATTTGTTTATTGATGATTCTGTTACCAGTCTGTCCAACTGCTGCCGTCTGAAGAGCAACATTGAGGATTTGGGTTATTTCAATTCTATCGGTGGTACTGCTCTGAAAGTTGGTTCTGTAAAGGTCAGTACGATCAATCTGGCAAGACTGGCTCTTGAAAACAGGACTGAGGCTGATTATCTGGCAGCTCTCAAGGAAATGGTTATTCTGAATCTGAAGGCTCTTGATTGTGTGCGTAGTATTATCAAGCGTAATGTCGATAAAGGTTTGCTTCGCAATTTCTCTCTTGGCATTGTAGATTTCGAACATCTTTACAATACGATTGGATTCATTGGCATTTATGAAACAATGAAAACTTTTGGATATATTCGTAAGGACGAGTTTGGCAATACATATTACACTGAGAATGCAGAGTCTTTCGGCAAGAAGATTTTTGAAGTCATTCATAGTACAAAGGCTGAATTTGCTAAAACTGTCGATTATCAAATCAACTGTGAGCAAATTCCCGGTGAAACCGCAGCCGCAAAGCTGATGAAGAAAGACTTATTCTTCTATCCTGATGATGCTGTGACTGATCTGCCTCTGTATGGCAACCAGTTTATCCCCCTTGGTATTAAGACTACTATGCAGGAGCGCATTCGCATTGCATCTATGTTTGATAATTTCTGTAATGGCGGTAGTATCCTTCATGTCAATATCGAAGCACCATTCAATACTTTTGAACAGGCTTGGGATATGCTGAATTATATCGCAGATCAGGGCGTAACTTATTTTGCGTTCAATACTAAGATTCAGGCTTGCAAAAACAATCACGCATTCTTTGGCAAGATTTGTCCTGAGTGCGGAGAACCTGTTCATACAGAATATACTCGTATCGTTGGATTTTATACTCCGATTAAGACTTATTCCAAGGAACGCAAAGCAGAATATCAAATGAGGGAGTGGGCGAAAGTTGCTGATTAAAGGATTGGTTGACGAGGATTTTATCAATTATAAAAAACCATCCATGTTCATCATCTTTCCTTTTTGTTCTTTCAAATGCGAGAATGAGGCTAAGGTTCACTGTTGTCAAAACAGTGACCTTGCCCGTTCTCCAATGATTGAAATCAGTATAGAAGAAATTATCCAGCGGTATGTTTCTAACTCAATCTCAAAGTCTATGGTTTGTGGCGGTTTAGAACCGCTGGATAGTTTTGATGATTTGTTACGATTATTATATAGTTTCCGTGACAAATGCAACGATGACTTTGTAATCTATACAGGATATACAAAACTGGAATGCGAACAAAATGGATGGATCGAAAAATTATCTAACTTTTCAAATGTTATCATCAAATTTGGGCGTTATATTCCAAATTCCACTTCTCATTATGATGATCTGCTTGGTGTTACATTAAACTCTGAAGGTCAGTATGCAGAGAAAATTTCATAATAAGGAGAATTATAATGAAACCTGAAACAATGAATATTTCTTTGACAGAATCACAAATTGATAATTTGATTGAATTTATTGAATTCAACTTTATTGATGTTGTTCGTAGTCAAGAAGATATTGATAACATTAATTACATCATTGACATGATGGAGGCATTGAAAAAGCTGCGCTATGCAAAGAAAGAATTTGAAAATATTCCGAATGTTGATCAAAATTCATGTGATTGCGCAACACAGGCAAATGACAGAGTAGAAGTCGTAGGCGGCTTTATCAACGAAAGGTGTGAAAATGTGGCATTATGAAAATCATTAAGAATCCAGATCAGGAATTGGTTCAAGAGATTGAACAGAGAAAAAAAGAAAATGATGGCTATTGTCCATGTTCTTTAGAAAAAACACCAGATACCAAATGTATGTGCAAAGAGTTCCGTGATATGACTGAAGGTATGTGTCATTGCGGACTTTATATTAAGGTGGTGGAATAATGCTTGTTGTTAATTTATTCGGCGCACCCGGCGCAGGAAAATCTACTGGTGCATCTTATGTTTTCTCTCAGTTGAAGATGCGTGGCATAAATGCAGAACTTGTCACTGAATTTGCAAAGGATAAAGTTTGGGAAGGCAGTGAAGCAGTTTTCAAAAATCAGGCATATATCTTTGGAAAGCAGTATTTCCGTATCAGCCGCCTTCAGGATAAGGTCGATGTAGTTATCACGGATTCTCCAATTTTACTGTCTGCGTTTTATGCAAACGATCCTGTACTTGGAGATGAATTTGATAAGCTGGTCACAAAAGTATTCAACTCTTATAATTCAATGAATGTATTTATCAATCGAGTAAAACCTTATAATCCTTCTGGTCGTTTCCAAAATGAAGCTAAGAGCGATGAATTATCTAATAAGCTGCTTCAATTTGTTACGGAGCATGGAATTGTTTGTCGGCATTATAATGGTGATCTCAACGGTTACGATGTTTTAGTCAATGATATTGTAGAGTGTCTGAAAAATGGAGGGCAGTAAAAATGAATAAGTTTGAGTTAATTTCCGAAGAGGAATATGAAAAGACTGTTGCTGAGGAATTTAAGGCAAAGAACGGTGTTCTAAGTTATCAGAAGTATGATGAACTGAAAGTACCTCGTAGAGCAACGCAGGGCAGTGCTGGTTATGATTTCATTTCTCCCATTTCTTTTAAGCTGAAGGCGGGACAAACAATCAAGGTTCCCACTTGCATCAAGTGTAGTTTGAGCCGTGGTAATGTTCTTATGCTGTTCCCTCGTAGCAGCTATGGATTTAAGTATCGTATGCAGCTCGACAATACTGTTGGTGTTGTTGATCAGGACTATTACAATAATGAATCCAATGAAGGCCATATCTTTATCAAGATCACAAACGACAGTAAGAACGATAAGGTTCTGACCGTCAATAAGGGTGATGCTTTTGCTCAAGGAATTATCATGCCTTTTGTCATTACTGATGACGATGATGTAACTGCCCTCCGAACTGGTGGAATTGGTTCTACATCAAAGAGTTGATTGATATTTTTGACTGAGAAAGGACAGATACGATGATCTGCGTAAGTAACAATACATTCGTAAATATTGATGGAGATGAAATTTACATCAATAATAAAAGAGTTCCTGATTTGCCACATAAATCATCTTCTGTGAACATTACTACGATCAATGATAGAGTGTTTGTTAATGGATATGAATATAAAGATGGAAAATGGAAACGAACTTTAGCCGCTCTATGGCATTTATTCTTTTAATTGCGATTGGAGAATATAGATGAAGTACAGAGTATATGACACAAAAAGAAAGAAGTATGTCACCGACCTTCCATATTGGATATTAAAACCAAATGGAGAACTTGCCGAAAATTTATATGGAGATGAAATTGGTCGTTCTGAATGTATAGTCGAGTTTTCATCAGGTATTCCAGATCAAAATGGTATTGAAATTTATGATGGTGATATTGTAAAAATCAATCCTGATGTTGAAGAAATGTTCCGAGTTAAAAGCGGCAGAGTTTATTACCGTGGAGGCGCATTCTTTGTTGGCAGCGGCGAATCATTCCTTAACTCTATTTTCACATTAGTTGATTTTAAATATGTTTTGCGTGGCTGTGTAATCGGTAACATTCATGATGAACTTTCAGAAGAAATAAAGGAGTGACATTATGCTTGTATGCGGAGATCAGCGCAGAGATATTGAAGTAGTCGAACAATCTGCTGCCACATCGTTTGAAAGCAAACATCGTTTCACAGCAGAAGAGGTCGTGTCGATTGTAGAGCTTTTTAAAAGAAGTACATTCCAATGTCCAATATGCAGAAAAATTATTTTCCCTGATATTGGTATTAATCCAGCAGGAGAACTTTACACAGTTCATGATGAAATTTTTGCATATGGAGCGAGGGGCACAGTTAAGGAATTTTTGCCAGCAAAGTCATGCAAAGATTGCAAACCTAAATTTGACAACATGGCAAAGAAACTCAATCAAATACTGTCCAAAGCGGACGATTAATTTATCGCCAAATAACGATAAATACAAGAACAAATTAAAGTATCCGTAAAAAATAGGCGATAGGGTATTAAACCTTATCGCCTTTATTTAAAGTGAGGTGAGATAATGGAAAGAATGAAAATTCCATATAATCAAAGACTATGTATTTCAATTGAAGAAGCTGCCGAATATTCAATGATCGGAGAAAATCGTCTACGCAGTATCATTGATAACGATAAATACAAGAAGGAACTGGATTGGGTTTTACATACAGGACAAAGAGTTCGAATTAAAAGACCTTTGTTTGAAAAATGGGTTTTGCAACAAAGCTATTTGTAAAATGTGCAAAGTAAGTTTTTAGTAAGTTAATGATTATTTTAAATTTATGCGGTTGACAGAAGATACCGCAATTCGTATAATTAAATATGTATGCTTGTATTGCGGTTTCTTTTGTCGGAAAGGATATGCGATGGCTAAAGAACGGCGTGATACGAAAAATCGACTGTTATGGAAAGGAGAATATCAAAACGCTGATGGCAGATATATGTATCGTTACACCGATGCCAAAGGCGTACCAAGATTCGTTTATAGCTGGACTTTAACTCAGTCAGATCGGACACCAAAAGGAAAGCAACCGGGAATTTGCTTGCGAGAACTTGAAAAATCAATCGCAAAAGACTTGCAGGATGAAATCGACACATTCAATGCAAGAAAGACTACGCTGGATGTTTTTTGGGAGGACTATATATCTGACAAAAAAGAATTGAAGAAAAGCACACGCAGCAACTATAAATATATGTATAATAAGTATGTGCGTGACGAACTTGGGAACAAAAGACTGGTAGACATTAAATATAGCACGATCAAGAAGTTCTACAACTCTCTGCTCGAAAATGGTTTCAAGCCAAACAGTATGGAAATTATTCATACGATCCTCCATCCAGTATTTGCGATTGCAGTGCGTGATGGATATATTCGTCTGAATCCTACTGATGGAGTTATGACTGAGATCAAGAAAAGTCATGATTGGGAGAAACCAAAGCGTCATGCTCTAACCGAACCACAGCAGGAAGTGTTTGTGAATTTTGTGCGAGAGCATAAGACTTATAATCACTGGCTTCCAATTTTCACTGTGTTGCTTGGCACTGGATGCAGAGTAGGAGAGGTAACAGGACTTCGGTGGGAGGACTGTGATTTTCAGAACAACATCATTGAGATCAATCACAGCTTAATTTACAGACCTGAAGAAGATACTCGAAAGTCTGTATTTCATATTACAACGCCAAAGACAAAATCAGGCATTCGTGAAATACCGATGTTCGCAGCCGTGAAAAAGGCGTTGCTGGAAGAACGATTACGACAAATGCGTGATGGATTCAACCAGACTGTTATTGATGGATATTCTGGATTCATTTTCTCCAACAGATACGGCAGTGTTTTGTCACCCCATAACATCAACAGAGCGATAGAGCGTATCATTAGAGATTATAACATCGAAGAAGCTGAACTGGCAAAGAAACAAAAGAGAGAACCATTATTGTTGCCGCACTTTTCAGTCCACAATCTGAGGCATACATTCTGCACTCGTTTCTGTGAAAACGAAACGAACTTGAAGGTTATTCAAGAGATTATGGGACACGCTGATATTTCAACAACGATGGACATTTACAACGAGGCAACCAGAGAAAAGAAAAAAGAGTCCTTTGCAAACTTGGAGGGAAAGGTAAAGATATGCTAAGGCGTACTAAAAATCGTACTAAAATTGCCGAGCCTTTTCTAAGAAAACCTAAGAACTTTTAAGAAATCTCTGTTGTCTACTAAAACAAGAGGTACTAAATATGGGACGAAAAGACCTGAAAACAACAAGATATAGTAGTAAAAACTGTCCTTGTCACGAGGGTTTTATTTTCCCCACAATGAAACCTTTGGACAAGGATAAGACCGAAAAGGCCGAGACCAAGGAGGAAGAAAAGCCTGTTGAAGCGGCTCCTGTCGTCGAGGAAAAAATCGATTTTTCCAATGTTCAGATTGAGCCTTTGTTCCAGGATCAGGTGGATTTTGACACCTTCTCCAAGAGCGATTTCCGTGCCGTAAAGGTCAAGGAATGCGAAGCCGTGAAGAAGTCCAAAAAGCTCTTAAAGTTCGTTTTGGACGACGGAACCGGCGTAGATCGGGTCATTTTGAGTGGTATTCACGAATATTATGAGCCGGAAGAGCTGGTTGGAAAGACCTGCATCGCAATCACCAATCTGCCTCCGAGAGCGATGATGGGCATCGACTCCTGCGGTATGCTCATCTCCGCCGTGCATCACGAAAACGGCGAAGAAAAGCTCCATCTGCTGATGGTCGATCCTCACATTCCGGCAGGCGCAAAGCTCTATTGATTGCCCCCTGATCGAGCTAAAAAAGCCTCTCGTACACCAATCCGTACACCAATTTACACCAAGGGTGCACCACGGATGCCGAGAAAAATGTGCGATTGAATTTCAGCCTCGCAGAAGTGATTCTGCGGGGCTGTTTTTTTTGAAAACTATATATTCAGATATGAGACTCGGTGAGAAATCACCGGGTCTTATTTTTTGCGCTCACTACGCCTAGTAAACAGGTGCAGTGGGCGCTTTTTTGTTTTCTGGAACCGGCACAAAAAATTTTTTTGAAAAAGTGTGGGAATCTCGCAAAAAAATTCGGCAAAGAGAAAGTGAGAAGGCGATGAGCCTTCCGTGGACCTTGAAAACCGAATACACATTCATCAGATACATTCCTGCGCGGAGGCGAAAACCTCAGCCGAATGAAGGTGCGCCATGACCCTCCTGTCCATCCGGGTGATAACGGAAAGCAAGGAGACGAGCGTTTCCGAGCCATTCAGAAATATCCGACAGCTACGGATACGGCCATAAAACGCAGCAGGGATAATGATACTTCTCTACGGAGCTGGCGGAGAACCCGGCAGGGGTGAGATTCCCATGGACCCGATTCGCTATCGGGCGTCTGATGACTTCCTTTTCTGCATTTTGGGTTCGAGGAAAAATGAAATGCAGCGACGAAAG
>OGSD01000007.1_pt1 | contig 170139 bp, 142 predicted proteins | sample 1553571 | NCBI WGS metagenome assembly OGSD01 (sample SAMEA2580072, study PRJEB22360) | human gut metagenome | biome: human gut; feature: human-associated habitat; material: faeces | place: Denmark | collected 2008/2010 | reverse complement strand
TCTTATTATATATAGTAGAAACGGAGATTATTTTACATTTGAACAGAGATTATTTTACTTTTCAGCAGAGATAGTTTGTCCAATAACCTGAGATTGTTTACATTGACAACGGAGGTTATTTTTCAATTCTTTACGTAAATAACCTCCGTTATGCTGAAAATAATCTCTGTTTGCCGATTTGAGAAGAAAAGGGTTGCATATTGAAAGGGGATGGAGGCAGTAAGGTTAAATAGTGATGTTAATTGTCTCTGGATAGCTTGTTCCGTGGCAAGGCTTATACGAACAACCATCAAGTAGAACAAAATCCAATCATCACCCAAAAACATCGCGTTAAAAATCTCGGTGAAAAAGTACAGCGTTTATTCGCGTGGCAAGGCATGGGATAGCTCTAAATTGTTGTGTTAAAAACCTCTGAATACGCGGCAAAATAAAAGCTGTATAAATCGTGTTAATAATCTCTGCTTTGTCAGATACAAGGACGGCACAGAACAGTATAAGTTAGATGGAAGGTATAATAAAGAGAAAAATTATAATCGTTCGTATTCAATTTGTTGAAAATGTGCCGTAAATAACAATGTGTATACTATTGTTATCCGTTGGCAACCAAAAAGCAAAATGGTAAGCAGAGCTTTTTATCGCCATTTTTGCAAATAGAATATCCGAGTAAATAATACGCTAAATCGTGGAATATTATAAAATAAGAAAAGCATCTTATGCTATCAGTCAGAGAAAATTAACGCGATTTTTCTTATGTATGCCAAAAACAAAAAGAGGAATTAGAGAAATGTGTGCCGAATAACAACTGTAAGTAAAGAAAGATATTAGAATAATCTCAATACATTATTCTAATCGTATAAATTATCAAATATATACATATAGTAAACTTTATGAAACAATATTTTGTGTTAATAACCTCTGGTTTGACCGTTCTGGAATCCCTACTATCCAAAAAGTAATCCTTATGAAGCATCCGGTACAAAATGGGGTAGGGGAGGGCATCAAAGAAATGACATTAAAAATCTCTGAATTGCGGCTATGGATTTTGCAATTTCGAAATAATTATCGCGTAAACTTTCTCCGTTTAGTAGGGACTGAAAAAAGAAAATCGCGTTAATCATCTCCGCTTCTGGCACCAATTCATTATGGTTATGACTTTTGAATAGTTGAAAAAATGCCGTTAATTTTCTCTGGTAAAGGTGCAAAGTACATTCTAAATTCATACCAACGATTTCTCTGATTGATTTTGGACGCGAAAAAGTTGTGTTAATTATCTCTGCTTACTATGGCAGGAAGCAAAAAGAACAGGAGAAATGCTGCGTTAAAAACCTCTGGCTTGCTGCGTGTGGACATCTCCGACATAAAAAATCGCGTTAATAACCTCAGCTTTATAGAATAGGGATAGGTCTAAATATTCACGTTAATTATCTCTGGTTGAGCTGATGCTATTGTGAATGGCTGTTTAGAAAAGGAAATGGTGTTAAGAATCTCAAAATTGCAGGAGTAAGCCCTTCGGCTATGAAAAAATTGTTGTGCAAAGAATTTCCAGATGGCAGAAAAGGGAATACCGGCTGATGGGCAAGCACCAATGAAATTGTCGTGTTAAATTTCTCTGTTTTGTGTGTGACGCATCCTACAAAGACAAAAACAAATACCATGTACATGGGGAGCAGCAGAAAAATTGTGTTAATTACCTCTGGTTGGTATCTAAAAAGTCGTGTAAAAAATCTCTGGCTAATTTTGCCAATTGGGGAACAATAGTAGAAGAATGAATAGCATTATATTAGCAACAAGAACGCGGCAACAGCGACATTATATATATTGTAATTTAGCAACAGGAACGCAGGGCGCTGGGAATACGGAAGAAAATTTGTCGTTTTTATTCTGAATGTGTACAAATTATAAATAAATGGGCTGTTAAGTTGTAAAAAATACAATTTTATGGTATAATGAGAAAAATGGAAACTACGAATACATAGCGAGACAATCAGAGATGCAGTTGACAGAAGAATGGTTAAAAGAGACTCTTGCCAAGAACCCGTACCTCAAGGTACAAGTGCAGGGAGGAAAAGGCGAAAAGGCAAAGCAGTCGAAGGAAAATGAAGAACGAAAGCAAAAATACGGAAATCATAAAATATATGAATACGAGGACGGATTTGTTTCTGGCAAAAAGATTATATCCGGGCATGGAGCAGTAGCAGCAGTATACGATTCCACAAAGGAGTATTGCCGTTGGCTGGACTTGCAGTTGATGGAGAAAGCCGGAACGATAACAGACCTTGAACGACAAAAGGACCTTGTGATTCAAGATGCCTTTGTATATGAAAAAAAGCGTGTACAAAAAATCGTGTACAAGGCAGATTTTTGCTATAAAGATGCTGATGGCAAAACGATTGTTGAGGATGTAAAAGGCTTCGACAAGAGCAGCGGCAAGTACATGCAAACTGAAGCGTTTCGTTTGAAATGGAAACTTCTGAAAGCTAAATATCCTGAATATCACTTTGTATTATATTGAGATAGAGAGACATGAGTTACGCACAAGTACAAGTAAATAATTCGATGGCAGCGCGGAGACAATATCGTGGAAAAATTTCCACCATCATGTTCAATGACCCGGAATCCGGCTATGCGATTTTCAAAATCAAAAGGGAAGAGGATAACCAGCCGATTGTGGCGAAAGGTCATGTTCCAAACCCCATTGCCGGTGCAAGAATCGTATACGAGGGCAGATGGGATAGAGACGCAAAACGAAACACTCCGTTCTTTAATATCAGTCAGGCGAAGGTGGATTATGCTGCCGGTGGCAAAACGGCAATCCGCGAATTGCTGGTATCCGATTTCATGCCCGGTATCGGACCTGCAATGGCAGACAAAATCGTCAATCATTTCGGCACAAACGCACTGGATATCATTGAAGACCACCCAAACCGTCTGAAGGAAATCTACGGTATCGGCGATGTGATGATGATGCGCATCCACGATGGGTATATGCAGATTGCAAAAGACCAAGAACTCATTGCAATTCTGCTTCCGTATCTGTCCATGCAGAAAATCAGTGCCATAATCAAGAAGTTTGGCAGCGGGCAGATGGCTCTCGATGAAATCAAAGAAAATCCTTATGTGTTGTATCAGAAGTTCTCTGGTATAGGATTTCCGACAGCAGACAAAATCGCACTTGGCGGATGCGGACTGCAGCGCCAAGACCCACGCCGCGTAACGGCAATTGTGTTGTATACGCTAGAAGTAGAGGCGCAAATGAAGGGCAACTCTTTCGTTTGGCTGCCGAATATCGTTACCAGCGTTGCAGATGTTATGCGAAACACGCTTCATGAAACGGTTTTCCCTGAAAAGGTTATACAGGATGCCATCAACGGAGCAAAGAGGCAGCATCTTATCAAAGCCGAACGGCTGAGCTCTATGTCCGATGCACAGCAGGCAATCAGCCTGTATCTGCACAAATACTGGTTCTATGAGTGCGATATTGCTTACCTCTGCATGAACATTCACGAGGGATTGAATGCGACTTACGGTGTGGTCATGTCTGCTGATATAGAAGAAGCAATTCGAAATATCGAGCAAACAGATGGATTTGCTCTGGACGAAACACAAAAACAAGCAGTGCGGACTGTGTTCGCATCTGATGTTCAGAACGTAACAGTGATTACAGGTGGCCCCGGCAGCGGTAAGACTACTATCATTAAAACAATTATAGAAACATGGAAAGTGGCGAGAGGCAGGAGCTACTCACCGGAAGAAATTCTGCTTTGTGCCCCGACGGGGCGTGCATCAGCGCGAATGAGAGAGGCTACGGAACACGCAGCATCTACGATTCAGTCCGCCTATTATTCGATGTGTGGGGAATGCGAAGCGAGAATCATCGTAGTAGATGAATTTTCCATGTGTAATCTTGAAACGGCACACATGGTATTTTCTCTTGCTTCTAAGGGATGCAAGTTAGTTATCGTCGGTGACCCGGACCAACTTCCGGCAATCGGAGCAGGTAATGTGCTGCGCGATTTGATTGCGAGTGAAAAAGTGAACATCTGTAAGCTGTCCGCTTGCCATCGCAATGCTGGTTCGATAGTTGAAAATGCTATTCATATCAACAGCGGTGAGACAACCGAAATGTTCAACTTGGACGACAAGTTTAGTCTTATCGAAGGCTCCGGTAAAGAGCTGCGCACGATTGCTCTTAACAACTATTTCTCTTTTGTAGAGAAGTATGGCGAAATGTATACAGAGCACGGCGCAAGCACCCGGGAAGTCTTCGAGGAAGGCATTAAGCAAGTGTGTTTGCTGACTCCCATCAAGAAGAAGGGAACAGGAAACATCTCTGCAACAGACCTGAATCTCTTAATCCGTGATGAGCTTAATCCTGCAACAGGGGAAAACAGTGCTTTCATTTCGACTTTCAAGTCAAAAGTAGGACCTGAGCAGGGCTTTGAGTTCCGTATCGGTGACCGAGTAATGCTTTGCAAGAATCATAAAGGCAGTTTTGTCAACGGCGACATGGGATTCATTACGGAATACCAAGAAAGAGCGTATGACGAGCAAACCGGAGCTGTGATTCGCAATGCTTATACGATTCGCTTTGACAACCCTTGCGATGTAGAAGGCAATATCTACACAATGACAGTGAGCCGGAAAATGCTTCAATCGGAGTTCGCGCTTGCTTATGCCATGACGGTCCATAAATCGCAAGGCTCTGAGTTTAAAGCGGTCGTTATTGGTGTAGAACAGTTTCGTACCCGTGGTCGGTTCTTGCAAAGGAATCTCTTGTACACAGCAGTTACAAGAGCAAAAAAAGAATGCCGTATCGTCGGAGAAAAGGAAGCGGTCGATGCTGCTATCCTTGCCAATGATATCGAGTTCCGAAACACAAAGCTCGCAGATAGACTCAAACACTTTGACATGGAAAAGTACGAAGAAATTCATGAAAGCAGCGTAAGGACGAAAGAAAACGATTGGAGGGATGAAGCAGATGACTGAGCCATTGCAACTTACCGACATTGGAATCACTCCACGTAAAGCGGCACAGTTTGCGTCGAAAGGCATTGAAACCGTCCAAGACCTCTTGATGTTTTTCCCGACCAAGTATCTCGATTTCCGGAATCCTATCAATCTGGCGGAAGGAAAAAACTACGCAGGAAAGCATGTTGCGGTAAAAGGACAAGTTGTTGGCACTCGTGTTATCAATGGTAAGCACTTTATGCTTCGTTTATCTGATGGAAAAAATTACTGTTCAGTGTTTTGGTTCAATCAAGCTTATCGCCAACGTCAATTTTATGGCGGGCAGGTGCTTGCCATCGGAGGTATCGCCACATGGAGCGATGAATACAAAAGCCTGACCATTTCTGCGCCTGATTTTGCTTCAGAAGATTTGACCTCGGCTTTTTGTATCAAGCCAATATATCGAAAAATCAAAGGCATGTCGGATGAATATCTGATAGACGCCATCAATCTGGCTCTCCCGTATGCCAGGAAGTGTATCAAAGACCCTCTGAACGAACAGCAGCGAAACGCGCTGAGAGTGCCGGAGTTGGCTCGTGCTGTACGAATGGCACATACCCCTCAAGACGAAACGGATATCATGCTTTCTCGCCGCCGCCAAGCGGTAGATGTGCTGTATCCGTTCTGCTATGGTCTGGAAGTCAAGAAAGCCGAAGCCGCGAAGACATCGCCGTTCCGCATTAAGAATGCAGCAGAGGTTGTAAAAAGAGCACAAGCAGTTCTGCCATTCGTGCTAACGGAAGACCAGCATAAGGCAGTATGCCATGTTCTGGAAGAAATGCAGCTCGGCAATCGAGTGGATGCACTTGTACAGGGTGATGTCGGATGCGGCAAGACTGTGGTTGCACAGATTGCTGCGTTGGGCATGGCAATGAATGGCTATCAGTGTGCAGTGATGTGTCCGACACTTGTTTTGGCAGAACAACATTTTGCCGACTTTACAAAGTTTCTTGCCCGGTTTGGATTGAGCGCTGTATTTCTTCATGGCGGAATGAAAATTCGAGAAGAGAAAAAAGCACTGGCAGCAATTCAGTCCGGCGAGGCAGATGTTATTGTTGGAACACACTCTATCTTTGCAGATAAAGTGAAGTACAAGAAATTGGGACTTGTTATTGTAGACGAGGAGCACCGTTTCGGTGTTGAGCAACGCGATGGGCTCAAACAAAAGGCAAAAGATGGTGTTCATAACATCAGCATGAGCGCCACGCCGATTCCTCGCACGCTTGCTACTACACTATATGGGGAAGGAACAGAAATCATCAACATCCATACGATGCCTGCGGGACGTAAGCCTGTAAAAACTATCGTATGGTCGAATGAAAACACCTGTATGGAATCTGTTTACAAGCAAATCAAGCAGGGACATCAGTGCTATATCATTTGTCCTCTGATTGAGGATTCCGACTCAGAAACACTTGCCGGTGTTGAATCGGTAGAGACAACTGCACAAAACCTCAAGGCGTGGTTTGCAAAGTATCCCGGTGTTCGCATCGAAACAATTACCGGCGATATGAAAGCCAAGGATGTGCAGGCTGGAATCGAAGCGTTTGCCGCCGGTAATGCAGACATCTTGATTTCTACGACGATTGTGGAAGTTGGTGTCAATATACCGAACAGTACGGTAATCGTTATCAAAAATGCTGAGCGGTTTGGACTTGCCCAGCTTCACCAACTTCGTGGTCGTGTCGGACGCAGTAGCTATCAAAGTTATTGTGTGCTGCTCTCTCAAGACAAAGAAAATGAACGGCTGCAGACAATGGCATCTACTACCGATGGTTTCAAAATCGCTGAAAAGGATTTGGAGCTTCGCGGCACCGGTCAGATTCTTGGCGTTAAGCAAAGCGGTAAAGATGTCTACATGGAAATGATGCTCAAGTATCCAAAACTCTACAAAGAGATTCGCACCCAAGCTGCAAAAGATGTAATTTTATGTGAAAACAGTGCTTGACCGCACTTGCGAATTGCAGATAATTAAAGGCGAAGTACCATGAATTTGCCATTGCATGCAGCAATGGCATTTTGCTACTACAATTTGGAGGACTACATATGGCTTTTTTCAACAGTAAAAAAACCGCCGCCGAGACTCCTATTCCAGAAGTGATGGAAGAGCATAAGCAGAGTATCGGAAATCAGGTTATGGAAGCGCTAGGCGTTGGTGAACCGGCGGCAGCAGACAAGGCAAAGGAAGACGAGGAGTTTGAAATTATGATGCCCATGAAAAAGCAGCAGCAGTTGGCAGTCGAAGAGATGGCAAGACAGCATGAAAATGTCTGTGTTATCTCAAAGGATACCGTTATTAAGGGAAGCATCGAGGTGCAAGGGACGATTGTGGTTGCAGGTACGGTGAAGGGCAATATTTCTGCCGCTTCTGTTGCCTGTGCCAACGACACCTGCAGCATCGAAGGCGATATTGTCTGTGATGAACTTGAAATGCACAGCGGCAAAATCAAGGGAAACATCATCGCTTCCAACAAGGCTATCATCAATGGCAATGTGGAGGGCAATATCGACTGTCAGAGCAGCGTTGAAACCTCTTTTGGTGAGCATGCTGTTGTGAATGGTCAGTATATCCGCTGCGGTGTACTGAAAGTTGAGCCGGGTGCTCAGATTGCAGCAACTATCGAAATGCACATGAACCAGCCGGTGAAGCATCCTATCCGATTCAACACTCCTGCCGTGCAGCCTACAGTTGATGTGGAGCTTGACTCTCCGGAAGAAGATGATTCGGCGGCTCTGCCTGAATAAAAAGGAGAAGACACATGAAACGAGTAGTAGCAGGCTTGCTGGCCGGTGTTCTGGCGGTCAGCATGCTGGCGGGGTGCAGCAAGCAGCTTACCCCGGAAGAGCAGGCGGCATCTGAAGCCGCAGTTCTTGCACAACAGTTGCAGGACGAAGAAGACCAGACAGGGCTTAAACGCCTTATCAGTAACAACATCACTGAATACGAGCAGCCCTTCTATGATTTTGTAGAGAGCCTGCAGGAAGGAGATGCAGATAAAGCGGCTACAGCACTGGGTGTACCAAATACATTCGGCAGTAATCTTCAAAACTGGGTTATCGTAAACAACTATGAGACATTTCAGAAAAATGAGCTGCAGCACATCTGCTTCAATTCTGCCAAGGACGGCGCGGCGGCTGTATTGAATGTCTACCTGAAATATCCGGGTGAAGTTACAAAAGATACCTCTCCGGACTATGTAATGAATGTGGATTATGTGGATGGTGCATGGTCTTTGACTCCGCCTACTGGCGTTGTTAAGGATTACGCGTTCACAACTCCCACCAACAAGGTTTCTTTTGAAGGAACAGACCTTTCAAGTTACGCTTCTAAGAGCGCAGAAACCGATGTATGGACGATTACACTTCCTCGTGCGCTTGACTTTGAAGATGGGTCTACTTATGTTGTCACAAACGACATGGGGGATTTTAATGCGCATATCTATGACATCAAGTCCGATGGTAAAGTGATGCATATGCTCCTTGCTGATATTGATGCTGATACGCAAGCCGGATATCAGTCAAAGATGGAAGCGGTTCTGAAGGAAACTTATCGTTTGCTTTCTATTGGAGCCAGCGAAATTGACTTTTCTAATGTATTGCTGGATTCCTCAGAGATTGAAAAATGTGTCCCTGCAACGCTCAAAAATGAAGATGATGTGGAGACAGCAGACGAAAACGCACGCAAAACTGCAATCGGTGCTTCTGTTACGAATGTGACAGTTACTCCTGATGATACGCTGGAAGGTTATCCCGATGCGTATACTTACCGTTTGAGTGGGAATGATGGTGTTGTGATGAATGTCAAACTGAAGGTTACAACAACAAATGGTGATGCCCGCATGAAAGCTTCTATCGGTATGCGTCTTATCAACGGCGCATGGAAAATCGTCTCGATTGATTCGAGCAAAGACATCTTCACAGAGCTTTCCGTGCTGGACCCCGAATGGTGATATATGGGTAAGTATAAGATTCGACTGGATAGGAGAAATAGAAAGCCATTGCCGCAATGTAGACTGACGCAAGAGGAGTGGAAACTCTATCTTGACCAGTTGAATACGGCAGTCGAATCGGAAGATGAAGAACGAATCTACCAAGCCAAAAACTTGGTAAAGAATGAGATTCGTGAAATCTATATTGACCGATATGAACGCGATGGGGAGTGCGTCCTGTGCGGCGAAAAAGCCGGATATTTCGGGCTCTGCAAAAAATGCTGGCGCTCTTTGATGGGCAACGCGATTTTGCGAGCCGAGGGACACACTAAAGCAGAACATGAGAAGAATCGCGGAAAACCTTGTGTTGTCTGTGGCTCAGAAGAAATCCTGTGCCGTCAAGTATGTCCAAAATGCTACGGGTTAATGCGGACACACGGTTTCACTACCACCAAACAGTTGATGGAATACAAAGCAGAAAAAGCTGAGAAAGCTAAGAGCAGGAAATTTCGTTGGAGGAAATGAAATTATGCTGGAAGACGGATTGGGTCCTGTATTCAAATCATCGTTTACAGGGCATACAAGAAGCGAATACGGCAAAAACTTTACCTTCATTTATGCCAAAAAGATGTGTTATGCCGATGCTCAGCTCATCAACTATCTGGTAAATCGACAAACATATCGCGATTGGCTTCGAGATGTATGGAATTTTTGTGAGGGAAACAACGACCTCTACAACTGCCTTGTCGGAATAGTTGCCTGTTATGCGGACTTCTTAGCCGGTAGGGTAGGGAAGAGGTACGCATCTGAATTGATGAAAGAGGAGACGGAGCAGCTCAAAAGAGTGCTTCTCGGTCAGACAGAAAAGAAAGCATTTCTTCCTTTTGCAAAAAATCCTGCTTGTAATGTACATTATGATTTGCGCCAACTCGTTGTAAATGCAGACGAAACCGCTAAAGAAAAAGGCATGAACACGAATTTGCCTGCATAATAGTTGACGCGATGTGCGAACTGAATAAAATGAATGTTGTACAATAGATAACATCTACTTGGCATATTTTATGCTTGTACAATATTCATATTTTCGCTTAGAGAGCGGACTTCCTGTTTTGGGGGTTCGCTCTTTTTGTATAAACGCTTGAAAAGGAAAGGAGTAGTCACTATGACTGCAAAAGAAAAATTTATTGAGATGTCGAAGGACATCACCAGACCTGGCATTGACAGACTTATGGCCTGGCTGGAAACCACAGATTTCTATGAGGCACCGGCTTCTACGCGCTTCCATAGTGCCGAGCCCGGTGGTCTTTGCGCACACTCCGTCGCAGTTGCAAAGCGACTGTTGGAGATTGCAGACCTGTGGGCTCCCGGTCAGTATACCCGCGACACATTGCTGACGGTGGCGCTGTTCCACGACCTGTGCAAAGTTTTCACCTATACGGTGAGTACGCGCAATGTTAAGGACGAGGTAAGTGGTCAGTGGACCAAGGTTCCGTTCTACAAGTTCGAGCCGAAGGAATCCGTTGGCTGTGACAGTCACGGAAGCCTTTCCTGCTATCGTATCATGTCGAACGGTGTGACACTGTCTATGGAAGAGTATGCTGCAGTGAATAACCACATGGGTGTCACTAATGCAGCAAATGTCAACTCCGTCTGGTCGTGTTACGAGATGCACACGCTGTCTTGGCTTCTGCATGTCGCAGACGAGGCTGCTACTGCACTCGATAAGGTCTAACGCACATATCTCATGCTGCTCTTGAAAACAAGGGCAGCAATTCTTTTAACACAGGAAGGAGCCATCACAATGGCAACAACAAATATTGCCTACTTTGAGTTCAAGTCGGGAGGCTCTGACAAGTTTTACTTGATGGAGCAGGACCCGAACGGCACCTCATTTACGGCAAGATATGGACGCTGCGGCACTACCGGCTCAGTGGCTACATATCCGATGTCTAAATGGAATTCGGTATATAATACGCGCGTTCGGCATGGCTATACCGATAAGACGCAGGAATTCCTTGCAGGGCGTGTGGGAACCCAACAGTCTCAGCCGCAGCCTGACGGCAAAAAGTTCAACATAACCGGCGTCCGCAAAGATGTCAATATTGATGGACGAGTTGTTACGGTATATCGCATTACGGCAACACGCGAAATTGAGACAGTCGAAGGCAGTATTGTATCTGCCGGAGAGTTTGGCGGCTGGCTTGAATATCCTTCCAATCTTTCCCAAAATGGAAAATGCTGGATAGATGACGAAGCTGTTGTTTATGGCAGTGACGGAGTTAAAGATGATGCGCTGGTTGCAGACCATGCCATCTGTGGCGGTACAATCGGTGAGAGTGCCGTTGTTCGAGGAAACGCAAAGGTCAGTCCGCTTGCAACCTGTAATGGTCATTGTTTGGTCTGTGATGATGCTACTGTTGATATGTACGCAAATATCACAGATAGTGTTACGGTTGCAGAAAACGGCGCTGTTGGCAAGCGCGTTACTGTACGCGGTGACACATATGTTTCACGAATTTTATCCCAATAAATAACAGCATGGAGGCATGCAAGATGAAGAAAAATAAGAAGCAGACGGTCGTTGTAAATGTCAGCGATGTGAAAACCCGCTCTGGCTGGAACGGCGTCAAACCTTACACCCGTGTTCAGACCCCGAAGACGGTATACAACCGCAAGGGTCGCCGGAAGGAGGTGCTCGCATGAGCATTCATGATAACAAATACTGGAGTCGCCGTGTGGAAGAGTTGGCTACTCAAATTTCTCCGACGGATGATACCACATTCTTCGGTTCGGATGCCTACCGGGAGTACACGGAAGATGCTGCCAAGAACATGGTTTCCGGTGTTTGCACCTATCTTCGTACTCTCGGCTATGACATAACCGAAAAGGAAGAAGATGCCCGCGCTGCCAACCTGATGGTGGGAATGAGTACCAATAAGAACATGACGGCTTGCACTGACGGAAACTTTGTGACCGTTGGTGTTTGCAGTGATATCGTTACTTATTTCGACTCCCGTGAGCTGAAGCACTACGCAATTCAGGGACTTCGTGTCCATGAAATCGGGCATGTCCTGTTCACTGATTTTCCGACGAGTGCTCGTTGGAGCAGCGCGTTGAAAAACGGTAACTGGTGGCCGAATGCGCCGAAGCGTGCATCCGAAACTGCAGGAGCAGAGCTTACCCAGATGCTCAAAAATCCTGATTTTGCGCCTGGCTTTGAAAAAGTTGCAGCCCATATCGAGAACGCTATTGAAGATGGCTTCATCGAAAGAGAAATTCAGGAATTGTACAAAGGCTTGGCTACTACGGAACTGGCAACTACGAATGACGCTTTGATTTCTACCAGCAAGACCTTTGGGGAAATGCTGAAGGATAAGCGAAAGCCGTTCGAAGCCATGTTTCAGCAGGTCTTGCTGTACTCCAAATTCGATTTCACGCTGGAAGATGGTATGCCGGAAGAGTACGAAGATGTCTTTGAGGAATGCATTGAAATCCTCGATGATGTCAAGTATGAGCGAGACCCCAAAAAACGCCTTTGCGGTGTGAATGAGCTTTGCTGCGTTTTGTATCCGATGTTCAAAGATTACATCGAGAATCAGAGCAAAAGCAAGCAGAGTGGGAAAGGCAAAAAATCTGGCTCCGGTTCCGTGCAAAACAATCCTAATAGCTCGCAGCAAGGGCAGAGCGATGGTCAGGACATCTCTCAGATGTCTCCCAGTGAACTGGCTGAAGCTATAGATAAGGCAGTACAGGCGGCTCAGAATGCGGCTCATAGCGTTGGTGAAACCAAGCAGAAAAACCGCAACTCCGAAAGCATCACCCAGAAGGTCAAAAAGACTGCCGAAGCAAAGAAGCGTGAAAGCGGGAAACAACATGGAAATTCCGCTAAAAACGGGAATTCTGCCAATAATGGGAGCCAAAACGCTTCCGGCAAGGGCGGTGGTGACACGATTTCTCACGAGCGAGGCGCATCTTCCGGTAAAGCGGATTTGTCTGCTGCAAAAGCTGACATTAACGCTATCGAGCAGAAGCGCAAGAACGACCAAGCAACAAAGCAAGCGAACAGCGAGCTGAATGACGAGCTTCAGAAAGAAGCAGATGAGTTCAGGAAAACGACAGGCACTGGTGTTCTGGTCACACGTGCAGAAGATGTGTCGTCTCAAAATAAGGCAATGTACAAAAGGTTGTCTGACGGTCTCCTTACCATCACCAAGAATCTTGAGCGCCGTCTGAAAACGACAATTCGCGACGAAGAAAATGATGATGCGATTTCCGGGCTCCCTATGGGTACTCGGGTTGAGGCTCGCCTTGCGTATCATCAAGATGGCAAGATTTTCAGTCGCAAGAATTTCCCGCGCGACAATCCTCGTCTGGCGGTTGGCTATCTGTGTGATGAATCCGGTTCTATGTCTAGTGCCGCTATTGAGGCTTCTGTTCGTACCGGAATCATCTTACAAGACCTGTGCAGTCGCATGGAGTTGCCTTGCTATGTCTGCGGATTTACCTCCGGCGGTTATTGCGGAGTGCAGATTCTCAGCTATGTAGACAAGGATATTGACGGCAACGACAAATACCGTATTACGGGCATGTCCAGCCGTGGTGGTACTCCTACTGTTCCGGCCATGCGCTATATGGGCGAAAAGTTGAAAAAGGACGAGACGGAAAAGAAAATCCTGATTGTCAGCACTGACGGTTGCTCTAACACGGGTCGTGAAGGCGTACAGAAAGCCATCAAGGACTTGTCTAAGGCAGGTATTATTGTTGTCGGCGCAGGTATTGGCGATTCTCGCTCTCAGGTGGAGAAGGAGTTTGGTAAGAACTTCATCGACATCAGCGACCTTGATACGATGCCGCGCGTTTTGTGTAACATCGTGAAGAAAAATCTCGTCTAACCGATTATCGCACGATATTTATACTCAAAAGGGTATAAATATCGTGCGATTTGTCGTATTATAAGACAAAAGGAGAAATGAGCCATGAAAAATGTTTATTCCATCAAATGCACGCAGCTTACCCCAACTCGCGAAGAAGAAACGATTGGATATGAGGATACGCTCGAAAAGTTTGAGTCTGTAACCTCGGAAGAATACATCAAAGCACACAAGAACTTTACCGATGGAATTTGCAGTGCGGCACTTGCCGATAGACTTCCGTACAACTACTGCATCGAGCGCTGCGGCAAAGAGCAGAAAGGTATGGTATACCTTACGGATTCCTTTGCTACAAAGCTGGCGGCACTGGCATATGGGGTATCTGAGTGGTTGCTCGAATACTATGCCGGTACAAGATGCTTTGCACATCTCAGCTTCGATGACTGTGATACCATGACAGATGTGCAGGTTCTGCCTATCGCCAATTGCGTCCTGAACAAAGAGGAAGGCGACCTGTATGATGCAACATGGAAACGCTATATTGAGACAGCAGCAAAAGACCTCGTGCCGAAAGAAGGACTGAGCAACGATAAGTATGCTGCGGTATGCCGTTGTGTCGAGGGAAAGCTGTATATCATCATCTACCGTACGGCTGTGCTGCTCAAAAACCACCCAGAGAAGCTGAGCATGACATGCAACATCAAAATCGATATCTACAATTTCGGTAAAATCATGTTTAACGAGATGCTTGCAGCCGGTATCCCGGCAGTTTGTGGTGCTTAAAAGTTTTATGTTTTGCGTGCTTGCACATTTGTGCGAATCGCTTAAAATGATATATGTACGATAGATACCATAAACCACAGAACCGGTTCTGCCGTGCAATATTCACATTTCGCTATAAAGGCGGACTTCCTTGTTTTTGGAAGCCCGCCTTTTTGCGTTATGAAAAACATTTATTAAAAAGGAGAGCAAAAAACCATGTCCGAAATTTCTGAAAAAACAATCGTTGCCCATGAACAGACCTTGAACGCGATGGCGAATGTCAACGCCGTCGATGGCTTTGACCCTTGTCTTGTTACAGCTTGTTATCGAGATGAGGAAGGCAAATCGCGTATGTATCTGCAGGCCGAGCCAGCGATGCTGTGGTTCCGGCTGAAACATCCCAACGGTCGCTTGGAGCAGGTTTTGACCCGCGCCAATGACCAGATGGCAACTGTGGAAGGTCGCGTCATTGACAGCAATGGCAACCTCTTGGCAAATGCCTTTGCAACGCGCTACCGCAGCGATGACAACAAATTCGGCAAGGATTACATCCAGAACGCCGGAACTGCTGCGATTCGCAAAGCTCTTGGAAACTGCGGCTTTGGCACACCTGCCAATGCAGAGTATATCGAAGGCATTACGCCTTTGTTTACGGCAGTTGACGATGAGGATACACCTGTTGATTCCGGTGTTCCAACTCGCATTCCTGTGCCTCCGATTCCTAAGGAATATCAGAATCAGACGCCTGTGATGGTCGAAGATACGCCTGACACTCCTGCTGCAACGCCCAAGACTACCAAGCGAGCCACGAGAAAAAACGCAAAAGCCGAAGCACCTGCTCCGACGCCTGCGCCTGTACCCGAAAAGCCTGCCATTCAGAATCCTGAACCCACGCCCGCTGTAAAGAAAGAAGCCCCTGCAAAACCTGCAACGGCTCCTGCACAGCCTCCGATTCCCGTTCCGCCGACTCCGACAACTGCCGAAGTTGAACCGAAGACGCTGGAAGAAGCACTGGCGTTCAAGATTTCTGTTGGCCGTTTCTCCGGCAAGACGATGAAGGAAGTGGTTGATTCCGGCAGTGGTGCCGCTATCACTTACTTCCTGCGTCCTCAGTACGCAGGCAAACCCATTCAGACGGCTGCTCGCATGGTTGCAGGACAGTACAACCTGTAACCCACAAAAAATCTTAATGAAAGGGGGAATCCCTCATGCCGTGGAACTTTTCTATGGAAACAGTTCTTGAGCTCGTCGGAGCCAAGACTCGTGGGAAAGTATCACGCGCTGGAGAAATAGAAGTCTTGTGTCCCAACGGTGTTTGTGGACACAAGAAACAACCTGTTTACTTCAGCGTTAATCTCGCCAGAGGGCAGTACAACTGCTTCCATTGTTGCAGCGGCTGCCCATATAGCGGCGGCATGATTGACCTCTACTGCATGTTTGCGGGAATCGACCCGCATGACAAGAAAGCTGCTAAAAAGAGCTTTTCTCAGGCTCTGAGGGGCACTACTATTCAGGCAAAGCCCACTTCCGTGGTTCCTAAAGATGTTGACCTTGACCTCGAAGCAAAGCCTGATGATGAACTCGATAAGGTATACAGAGCTGTTCTGAAAGAACTGACCCTTAAACCTGAGCATCGAGAAAATCTTCATAAGCGTGGCTTGACGGATGAGGTCATTGACAAGTGCCTGTACCGTTCCGTGCCGGAGCGCTGGACCAGCGTGCTGATGAATCTCAGAAAACAGGGGATTTCCTTTATTGGTATCCCCGGCTTTTATGAGAAAGATGGCAAAGCATTCTCTGCCTGCTCTAAGCCTGGCTTCTTCATTCCGTATTTCAATGTTCACAACCAGATTGTGGGATTGCAGATTCGGTTTGATAAGGGCGACAAACGGTATCGCTGGTTCTCGTCTGTTGGCTACAAAAATGGATGCAGTGCCAGAAATATTGCAAGCTATGGAATTCCCGAAGCGATGCCAACATGCAATAAAGACAAGGTTATCTATGTCACAGAGGGAGCGCTCAAAGCGCATATTGCTTGTTCTTTGAGTGGAAATCGTAATCCGTATATTGCTTTGGCCGGTGTCAACTGCTTCAACCAGTGGGAAGAAACCTGTGAGTATCTTAAATCTCTCGGTGTTACCCATGTGATTGATGCGTTTGATTCTGACCGTGAAAACAATGTTCATGTTCGCAATGCGCTGAAAAAGCTCTACGCGATTGCAGAACGATACGGTATTACGATGACGCGCTTCAACTGGGGCACAACATATAAGGGTGTAGATGATTATTTCCTTGCGGTTTCACAAGGAAGTGTACTTTTACCCTTTATTCCGAAAGAGCAAGAACAAAAGGAAACGGCAGCAAAGTTTGTTCCGTTCATTCCGAAAAGCATGCACAAAGGAGCATAAATTATGGCAACCGATAACAACAATCGAATCAAAGAGAAGGATAACACGGTCATCTATCAGATTCAGGGGCCGAAAAGTTTTCTGAAGGTAAAGATGGATTGGGCAAATATCGACAAGATTCATCTTTCTTTCGTCTCTCACACTGGTCGTGCAAACGGCTGTGCGCAGGTTTCTCACATCGAGGGAGCACTGCGTATCAACGGTGGCGACGGCGCTCTGTACTTCTGCGAAGCAATTCTGAGCGGTAGTATGGCTACTCGTCGTCAGCGGGCTATCAAAGAAGCACAGGCATCCAACGCGAAGTATCCGCAGCCGATTTTCACCTACAATGGAGGCAGCGATGCCAAGGGTGAACGTCCCGTTATGTGGCGTCAGATTTCGTTGGCACCCGGAGCAAAGACAGACTATGTTCTGCAGGTAACGGAAGCCGAAGGTGTTAAGAATGACCTTGGCGGTTTCCAGAAAAAGCAGGGTGCAAAATCTACTTTCATTTCGGTTGGCTGCTCTCGTCAGGAACTGGTCGCTATGGCAAGTGCCATTAAGCTGCACTGGACTGCGTATATCGCAAATCCCACCGGATACATGGCAATTCATGGTAGGGAAGCAAACGGAATGCCGTTCCCGATGGAACCCACGCCGAAACCGGCAGCAACTTCCGCACTTCCTCCCGCACCGCAGCCTGCACAGCAGACTCCTGCACCGGCTCCCGTTTCCACTCCTGTTCAGGCTACGCTGCCTGACATGGCATACGCGGTCTATGACTCGATGGGGGAGGGGATGGAAATTGCCATCACTTCCGATAAGGCGCTGGAAACACTTCAGCGTAAAATCAAGGATGCGAAAGCGAGCGGCGGATGGGTACGGCGTGACAACACCAAGTACGAAAGCGCCAAAGCAAATATCCTCTCCGGCGCAAACGGCATTTTTCCCGTGGAACTCTGCAAGGGCGATGAGTCTATGCAGATTTTCGTGGTAACTTGCCGCGTCGTTAAATAATATCTGCACCGGCAGCACCTCGTAATGAGGTGCTGCTTTTTTTGTTGCAGAATCGTGCGAATTGAATAGAATCGGAATTGGTAGCATCTGACAATTCAAAAGGAGGGGATATTATGACTACCGTTGGTGACATGATGGACCGAATCTTCGCGTTTATCCAGTCTGCAGACCTGCGTACGGTCGTGGATGTTGTGGTTATCGCGATGATTGTATGGTTCATTATCCGAGGCGTGAGCCGCTTGTTCGAGACGATTGTTCTCGGTGGGCTTTCGCTGTATGCCATTTCCGAAATGGCAAGATATTTAGGGATTGAAGTGGATTATCCTGCACTATTCTCACAAATCTCCGAAGCCATTCAAAACCTGCTTACATTCATAAACACACATCTACCGGGGTAATGTAATTTGGAAGAGCTAAATACCAAAGTGCCTACGCGTACAGAAAAGTTAAAACAAGCCTTCAACGAATGGAAAATTCCAATTGTTGCATTTGCTGCGGCGCTTATTCTGTTCAAATTTGTCTTTTTACTGGTTTTTATTCCAACTTCATCCATGTATCCAACGCTCCCTTCGCCATGTTATTCTATCAGTATTAGGGCAGCGTATTTGTTTAATGACCCTGTAAGAGGAGATATTGTTCTGTTTCGCCGCGATAATGGAGATAAAACAATATTTGCAAAACGGCTTGTCGGTATGCCGGGCGACACAATTGAAATAAAGCATGGAATCACCTACATAAATGGAGAGCTCTTTGAAGAAGATTATCTTAAAGAAACGCCAGACGATGAAAATTACGGTCCTTTCCAAATACCTGAAGGATGCTATTTCATGATGGGTGATAACCGAAACCATTCCTATGATTCTCGTAAATGGAATGAGCACTTTGTTCCAAGAAAAAATATCCTGTCAAAAATCTACTATAGCATCTCACTTGAAGAATTTGGCAGTGACCAACAGCAAGAATAATATTTTTTGAATTTTTACAGTAATACGATATTTTTAAAAGTAGTAAAGCCACGAAAAATCTTTAATAACCGGTCTTGCACAATCGTGCGAAATGCATACAATGAATGTTGTACGATAGATACCATTAAACAGACTGGTTCTGCGTGCATCATTAACATTTCGCTTTAAGAGCGGACTTCCTTATCTTAGGAAGCCCGCTCTTTTGCGTTATGGAACAAAATTTATTTTTAAAAAGGAGAATGCAAAAATGTCCATCATCAACAACACAACTAATACGACCGTTTCTTCTGCAACTACTATCGTCCCTAATGCAAACCCAGCCACGATGCCTGATATGTTCATCGATGACAGCTCTGAGCTGTTCTTCAAGGAAGGCCAGTTCACGGAGCTGGCGGATTTCTGCCAGTGGGATGCGTCCAAGACCGAGTGGCTGGAAGAGGGTATTCGGGATATTCGATTTGAAGCAAGTTATGATGAACCGCTCTGCGCCCCCGAATATGCCAAGCAGTTGAAGGTCAGCGAGGAAGCCGTTCTGGATACCCAGCAGCACGCTGGTCTGAACCTTACTACCAGTATTGGTAAGAAACCCGTTGGTGACAGCGCCACCCGCAATATCTGCGCCCGCGCCATGATTGGCATGAACTGCTATGAGCTGCTGCGCAAAAACAACCGTGGCAGCCTGAAAGAGGTTCTGAACCTCATTCTGGCAGAGCGTACCGGTGCAACGCATGTTAAGTACAGCCATGAGAAAATCCGCGCTGTCCACTCTGGTCGCTATGCAGTCATTGGCAATGATGAGCTGCTGCGCATTATGGATGAGTACATGGAAACCAACTGGCCTGACCGCGAGTTCATCAGTGGCTATGTGTCTCACGAACTGATGCAGGTTGTCATTAACCTTGGTGCTTACAAGCAGCAGTTCTTCCGCAAGCTGCCTCCTGAGCTCTGCCGTGGTTACGACCCGGCTGTTGTGATGGTCAGTTCCGATGTGGCTGAGTCTGCGGTTCGCCTGATTCCCGCCTTCAACATGGGCGGTGTCATTGCTCCGATGGCGAAGGAAGTTGTCATTCCTCATATCGGTGAGGATATCAAGGGTCGTGTCACCAATGCGTTTACTGCGCTGTTGACCTACTTTGACGACGCTGCTATTGACATCAGCAAACTGCAGGGCATTCAGGTCGTGAACAGCAAGGCCGCTTTGGTCCGTGTCTTCACGAAGTACGGTATGCCGAAGGATGAGTCTCGTGAAGCACTTGTTGCTTTCGATTCTGTCTATGGCAACGCTCCCGTCACGGCAATGGACATCTATTTGGCTGTCTGCGATACATATGGTTCGGTTGTTCGCAACCATATGCAGGATGCCAAGAAGATTTTCGCGGCTGCTGATTGTGTTGCCCGTACCGCCCGCACTCGTTGGAGTGATGTGGATATGCCCGGCAAGGAGGACCTGTGATGCTGAAACCGAAAAATGTGTTCATTCTGCTGGCTGTTGCCGTTCTCCTGTACGGCTTGAGCCGCTGATATAGAAAGGAGTAACAAGTAATGGCTAGTTATGATGGCACCAACAAATCGAGCGCCGGTGGCGCTCAGCATCTCCCGTACTGGGAAATCAAAACGGAGTATACCAAAAACCTCTACAATGAGGCAATGGGTATGGCTTCGCAGGAAGCAGTTGAGTTCTGCAACCCCGACGGTTACAACGGTCCCGACATCGAGGTCGATGCAAGTACCTTGACGAGTGACCAGTGGCAGGCTCGCCGCGCCAACCACTTGGGTGGTTCTGACATTTCCGCTATCTTCGGCGAAAACCATTTCAAGACGAATCTTGATTTGTACTACGCGAAGACCGGAAAGCAGCCGCTTGTCCCGGAAGAGGAAACGGCTCAGTCTCGGCTGAACAAGATTTGGGGACATATCTCGGAAGAGTATGTGGATGCATGGCTGTCGGAACGGTATCCGTACAACGACATCATCACCGACACCAATATCTATGCGATGCCCGGAAAACCGTACATCACGGCCAACATTGACCGTATGATGCGCAAGCCTGACGGCTCGTACTGCTTGGTGGAAATCAAGACTACCAGTACATTCAACCGGAGTGAGTGGGAGAATGGCAACATTCCTATCCCGTACATCTATCAGGTCCGTACTTACATGGCGATTCTTGGTGTTTGGGAATGCGTTGTGGTCTGCATGTTTGACCGTGATACGCTTATCGCAAACACCATCAAGCGTGACCTTGATGAGGAAATGCGTATCATTCAGGGGTGCGATGAGTTTTGGATGAATCATGTGATTCCTCACATCCCGCCGGAGCCGATTGGTGCGCCCGAAGCTACGCTGAAAACCATCCACAAGTACGCAGGAGATGCTGACAAGAAAGCTCCCTCTGTTGCACTTGGCGCTGATTTTGCCGAACTGTGCGAAAAGTACAGCGAGAAGAAAGCACAGCGCGATGCTGCAAAGCGCACCTTCGATAAGCTGGATGAAGAGTGCAAAGACATGATTGTGCCGTTTGCTGCAGCAATGGGCAAGAGCGTTCTGGCCGAGACAGTCGGCACAGATGGTACGCGGTGGCTGCTCAAGTATTCGCCGCGCATGAGCCGTGCCAGTGTGGATATGCAGAAATTGGAGGCGCTTTATCCGAAAGCGTACAAGGACTGCTTTATTCCTCAAAAGGAATCCAGTCGCGTTTTCACACTAAAGGAGGCAAAATCATAATATCTAAAAACTGCAAAAAAAATTTGTTTAGGTGTTGACGCTGTGTGCGAACCGCTTATAATCAAATGTAGTTAATAGATATCACTTTACTCCTGCATTTACGCCTTGCAACAATGTAAGCCGTCCTCCGGAACCAATCCGGTCGTTGTAGGTTCTCTAACATTCATAAACTGCCGAAGAGCGGACTTCCTGAATCATCAGGAGGTTCGCTCTTTTTTTGTTTGCAGACTTTCCAGCGCTTGTTTCCTCCGGCGCTGTTTTTATATAGTACGAACATCAACACCGATGTACAGAAGGTCTATATGGCACTTCTCATCTACAAATCTCATTGTACTCCCTACTTTTTTCATTTCACCACTATTAAACTTTCAACAAACAAGGAGCGTGTATTTACCATGAATACTACTATGGAAAACGTCGAAATGATTCGCAATGCCCTTAACCCCTGCATAACGCTGGAAGCAGACGACCTCGTGTATGTCAGCCTCCGGAATAACATTATCAGCTTGTTTGACAAGCCGGATGATGTCCCGACTCACCGGGTCCGTTTCGCTCGCTTTGCGGAGGAAATTGCCTCCCAGAGCTACGAGAATGGGGATGAGCTGCCGGTCTTCGAAGAAATCGAGGATGGCGTGTACGAGTGGCGCGAGGTTTCGCCCGCTTGGCACGACATTGATACTGGTGTGGCAGATGGCTTCTGTCATTTCACCCGCCCGTGTCCTCAGCGTCGTTCCCACCGTCGGTAACTTGCTTCTGTATAGCATCATTCTTCAAGCGACTCGCGAGGCTTGAATACATGATTCGCTATGCAGGAACTTGCGAACCCAAGGAGTCACAGCACTAGATGCGAAAGTCATGCCCATTATAAGTCTCAGTTGGCCTTGGAATCCGTCCTTGGTCACCTTGCTCTAACCTAAGGGGGTTATTGTATGAACAAGATTAAAAAAATCGCAGAAAACGTCTACTACTCTATCTTCAACATCGTCGATTACGCGAACTACACTTTCTTTCATTTCTTCTTTGGTGCCGACATAGTCACCAAGGTTGTGGTGGTCGCACTCGCGCTGGTCGGTCTGTTTTTCCTTGTCAAGGCGCTTTTCAGCCTTGCCGTAACTCTTGCCATGAAAGTGGTGAGCATTATGGCAACACTGGTCTTGAAAGCCATCTTGTTCCTGATGAAGGTTATGGGAAATCTCTTCCTGTTTGTCTTCGTGCCGCTGAGCTTTTTCGGCCTTACGAAGCCGTTCAAAGCCAAGTATCGCGGTAAAAAGCGGAGCAAAAGCGTAAAAGGAAAAGAGGAATAACACAGCAGCGGCTTACCTTCGGGTGAGCCGCTTTTTGTTTTAAGGCCACTTTTTTCGAAAACTGGTTATTGAAGTATTTTCGTGGATTTTTCAGCAGCTGCTCCGGAATGGAGTGGCTGCTGTTTTTGTGCCGGGTTTTTCTATTGCGTATTTGTGCGAGATGCGTACAATGAACTATGTAGCATGGATACCAGTTATCTTAACCATTCACAATTCCTGCCGTTCGGTTGCTACACCGAGCGGCTTTTGTAATAAGGAGAATTTTTATGAAAAATGAACGAAGTATTCCTTTCAGTCAGAGCTGGTGCAGTCTTGTAGCTACTGATGTGTGCAGAAACCCAGCTCCAAAGAAAAGATTTCTTGACGAATACGAAAGCAGTTTGTGCTATCGTAAAAGCGCCAAGGAAATTATCCAGAAGGGTCTTTTTCTTGACATCGTAAATGTCCAAGCACAAAAGCGCGTTGAAGCCGTGAAGGTCGCGGCAGTCGTGTATTTCTTGATGTTTGGAAACCAAACACCTGCATACACAAAACTGTTGTCGCTGTTTGGCAGAGAGTATGCACGTATGACTGATGCTGTAAGTGCAATTTACAAGGATACTCTCGGCAGAAATGGACTATCCAAATATTTCTCAAAAAACTCTGACCAAGACAGTCAGGGAGAAATGGCAATCTTTGTCATCTACCTACTGGCAAGCCCTGAAAGCAAGCTTATCCAAAACCAAGCAAAATATGGGTTGCTTTTTACAACATTTGAAAAGGACGCAAATGCTGAAACAGCGGCAACCGAGCAGGATACAATCCTCCAAAAATATGGTGTTCCGTTGCAAAGAAATCTTTTTGACTATACCCGTGAGGCGTTGATTGCCACCAAAAAGACGGATATCAGTGTAAAAGACATCAACGGTAATGTGAACGCTCGGAACTGGTTCGATTATGAATCCTATGGTTTCTCCTGCCGCTATGACACCTTGCTTTCTATGGCACTTCACGATGCCGGTGTTTCTGAGCAACCTGCTCTGGAACGAACCATTACGAAGCAAAAATTTACGGATGCTCAGAAAGCTGCAGCGAAAAGTGTCTACTTCACGAAGCTGGATGAAGAACATCACAACATTGACGGCGGCGATTTCTTTGCAATGATTGACGATGAAATCATTGAGATGAATGAAGACGGTACTATCGTTGCAGAAGAAGGCGCTGCCGTTCCTACACTTGCGTTAATCAATCTTTACAATATGTTGCTTCCTATGTATCTTGCTGTACGCAATCTTGGTGAGGCATATAGTGAAGAAGTGAAAGCCACGCTTTCTAACGAACTGTTTGGCAATGGAGACCGCAACTCAAATGAAGAGGCTCTTGTCAAGCGTATCGAGCAACTCGAAAAGCAGCTTGCCGGTGCAAAAGAAAACGAAGAACGAGCAGTAAGCGCCGCCAATACAGCAGGACAAAAGCTTGCTCAGAGCAAAAAGCGTGAGAATGCGCTCTCAGTGAAACTGGAAGCCGCATATGATGAAATCGACGAACTGATGGTTCGCATCCCGGAAGAACCCGATAGGGAAGGGGAGGACGAACAGGAAATCGAGGAAATCATTGAACCGGTTCCTGAAACAGAAGCTGTAGACTACGCTGCCGTTCTGGACAAGTTGATGATGGAGCATTCCGTCGTTATCGTCGGCGGCAACCAGAACCTGATGAAGAAGTTCCAAGTTGCCCATCCGAATGCCTCTCTCGTGGATAAGGACATGATTGCAGCCTGTGACCAGCAGGTGCGTAATGCAGATGCCGTGATGTTCAAGGTCGACTCGATGTCTCACGCCCTTTACGGAAAGTGCAAAGCCATTTGCCACAAGTACGATATTCCATTCTGCTACCTGCCGAATGTGGCTTCTATTCAGCGAATGGAACAGAGTATGTGTGAGCAGTTGACTGACATTTTGGGTTGACGCAATGTGCGACCTGCGTACAATAAATCATGTACGACAGATACCATTGCTTGACGGTGTTTAAAAGTTAGGTTCAAACACATAAAGCTGAAACGTACAATTTTTACAATCTGCAGAAAAGGCAGCTATCCTTATTTGGGTGGCTGCCTTTTCTATTAGAAAAGGAGCGAAAGCTATGAGTGAATATATCCGAAACAACCCAGTGATGCGTTCTATTGAGGAGCGACGCAAGCAAGACGAGGAAGTAGCTCTACGAGCAGAAGACCTCAAGCTTGTAAAGCCTCTTGTTGGGACACTCAAAGATGAAACGGAGTTGGAAGTGGCTCTGCAGCAAATCATCTACAATCTGTGTGATAATGTAAAAAGTTATAACCGTGAAATGCGTTCTTGTGTGGCAAAACTGCGCGAAAGCGGTCCCGGTTACTTTTTTATTCTCACAAAAGAAAATGCTGTATGGGTATCTTCTCCATCCAATGTGGTTACACCGAACACGGATGCATTTAGTGTTTGGAGCTACTACAAATTTAGCAGCGATGTGAATGCATATCTTATGCTGGTCACCGACATCGAAAAAATGGAAGGAAATATCAGACGACTTGATTATCCCCGTTGTATGGAGGTGTTGAGTAACTGATAACAAAGGAGCAAAAATGGGGACAATTATCAAGAGGTGCAGCGTCAGTAAAATACTGCACATAAAAGAGAGCAACGCCGGTGCGTTTACGGTATGCTTTTTTACTTCTAATTTGAAAGGGCAGGCACAATCGTTTCCGGAGAATATCCAGACATATGGTGCAACTGCCTATTTCAAAGTGTCTTCCCAACATCTTCCCGCAAAACTCCTTGAGAAGATGTCTTTTGACCTTGAAGGTCATTGGGAAAAAGACAAGTATGGCAAAACGCAAAATGAGCAAGTCTTTGTTGCCGAAAAAGCCTCCGAATCCCTGCCGGAAACTCACGGTGAAATCGTGAAGTTTCTCGTAAAGAATTGCAAAGGCGTAGGCAAGGTGATGGCTGAAGCTGTTGCCGCCAGTTTCGGCGAAAGCACACTCGACATCTGCGCACACAAGCCTCGTCGCCTGTTGGGAATTCCGAAGATGACAGAGACATTGCTTGGCAATATCAATTATGTCTGTGTATCTGCATTGGTTCGCAGCGATGTTCAGACATTGCTGAAAAATGCTGATGTAGGTGTGGAGGCTATCAACAAGCTGGTCGAGGCATACGGTGACGAGGCAACGAACATCCTGAAAAGCGAACCTTATAAGCCTGTTGACTTGCTTGGCTTTCTAACGACTGACAAGATTGCCGTGTCTCTTGGCGAAGCACCGGACTCAGAGCGTCGTCTTCGAGCGGCTACGAAAGAAGCCCAGAAGAGAGCTTGCAGTAAGACAGGTAATATGTGCGCCGAGTTGAGTGCCATGCTGACACAGATGCGAGAATTGACACCGGATGTGGATGAAACCAAGTTGACGGAAGCCGTCGACAAGGCATCGGCAGCATTTAATGTTGTCAAGCAGGGACAGTATTACTACAACAAGAACGACTTCATCACAGAGCGTGATATGGCAAGTAAAATCGCCGAGTTTGCCAATGAAAAGCCTACAAAGGAGAAAGAAATCGAGAAAGCATTCCTTGAATGGCAAAAAGAAAATGCGATGATTCTTTCACCGAAACAGGCAGAAGCTGTTCGAAATCTTCGGTATCGCATCTCTATCGTTACCGGCGGTCCCGGCACAGGTAAAACGACCTGTCTGCGTGCCATTATGGATGTGTATCATAAGGTCTGGCCGAGTGAACATATCCTATTGATGGCTCCTACTGGACTGGCGGCAAAACGCATGGCAGAGAGTACCGGCATGAATTCGGCAACTATCCACAAAGCATGTGGTCTGGTCCCGGCAGACAACCCCAGCGGATTTGCTGCGCAGGGGGAGTGTCGTATCTGCGGTTTCGTTGGCATTGATGAGATGAGTATGGTAGGTGAGCATCTGTTCGCTTTTGCAGTTGATGCGATTGTAAACAGCCCCTCTACTCGCATTGTCTTGCTTGGTGATACTGACCAGTTGGCTCCCGTCACGCGTGGAGATGTTCTACGTGACCTTATCCAGTGTGGTGTAGTTAAGACGGTCCGTCTTGATGTCAACTACCGCCAAGGCAGTACATCTACTATCACAGATGCATCCATTAAGATTCGTGAAAACCGTGCTTATTCTGGAATTAAGAGAAACTTAAAGTTTGACGACGAGTTCAACTTTGTTTCCATTACCGACCCAGATAAAAAGCAAGAAGCGAACCTGATTCTCGAAAAAATCATCGAAGAATATAAACGCGGAGTCATGAAATACGGCATTGAAGGGACGATTGTGCTGACACCCACCCATTATGACAGAGGGACCCCTACAGGGTATCTTTGTAAGAATCGAGTGAATACAGCAATCCAAGCCGCCATCAATCCAAGAAGTGACGAAAAGCCGTCTGTTGAGGTAAATCACCAGATTTTTATGGTTGGTGATAGAATTATCCAAAGGAAAAATACGGATAATGCTATCAATGGTGACTTAGGCACCATTGTCGCAATCACAAAAGATGGTAATGAAACTCATGTGGAAATTATCTTTGATTCGAGAGAGGATGTATTAGTATATGATAGCAATAATGTAAAGGACATCGAGTTGGCATATGCCATTACAGTACATAGCTCGCAGGGCTGCGAATTCCCGTGCTGTATTTTCCCCGTAAGTTCGACGTATGGTCCAATGCTTACAAAGCCGCTGTATTATACCGGAATTACACGTGCCAAGAAAAATCTTGTGTTAATCGGTGATGAAGAAGCTTTCAAAAAGGCAATTCGCACCAATCGCACACAAGGGCGTAAGTCTCTTCTTGGTCCTCGTATTATCAAGCGTGTAAAAGAAACGGAAAAATAAGACATTAGCGGAGTTCTCCTACCCGGAGAGCTCCGCTTTTTTTGTTTTGTACGAACTATAAACTAAATAAACGAAAGTAATTCTGTTGTCTATGGGTGCGGAATGTGGATAATAGATATTGTAGAGTTAATAGGTTGAGGCTATACGAAGCCACAGCATATTGGTTCTGCAGAAAATATAGCTATATTTTTAAGGAAAGGAGGAGATATGTATGAGCGGAAATGATTTGCGGAAGCGCAACCCTCTGCGCAACATGCAGTTGACGCTCGGCACTGCCGGTGCTATGGCGTCTGCTGCTATGATGAGCACCTCGTTTGCGTTTGCAAGCGAGGAAATCAATTCTGCGCTGGAAACGGTTTTTGACATCGGCAACGGTGTTGCAGAGTCGCTTTCAAGCGGTCTGCAGAAAATTGTGGTTCCTATCGGCATCGCAGTTTTCGTCTACTTCTTGGTTCGCATGCTTCTGGCAAGCGACCCCAAAGATGTGCAGATGTACAAAAAGCGTCTGATTACGACTGCTATCATCGTGTTTGTCGCGGCTTGCGTGCCCGGTCTGATTAAGATTTCTAATGGCATCGGCGGAAAAGTTAACAATCAGCTTAACAACGCGGCAACAACTATTGGCTAAGAGACAATGAATCTGTAAAAAGGAAATTGGCTCAAAGGGCTTGCTCGAAAAACGGGCAAGCCCTTTTTTATTAAAATGAAAGAGGGTGAGCCCAATAAATACTTTAACTGTACAATATCGTCATAAAAAAATTGCAAAAAGAGCCTTATTTGCAATTTGTATGGCTATTTTAATTTGCAGTTGCGTTGCATTTGCAGGAGTTACAGATATTGTAGCAAATGCTTTTGGCTTAGTTATCTCAGGTTTGGCAAATGCTGTTTTGGGATTGGCAGATTATGTTATAGAGCCATTGTTTACTATAACAAGGATGAATACGGTCCAAATTGTGAGCTATCTTCCGGGATTTAACGATGCAGATGGTTCTGTTGGCAGTTTCTTTAGCCAAGCAATAGCAGCTATTGCGTATATGATTGCGGGGACCCTAATCATTTGCAGAATTATTACTTATTTTGTAGATTTAGCAAATGGAGAAAAATTGGAACCCATATCACGTTTGATTTGGAATGCAATCTTCGGAATCATTCTTACTGTAGCAGGTAAATCGCTTCTTACTCTATTTTTTAATAGGATTATTGCCCCATTGTCTGGCGCATTAGTTGACGGAATGATAGGGGAAGGCGGCGTATTTAGCTTTGCTACAACAGGAAAGATGATTGCAAATCTAGGAGATGCAACAGAAACTTACCAAATCACAGAACTTCCAAAATTACTTGTTGTTGTTTTTTTGATGCTTTTAATAGCATGGAACTTAATTAAGTTAGCACTCGAATGTGCAGAACGATACATTATTTGTATTGTTACTATCATGCTTTCACCTTTGGCATTCTCTACGGCAGTCACAGAAGGAACAAAGCAAACGGCAAAAAACTGGTTTGAGTCATTCTGGGCACAAAGCGTTTTGCTTATCCTAAACATATGGGTTGTCGGTGTGGCAAAAACAACACTGGCAAACGACATGAGCGGAAAAAGCGTAAACGAATTCGTCACATGGGCTCTTTTAACCTATGCATATTTGAAAATCGCACAACGGTTGGATGATATGATGCAGACCGCCGGATTGAAAGTAACTCGGACAGGTATGGATATTGGTCGCGATATCGCTGGTGCTGCCAAAACCACAGTAGATGCTGCCGGAACCGCTTATAGAGGTGGAAAGTGGCTAGGCAAAGAAGTGGCTAAGGGAGGAAAATTCATAGCTGGAAAAGCAGGAGATTTTGGCGGAAATGTAATAGAATTTGGCGGAAAAACAAAAAATGCTATTACTGATGCGGTTAATGAAAAAAAGGCAGAAGTAGCAGGAGGTAAGCCTGAGGGATACACACCAAACAACGCTGAATCAACAGCAACAAATAGAGAATTACGTGAAAAGCAATCAGAAACCCATAAGCAAAATGGACGTGTAAGTATAGCACAAAAAGATACCCAAGCTTGGCAGGATGCGACTACACCAAAAGAACAAGAAAAGGCTTTGAAAAAGCTAAATGAAAATAATAGTAACAAAACCGGCGTTGCGAATATGTTGGCAGACCAAAGCATAGTTCCAAAAGGCACAAAAGTCAAAGGATTCTCTTCGGAGAACGGGAAATTGTATGCCAACACCTACAAAAAAGACAACGCAGGCGGTATACATCGCAGCAAAGTTGAGCTAAAAAGTGAAGGTGGACAGCTTCGAGCTGTTGGAGCTAGTTCAAAGCTGGATGTTTCTCCTGACGGTAAAAGTGCAACTCTTAAAACAGAAAAAGGCACCTATAAGCTCACCCAAAAGGATTCAGACCGTAGAGACGGAAAAGAACTTTGGGAAGCAACTAAGGTTAAAGATGAAAATGATGCAGATATTCTCAAAGAAAATCAAATTCCTCAACAATTTCTTACATCTAAAAACGACGCCGACAATGACGATGATAGCTCTGCAAAAGCCGCAGCAGCTACATTTACAGATGATAAAAATGGCGAGCTGAGTGTAGAAGGCATGCTCAATGAAAAGATGAAAGAAAACGAACCTTTGTATGAGCTTAACGATGATGGTTATGACGATGCGATAGAAAGCAAAACGCCTTCCGCAGAAGATTCAGAGTCTACTCTTTCAGAAGAAGCTGCACATACAAACGAAGAAGAAACCAATATCAGTATAGTCCCTGACGATATCGATGATAAGCTTGCCTTACTGGATTCTGATACCTCTGAGGTACAGAAGCAAGATATGGCAAGTGTACAAACAAATGATGGAAACTTACTTTCTGGAAGAAATTCGATTGACGACATTTATGAGGATGATGTAAAAGCAACATCAAGCGCAATTGATGAATTCTCAAATGCAAGCTCTGAACAAGAGCAAACCAAAGCCATTGCTGAACTTAACAGTCAAAGTGGCCTTGATGGAGCTCAGCATTCGCTTTCTAAAACAAATGCAATACCGCAAGATTCTGCCGTTGAAAGTATTACTGCAGATGGGAACCAGCTACATGCAAATGCTGTAAAACGTGATGACACAGGAACGACAATTGTGTCCGTAGGAATTGCTAAAGGAGAATCTGGAATTGTAGCTACTGGCGATACATCTACAACGAAAATTTCACCTACCGGAGAAAGTGTGTCCTTTACAAACGGAAAAGGCACATTTGAACTGCGTCAAACCGGCATCGATGAAGAGACTGGAAATGCGAGTTGGGAAGCTATTCAAACTAAGGGTGCCGATGGTAGTAATATCCCTGAACCTGCACGGACCACTCAATCTTTCCAAGTCGATAACGTAGCTGGACAAAACGATGAACAAGCAGCGGCTGCTGCTACAGAAGCCTTTAGTAAAGGCTCTAATGATACGCCCAGTATTCAAGACACATTGGTATCGAATACTCAAGAGGCTACCGAAAAAACACGTCAGGAAGGCGTTGCGGCGGTACAGCAGTATAAAGCTGTTACAGCATCTACCCCAGAAACAACTCAATCTACTGGGAGCTCTGCAACACCCACTATACAATCTATAACGCCAGAAGAAAAAGAACAAGCTTCTGTAAATCTAAACACTGTAAATGTTCGTGCTGGAATTCAGCAAGACCTCGCTGACCAAGGTGCAATCGACAAAGATGAAAAGGTAAGTAGTGTCCGTGCAGAAGAAGGCAAGGTCTATGCAACTATGACAAAAGAAGTCGATGGCAACATGGTTGCTAGAGAAGTTGAAATCGACACAAATAACGGCAAGTTGTCCGTAGGAAAAGAAACTTACAAGGCAAGAACTCTCTCTGATGGTGCAACTGTTGTTAGAAGTGAGGCTGGCGAATTTTACGCTAATCGTGAGGGTGATACTGTCACCGTTGCTCGTGTGAAAGATGCCAGTGGTGAACGCGTAAAGGAGAACGATGGTGGAAACACATTTACCTTTACGCACGACAGTAACAAAAATGAAACGCAGGAAATTGGCGAAAAATCCCATCAAATCATTGCAAGTGGCGCAGCGGCCATGGAAACTGGAGATGCCTCTGGTGGTGGCACAGCAGTAACAGAGCATCAACTTGAAACAATGGGCGCACAGACAACGCAATCACAAAATAGAACGCCTCAGGCAGGTGTTCCGGCTTCAGCAAAACCACAAAGCCAAGAAAAAGTGAAAGCCCCTTCAGCAACAGATAAGCGACACATCAATACGTCGTCTGCTTCATCCGACTGGAAAAAAAAGCAAATAGACGCTCACGGGTCTGACACACGAGAAACCAAGAAAAAAACCGATTCTTCGGAACAATAACCATAAATCAACATTAAAATCCGGCACTTATGTGCCGGTGTCTTACAAAAACTGCCGCCTCCGCGATGGCGTAAGATGGAAATATACCAGTTTGGTATAGCTAAGAGCAGTAAATCAAAAAGATGGGAGGAAAGTACAATGGCTGGTTTTGGAACCAATGCCGCAGGAGCTGGAAACATGGCAGATGATGCCAGAAGCGATGCTCAAAGCATTGCAAGTGCTGCAAGAAGCGGCGTTAATGCGGCAAAAAGAACAGTCAACTCGGCTGTAAAAGATACAAAAGCAGTAAAAAAAGCAGCAGGACAGATTGCATCCGGAAACTACCTTGGTGCCGCGAAAACTGCTCTTGAAAATCCAATGACAGTTATCAAAATTGTATTGGTTGCACTTTTTATTTTAAGCATACCCTTGATGATTGTTATGTTTTGTGCAGTTTTTGTCTTGGAATTGCCAGGCTCAATTGAGGAATCTGTTCAAGCGGCAGTAACAGAGTCCGTAGATTCGATAACTCTTGGGTGGGAGGAGTTCAAAGCGGAACTGTCAAATGGGATTGATGATTTTTTTAGCATTCTAACGACAGGAAAACCCAGTGATTACTCGCAAGCATATCGAGATGATGTTGCCGCTGCACAAGATGTAAACTTCTACGGTTATACGGGAACATCAAATACAATGGTTGCCGTATTAAATAAATATTTCCGTAAAGCGTATACGGATTATAACGACCAAGCTCTTGAAAAAGCAAACAAGGAAGTAGAGAAACTAAAGCAAAAAGCCTTAGATGAGGGAATTTCAGAAGAGCACATATATACATCTGTTGACCCCGAAATGTACGAAGAACGGAATTATATGAACTGGACTTTTTATATAATGGCCGGTGAAAGTTATAGCAGCAGAAATAAAGAAGGATTACATTTCCATGTCAAAGATATGGTAGCAGCAGCCAAAGATTTGGAAAAAAGCAAAATTTGGAAAGTTAAAACTAAAAGCTCTTATAAAACAGAAGAAGTTGTTAATACATGGACTGAAGAAAAAGAGGTTATAATTGAAGTCAAAAACTTAGATGGAACTCCAAAACTTGATGCAGCGGGAAACCCAGTAACAAATAAAAAAACAATTAAAATTCCACACGAAGAACGATATACAACAGCAACAATTTCTGTTTCTTATCAATATTCACCATCTGAAGGAGCCAGAAAGTATATCCTTGATTATTTTGAAATTACAGATGACAAAGAAAACGATAGTGATATATCAGATGTCGACATTTTTGATACTCAAGTGGCAAAAATGGCAGAAATATATAATATAAAAGAAGCTCTATTCGGCGACAATGCAGACCTTGATTACGACCCCGATGCACCTGCATCCGGTATGGGAAGTGGCTCGTATGGTATGGTAATCAGCGGAACATTAAAAGGACTGATTACCCAATTCTATGCATCTCACCCTGCTGATACTTTATATGATGCTCCTGCTGTTATTGGTGGTCCTTGGTCTGGTTGGAAAAGCACAATTACTTCTTCTCTTGGCGTTATTCGTGGAGGAATAGCGCACAATGGTACGGATATTGCCCCCGGCATAGTACAAAGACAATTGATTGCTCCGTCTCAAGGAATTGTTGTTGGAATTCAAGATGGATTTCCTAATGGCATTAAACAATACAATGGCAATGCTCAGCGCGGAAACTTTGTTTTTGTGTACTATGGTGAAGCAACTGGTGGCGGTGTATTCGTCTTGTATCAGCACTTAACCCCCGGAATCACATGGAATGTTGGAGACACAATTCCCGCTGGCGGGGTGATTGGCAGAACAGGCTGGAGTGGCTTGTGCTACAGCTCACACCCTGGTGGCACAGGTGAGCATCTTCATCTTGAACAATATTTTGGAACATCTCAAGTGGACCCGGAAAAAAATATGAGCTCTTAAAATAGCGAAAGGAGGATGCCCGCTCGTGATAGAAGCGGGCTATTTTTTATGAAACATAACTTTAAAAAAGCAGTTGCTATTAGTTTGGCAGCCACATTGGTTTGTGGTTGTTTCTCTGGATGCAAAAAGAAAGACGATAATGTAGCAACAAGTGAAGCAACACCTGTTACTACACCAACTGTTAACCAAACGGACACTCCATCTGTTGAGCACAACGTTACAGGAGATGTTGACACAAGCGGAGGAAACAAAACAGTTAGTGGAAAACCTGTATTAACAAAACTTGTGGTTGGGACGCCCAATAACTGTAACCAAAACGGCTATATGGAAGCAACCAGTATTGATGGGGAATACTGCTACAAGCAAAAAGAAAAGGCTACGAAATACAAAAATCCGGTTCCCTTTGAAAACGGCGATGGAAGCAACACCATATTAAGCACAGGACATACAGTGTATATCAGAAAACTGTATGATGACGCAGAAACATCAAATACAGAAGATTCTTCAAGCTCCGAAGTTGGTACAGTTAATGACAATGGTGAGCAATATATCATCACCGACGAGCATGTTGAATACAGCTCCGGGTATTACGATGAAAATGGAAACTATGTTGAAACAACATCAGACACCAACAAAGATTCTTCATCTCCGCTCATCGACGAGAACTTGCAAAAATGTATCATTTCCGGTGCGGAAATATTTGACATTGATAATTTCTCCAACGAAATCGAATATCCATCTGACTATGCACAGCTTCGCAAAGAGGGAACATGTGAGCGCCTTTATATTTATACATCAAAGGATGCGTATGACCAAGCCGTAAAGAACCGCAATGACGGACAAGCTATTCTAAATGGTGACCAAGCAGCGCCTATGCACTGTGTTATTCTAAACGGCTCTTTAGTCCCAAACTTGAAGTTCAGCACAAATGACGATGGAAGGCTTTGCATTTCCTTGCGTGAACTTGCTGAAGCATATGATACGAATACAGAATTTGATGATGTTGCACATCTTTTGACTGTTCCGACTATCTACGGTGAGTGCATTTATATTCCAACAAAGGGAGCACTCCACAACATCAGCGAATACTTCGAAATATCAAACAGTGATAAAACATTTGTCTTTACAAACCGCAATACATGTGAATTTTGGAAAGACACATTTACACTGGCAGATGACGATGATATGGTAATGCCTATTGAAGACATCGCCCGTATTCTCGGCTGGGACTTCTGGTATAACGATAACATTTTGAGCGTTGTTACAGACAGTTTGGATGACACAAACGAAAAGAACTTTATCCTGCAAGAAACTCAATCTACAACAACATCTTATGACCTTGAAGAATTAGATGAAAGCGATAGTGATTCATCCGATTCTGAAAATTCAGAAAGTGAGGCGAATTAACCGTGACGAGATGGGATGCTATAAAAACAAAGTTCTTACTCTTGTCTAAAGGCGAAAAGTTGATTTTTGCCTTTATTGTATCTTTTATTGTTTCTTTGCTCCCAGCTGGCTTTTTTGCAGCCTTTATGGTTGGTGAATGGAGTGCTGGTTTGCTCCGAATGCTCAGACTGAGCGTGACAACATCATATGGTCTTGCAATTGCTCTGATTTTTGCTTTTGCCTTGACATTCGTCGCTGCAATGGTTTTTCGCAAGAACATGGATTTGAATGGTGCAAAGGAAATTGATGACCGTGGCATGATTACATCTAATGCCGGTACTTACGGTACAGCTGAATGGATGTCCGAAGCAGAGGCTAAACAGGTTTACGAAGTAGGGCCTGTTGAAAAGGTGACAGGTACGATTCTAGGGCAGTTTACCCAAGAGGGAGAAGAGGTAATTGCTCTTCCGTTTGAACCTACCGGCAACCGTAACCTTATCCTCATTGGACCTCCGGGTTCCGGTAAGTCTTTCGGTTATGTCCGTACTGCTGTATTCCAGTCTATCGTTCGTGGCGAATCCGTGGTCGTTACGGACCCTAAAGGCGAAATTCACAATGATATGCGGAAATTGTTGGAAGCAAACGGGTACAAAGTCAAGGTTTTCAACCTTATCAACCTTGACCTCTCCAACGCATGGGACTGTGTACAAGAAATTTACGACCCCATCACTGGCAACATTGACGACCAACGTGTTATCACATTCTGTAAAACAGTTATTACAAACACCGGTGGCGGTGCAGGCGGTGACCCGTTCTGGGAAAGTTCCGAAGAAAACCTGTTTCGTGTTGCCGTTTCCTACTGTGCTTTCATGCGTGAGACGACGCTCATTAAAATCTACGAGCGCCGTACAAAAGAGCTGCTAACTCAACTTCCCTTTATCACAGAGGAAGATGGAGATAAACTTATTGAAATCGTGAAGAATCCGGAATCGGCGATGTTTGACCGCAGAAAAGTGGTTGAGTACCTTGCCGAAAACTTCTATGGTAAAGAAGAAGGAAATAAGAAGCTGCAATCGTGGGAAGACGATGCCCCCACTTGCAATATCTCCGACATTTATAATGCTTTGCTTCACAATGACCTAAACAGTTGGGAAGACAACTTCAAGAATGTTCCTCTGAATCATCCTGCAGCTTCTGCTTGGGCTGTTTTTAAAGGTATGGGCGAGCGTGTCCAGCCTAACATTGTTGGTGGTTTGAACACTCGCTTGCAGTTGTTTATGACATACAAGGTGCGCCGCGTTATCAGTAATGATGATATTCGTCTTGCCAATATCGGCGCAGAGAAAACGGCACTGTTTCTTATCATTTCCGACGACAACGCTTCTATGCAGTTGCTTTCATCTTTGCTCTTGAGCTTCCTGTTCAAAGACTTGAAGGAAGCCTTCGATGCTGTTGGTGGGGAAGGGCGTATTCCGGTCAATGTCGTCGCAGACGAGCTGGCAAACACCGGCGTGTGGCCGAACTTCGAGAAGACCATTGCAACAGCGCGTTCCCGTAAGATTGCCGTTTCCTTGATTCTGCAGAGCTTACCTCAGTTGACGCAGTTGTACGGTGAAGAGAACGCCGAAACCATCATTGGCTGCTGCAACACTATGCTGGTACTTGGTTGTAACGATAAGTATACGGCAGAATATATCTCCGATAAAAGTGGTATCGTAACCATTCGCGCTAAGAGCGTCAGCGATTCCAGAGCAAGCACCATTGGTCTTCGTGGAGCAATGCAAGGTTACTCACTTAGTGAAGGTGATGGTAAGCGTAACTTAATGAACCCCGATGAAGTGCAACACCTTGGCAAAGAAGAAATTTTGATTATGACAAATGGTCAGAATCTGTTGAAAGCCAAACGGTTTGGATTCATCCATCATCCACTCTTTACAGACCCGCATTTCGTCCCGACTAAGTGGGCAGAACTTCCTCGCACAGTTGACCTTTATCCGAATGCTCGTAAGCATGACGCTTTGGAATCTCTTGTTGGTGATATTCAGAAGCAGAAAGAAGTCAACACTAGCATTGCTCAGAAACGTACAGAGGAAAAGATGAACCCTCACAACAGTCGCCTTTCGAAAGAAGACCTTTTAGGCGGGAACAAGAAACCTGAAAAGGAAAACGCATTTACCAAGAAATCAACGAAATCAAAAAAATAATACAGTTCCTTAACCCCGGTCGATAAAAAGACCGGGGTTTTCTTTTCCCCGATTCAGAAATGAGTCGGGAACCACACAAATCGGCAGCCTCCGCGTGGCGTGTGGTGGATATTACCCGGAGCCGTTTCGGGTAACTAATGTCGATAACATTTTACCTGAAAAGGAGAACAATACCATGAACGAAAACGAAATGCTGAACGCCACCCCCGTCGAGGTTGACGAGGTGACCACCCCCGCCGTTGCGGATGAGGCTGCAGAGGCTGCTCCTGAGGTCGAGACCGCAGAGGTAGACACCGAACCCGCAGAAGCCGACGGCGTCGCTCCTGAGGCTGTTCCTGCCCCCACAGATGAGGGGGTGGACGAAGAGCCGGTTGAAGAGAGCCGTCCCCGTGCCGCTCGTCGTTCTGATGATGACCTCCAGATTGGAGCCTTCATCGATGATGGCAACGACATGCTGAAGGTCGATATGCCCGAGGACCGTCGTGCCCGTGACCTCGCAGAGATGCGTCGCTGCGTGGCTGACAACAAGCGCAATCCCCGCCGCTTTCTGCAAGGCAAGGTCTTCGGCGTCCGCCCTGTTGGCACTGGCAGCGCTGTTGTTGAGGTCACTCGTGGCACGCTGCGCGTGATGATTCAGGCAGAAGATTTCTTCCACTTCAGCCAGATGAAAGGCATCGAGAATGATGACGAGGCAACTCGTCAGCGTCGCTACCTGCGCAAGGCAAAGCTGATGAACGGCGCTATCATCAACTTCTGCCCCTACATGGAAGCCGAATCTGAAGACGGCGAGGTTGTCTTTGCCGGTTCTCGTCAGGACGCTATGCAACTTCAGCGCAATCGCCACTTCTTTGGTCGCAATGCTGATGTGACCAATGGCACCCGCGCCGCTGCATCTATCCTGTCTACCGGCCCCGACTATGTCATTGCCGAAGCCCTTGGCGTTGAGACCAGCATTGGTGCTGCCTCTCTGTCTGCCTATGAGTACATCGACAATGTCGCTGAGAAGTTCCATGTTGGCGAGGGCATCCCCGTCGTTATCGAGGACCTGAATGTTGATGCAGAGAACGGCACTGTCAGCCTGCGCATGAACCGCGCTATTCTGGAGCGCCGTGCCAATCCTGCCATGAACATTCACAGCCTCGCTCGCGGCGGCGCTTACGGTGCCACGGTCACGTCTGTCAATGACCGCTTCTACCGCCTGATTGTCGATGCTGGCAACATTCAGGCTCGTGTAGCTCTGACCGCATCCGACGAGCTGCTGACTCGTGGTGACCGCGTGACGCTGCTTGTCTACGGTTACGACGATAAGCGCAACTATGTCTGGGGCGCTTGCCATAAGGTCTAATCCTTGCCGACTGTCTGCCTATTACCGGCGGGCAGTCGGTTGCTACGCATACATATCAGCCTTCACGAGGCGCGTAGTGAACAACTGCATAGTGCAGGCCAATGATATGAATTCGAATAGATTGTTGAGGTGAATGTTTGTGTGTGAAAATCTTAGTGTACGGTCTGGTTCTTTTTATTCTCACCTTGATGACAAAGACTTGTTTATAGCTTGCAATGTCCAAGGGGAAAAAATAGAAATGTCTGTCTCCACTTCTTTCGATAGGGGAGATGTAGATATTCATTTTGTAGAAAATTGCTGTGAAAAAAATGCAGCAGTTGTTTCTTTGAATGTCTATGAACACGGCGTAATAGCGAGTGTCAAAGAAACAGCTTTATTAAAAGCAGGCACAGCAAATGATGCGATGCTTGTTTTTGAACTGCTTAACAGATGCTGCGCTGTAATGCACAATATCATCGGAAAGAGGGGAAAGTAAATCATGGCAAGAGAAGAAACAGAGCCGAATGTATATAATATACCAAAAAACGCGTTTGATACAGGTTATGTGTTTGGCGGTTTGTTCCGAACCAGAAACTTTGTCGAAGGTATCATCGTTGCACTACCTTTTCTCGGAATTTTCGCATATGGCTGGACTAAACTTGGATGGGATATTCTATCCACAGTAGCATATTGTGTTATCTTATGTGCCGGTGCATTTATGGCAACGGTAGTCGGCGTTGATGGAGACAGTTTATTTGAGTTCATTGCTCGTGTTATTCGTTTTAGAAAAAACCGTAGAATTTCAAAATACAATCCCCGTATTAAAACAGAACTTGAACCCGATTATCTGATTCACGACGACAAGCTCCTTCCGAGAGAAAAGTTGAAGAGAGCTTATGAATCTATCAAAGGTAAAGTAGTTGGTGGAGAAGAAAATGCTATCAGCGCAGATATCAATTCAGACAATCTTCATATCTACTATGATGATGACGAAAACTTTATCGAAAAACCGGAAGAACTCAAAACACAGGCTGAACTGAAAGCAGAAGCAAAGCAACGTGCTAAAGAAGAAAAAGAATATATCAAATCTTTGCCACGAAGCGAGCGCAAAGCAGCTAAGGCGGCTTTGAAACAAAAGCATAAAGAAGAAGATGAAGCTAAGAAACAGCGCGAAGCGGAACAAGAGGCTATGATTCAAGCGGCTGTTCAACGGCGTCTTGACAAAGCAGAACGTGTTAAGCAGGCACAAGCCCGTGCAAAGCTCGAAGAAGAAAACGCGGCTAAAGAAAACGAGAATATTTCTTCTGAAAGCATAGTTCAACAGACAACCGATGAAAGCACTTCTAATGTTCAAAGCGTAGACACGCTTCAGCACAGCGAGACAGAAACAGTACGGGCAGAAGAAAAAGCCCCTGCAATTGATACAACTGTGCAAGACGATTCAGAAGAAATTGAAGTAGAACTGTTGGATATTGAAGATAAACCCGTTGAGCAGAAACAGCCTGTAAAATCAACCGTAAGCCCAATTTCTCAATATGTCGGCTTGGATGAAGAGATTGAAGTCGATATTGATGATTTGGATGAGATTCCATTGACACCGACAGAACGGTATCAAGTGACTCACCTTGGCGCTCGTAAAATCACGCGTAAAGGTAAAGCAAGACCTAAACTCAATACGAATACTTCGTTGAATGATATTTCAATCTTTGATAGTGCGAGGTGATAGAAGAGATGTTTAGAAAGAAAAACAAGGAGCAAGCTACTCCTAAAGGAGTAGTTGGTACGAATATTGAAGATATTCGCCTTACCAAAAAAGAGCGAGAAGAAATCGAAAAAGCAGAACGCGCCCGCATCCAAAAACAGATGGCAGAGCAAAAAGGGCGCTACCAAATCATCAAGAGCACACAGCGAGTAATCCCTGTCGATGATATCTATAATGGTGTCATCATCACAAAAGACCGTCGGTATGTTAAGATTCTGGAGTTTCGTCCCATCAACTTCGCGTATATGGATGCTGAAACTCAGAACCGTGTGATTTCGCTTTTCTATCAGACATTTAAAGCTGCACCGTGCAATATTCAGTTCAAAACTTTTGCACGCAAGGCTGATGTTGAAAGCACAATTGCAACCGTCAAGTCTTATTACGAAGAAGAAGAAAACCAGAAAAGAAAACGCATGCTGAAAGCATATATCAATCTGCTTCGCAAAACGGCATTGTCTGTTGGTATTACGCGTCGGTTCTTTATTTCTATCGAGTTTCAAAAGACCATCAGCAATGATGGTTCAAATTTTGAAGCTGTTGTTGCCGACTTGAACGCCATAGCCGCCAACATCCGTTCACATATGGAGCAATGCGGAAATATCTATATTCAGGCTCTTGGGGACAAAGACCATAATGAAGATGCCGGTATCCATCAGCTCCTTTATCAAATGTTGAACCGTAAAAAGAGTGAGACGGTTACATTCCATGACCATGTAAACCCGATTATCACACGCTATTTGGAAGCCGATGAAAAAGGAATGAAAACCTCTTTGCAGGCTCCGGAATTGATTGCTCCTGCGTGGATTGATTTCACGCATTACAACTACATCGTAATTGACGGAAAGTTTTATACCTTTGCTTATGTTCCATCACAAGGATACAGCCAACAGGTATATGCCGGTTGGATTGCAATGTTCGTCAATGCGGGCGAAGGTATCGATGTGGATATGTTCTTTGAGCATGTTTCTCGTGAAGCGGTGTTTAACAAAATCAGTACACAACTTCGTTTGAGCCGTGCAAATGCAATGGACAGCCACGATACAGACTCTGACTACCATGCGCGAGTAGAAAAAATTGCATCTGCCGAATATATGCTTCAAGGTCTTTCCAGCGGCGAAGATTTCTACTATATGTGTACACTCATCACCATTGTTGGTGACTCCCTTGACGAGCTGGAATACAAATATGATGCTTTGGAAAAGCGTGCAAAAGGACAAGGCATGAAAATCCGCCGTGCCAACTTCATGATGGAAGAGTGCTTTGAGTCCGCAATCTTGCCGCTGGCAAAAATTCACAAAGACATCAAAAGAAAGGCACAGCGTAACCTCTTGACCTCCGGCGTTGCATCCTGCTATCCGTTCATCTCCTTTGAGATGCAGGACCCCGATGGCGTTATGGTTGGTACAAACCGTGCAAACAACTCGTTGGTTACGATTGATATGTTCGACACGGATATTCACGCAAATGCCAACGCAGTTATCCTCGGTTCTTCTGGCTATGGCAAAACCTTCACGGCACAGTTGTTTGCGCTTCGTCTTTCTGAAATGGATACACAAGTATTCATCATTTCTCCCTTGAAGGGCTTGGAAGACTATGGTGGTGGCTGCAAGGCAGTCGATGGTCAGTTCATTAGCATGGACCCGTCTTCTGTCAATAGTATCAATATCATGGATATTCGAGTTCCCGACGATGAAGATGCCAAGGATATGGATGAGTATTCGGCAGGCTCGCTGCTGACAAAGAAAATCCATACCATCAAATCTTTTATGCATTTGGTCGTCAAAGACCTTACGCAGGAAGAAGAACAGTTGATTGATACCTGCCTCATTACGGTATACAAAAAGTTTGGAATTACAAACGACAACAACTCTATCTATGATAGAGAAACCGGTCAATATAAGAAAATGCCGCTGCTGCAAGACCTGCATAAAGAAATGCTCAAGTATCAAGAACTGCATCGGATTAGCAATATCCTTAATCCTCTTATTACTGGTTCTATGGCGTGTTACAACCGCCCCACAAATGTTGATTTAAAAGCCAAGTATATTGTATTTGACTTTAACGGCATGAAAGGTTCAATCCTTACAATGTCAATGTTCGTTGTTCTTGACTTTGTTTGGACAAAAATCAAAGAAGACCGTAAAAAGCGTAAAGCAGTCTTTATTGATGAGTGTTGGAAACTGATTGGCACTGACTCAAACGAAATGGCGGCTGAGGATGTTGTGGAAATCTTCCGTACGATTCGTGCTTACGGCGGTTCGGCATTCGCAATGACACAGGACATTTCGCAGTTCTACGAATACAAAGGCGGTAAATACGGCAAAGCTATTATCGGTAACGCCGACACCAAAATTATCATGCATCTTATTCCTTCTGAAGCACAAGCTTTACAAGCCGCTATCCAGCTTACTGATGCAGAAATGGAAAATGTTTCTAGCCTGCAGCGTGGTCAAGGCTTGGTTTGTTCTTCTTCTGCAAAATTGTTCGTAGATTTTGTAGCTGCTGACTACGAAAAGCAGGAAATCACGACGGATGCAAAGAGCTTCTATATGCAGGAAAAAGCGCTTAAAGAAAAACAGCACCAAGAAGAACAAGCTCGTCTGGAAGTAGAAGATAAGAAAGAGCCTGCGAAAACAGATGACAACAGCGAAAAGCGTTAAATAACACAATTCAAAGCTTCAATATAAACGATGTAACGCTAATAATAACTGAAAACAGCACTTTTGAGATATGCGATGGTCAGATACAAACAAATGTGCTGATTCCGTATATCTCAAAAGTGCTTTTTCTTTTAGTTTCCTCTACAAAATGCACATTTTTGATATGCTTTATTTTGCACGACAGTTCGTACAAAATAGTAACATATAAATCCGCAAAATACACAATGACACAATTGGCAAAAACAAAATTGCACAATTTGCATATGCTGAAAGGAGACATACTTATGTCTGAGGTACACAATAACGATATCCGCGAACTGCTCGATACCATCCCCGTTATCCCTAACGAGCTGATGGAAGAATATCTCGTACGGCAGTACAATATTACCCCGAACAAGGCGCGTGAGATTATCTACAGCGCTTGCCGTAAGGGTGCAAACCGTCGTCCGGCGTGCTATGTCACTAATGACGGTCTGGCGAAAGCTGATTACATTACCATGAATAGCCTTGTCCGCAAGCGCTGTCGCGCATTCCGCGTTGCCTGCGAATTTTTGCCGGAGAGCCGTCAATTTTCAATCCCTTCTACCTGCCCGTGGCTGTTGAGCTTCTGTTTCGATGGCAGCGTATATTATGTCTGCGAGTTTGAAAAGGGCAAGGAACTTATTGTTGCTGATATGATTCGCAACAATGGTATTCGTGAAGAAATGATGCCGGTCACATCCCGTATCGCTATTATGCGTCCCGGAGCAAACCGCGAGCTGCTTGATGGTTGTGGCATTCGCTTCTTCTGTACCGTAGATGACGACTACAACTTGGAAGTGACCGAGCAGGTCGAGGATGATGAGGTTTGGGATGGCGTTCCCGTCATTAAGTGATTATAAACGATATATCGAAGAAAGCGGAGAGCCAGTAGGCGTGACAAGCAAAGCCGAGCAGACTGGCAATTTGCTCGCACCTACGCCATATTCGAAATCGGCAAAGTATGTCAAAGACAAGCTCAAAAAAGCCTCTGATTATATGGAGCAACTGCCGGATATGCAAAGCCTCCGCAATAATACTTCTGAAGATACTCTAAATGCTGTTTCTGTAGAGATTCTCAAAGCAGAACGCGCTATTTTGACTTCTTTTGAAGGCAAAGAACGGCAAGAACCCTACGAAAAAGCACATAAATCAGCTTTGATTCCGGACGACTTTTGCCAGATTTCGCAGCCCAAAAATGGAATACTGAAGATACGATATTCTTCGTTTTTACCACCGTTTCATTATGAATGGTACAGCCGAAAAGCGCGATACAAGAATGAGGCAAATCAGTATTTCCTTGATGCCGAATTTGACTACATTACGGAGGCTGCGCTTCGGAAATTTATTGCTAAAAACGGTCCCGTGAGCGTCCCTCCAGAGCATCTTTATCTTGTGTTTCGGCGCGGAATTGTACTCGGAGGGGCGATGCCTATAGACAGTAATAATGTCTATACAGGAGCTATCACAAACGCTATCAGCAGGGTTCTTCAGCACGGCGACGGCTGGCAGCTTATGAGCTTTGTTTATACCGCCATTGAAGACCAGCAAGGACCTTATTTGGATGTTATTCTTTGCCAAAAAGAAGACATTACCAAATGGCTCTAAGCGTAGCTGCATACAACAGTTTTAGGGATGTAAAAATACAACATTTTTAGGGGCACAAAAATACGCTCCTGAAAATGTTGTATTTCTTTATATGGATTTCTGCGAGGCTGTGGGGATTCTTGAACCGTCTTTGGTACGCAATACGGAATCTAAAGGACAAAAGCGAGGGGACAAAATGACGCATGAGCAAAAGCTTCTGTGCTATCTGTATGGGGTTGATTCAATCCAACGCAGGCAGCTTGTAATAGCACTACCGGATATACCTTACCAAAGCCTGACTCTTGCGGTTCGAAATGCCATCAAACATGGCTATGTAGAAGTATTTCGTAAAGATGAGTCAAATCATCTACGCATCTCACCGGACGGTATAAAGTACATCCGTACAACAGCTAAAGACTCTCTGGATAGTGAAAAAAGAGCTACCATGAAACGGCGTTTCAAGGGAGAACAAGGAAGAAGGCTTAACAGAGTAGAAACTACTTCCTGTATGTGCAGGGCAGCAGGTATAAAACTAGCCAAAGAAGAAGGAATCCAGCTAACAAACATTCTCAATACAAACACAAAAGACTATGAGAAGTTTATGGAAAACTACTTCTACAACAAAGGGTTGCTGTTTCTGTCAGATGAACTATCCGCAACTATAAAAGCCACAAACACTGTCGGCGAAGAATACACAACAGGTATGAGCCGTCTGGTTGGAGCCATCATCAACAGCAAAGGTATTTACTATCTCTACTGTACACTAGATAAACTCATGAAATGGATAATATCCTACGAAAAACGGCGAGTAAGTGCAATCACGGCACTTCTCCAAAACAGTAATGCAGCCACAGAAAACCAAGACTTCCAAACGGCATGCTCTATCCAACCAAAAAGCATCATAATAGGGAAAACATGCGCCATGATACCAAAAATCATCACAGGCGACAAATACGGCAAAAATATAAAAAGAGCCGGAGAAGCAACCATCACAAACAAGCTGATGACTCTCGCAAATTTAGAAGAAGTATACAAACACAACTACTTCGTACCAACAGACACACTCGGCGTTGAACTACTCTCAAGAACTGTAACACTTACAAGAGATGACCTCAACCAAATGATAGAAATGTGGCTCTCTGAAATGACAGACAAGCACACTACTGTCGAAGCAAGGGAATATGTTGAAGCTTACATCAATGATGAAGAAAGCAAAACACTCGTGTTTCCAATCATAGAACTTGAAGAACTCGTTTTCCAAAAAGCTGTAAAAGAGAAATACCATATTGTTTGCGAAAGAGGCACACAAGATGGTATTAGCCGAGCAATGGGAAACAAAGTTATTGACTTTAAAGATATGAACAACGAATCAATGCCTGCACATAAATACGATGACGATGGAATCCGCAGAGACGGCATCAACCCTCTCACGCATTCCGGCTACTGGGAGGAAGAGCAATGATAGCAATACGAGTATGCCCTATCTGCAAAAAGGCATTTGAGGGCAGAGTGGGCGTTCCAAAGGTTTATTGTGATGAATGCACCATGCTGTCAGATTATGCGGCGATGGACACTGCAAGAAGTCAAGCGGCTTGGTTCTTCGAAGATTTTGGAGACGAAGATGAAAGAGAAGATGAAAAGCATGAGAGTGAGCAAGAGACAGATACAGCACCTCTTATCACTATCACGGACGAATCAAAACTCCCAAAAGCCACACGCCAAAGCCGAGAATCTCTTTTAGAGCTCATTTCATCCAGAAAGCGCAGTTAACTAACAAAGTAAAGAAAGCGATGGCAAGTCATCTAATAAACCTTCCACATTTGCTAACCATCTTTATTGTTACGAGTTTATGAACTTCTAACAACCAAAGTTGTAAAACATACAAATTTATGGTATAATGCAATTGAAAATAAAAGATAGTACGATGAAAGCGTAGCTGCGATGCGTAGCCGAAAATAACAACCAACTACGAAGCGTAGCTCCTTACATACCGTACCACAGATGTAAAGTAGAAGGTATTAGATATGACAAAGAAAATCATTATTCCGTATGTAGCCGCAATTTTAGCGATGGTAGTTTGTATTAGCGTAGCTGCTGATGATGGAGCTGTAGTTGCCAGAAGCTATGCAGGATACAACAATCAGAAACCTAGCGTAGCCTCTGACAATGTCTATCGGCCGGTAAACCTTTCTTGGAACAACACCTTCAAGAAGGTAACTGCTAAGGAAGCATTGGAAGTTAAAGATGGTGTTCTCGTTTTTGCTTTTCCGCAATGTCCTTTCTGCCGAAATCTTATTCCAGAACTTGCAGAAGTAGCAAAAGAAGAAAACGAGACCATCTACTACTGTCAGGTCGATGAGTACAGAGACAAATATGAATTCGATACTTTTACCGGTAAGCCTGTGAAAACACAGGAAGCAGGGAATGGATACTACGAACTTCTCGATTGGCTCGGCGACTACCTGAACGACTACGCGGTGGCAGATAACAACAAAAACAAAATCAAAGTAGGAGAAAAACGAATCAGCGCCCCTACTGTCATCCGCATTGAAAACGGACAGCCGGTATCTACATGGCTGCTGGAAGATGTGGAGGACGCAGGATACCCGACAAACGCATTTGATACTTGGTGTGACGATACACAAGACAAAGTGACGGAATCTCTGCATAACTATTTTGAGGAGAAGTAAAGGATGAAGAATAAAGAGAAAATCACGATGGGGACGATTCTATTCGTCGACTCTCAGTATATTGTAACGGCTATCCTGATGCGCGTATTCTTTGCAGTAACCGGCTTGGCTGATAAGATGACGACAGGCACGGCCATTGTGTATTTCAGTTTGCTGTACCTGCTCTTTGCCGTAGGTGCGCTTGAGGACGATGACGACTGAGCGTAGCTGCCATATACTGCATTCTCGGACGATGGAAGCGTAGCTGCTGCCACAAGCTGGTTGTCAGTTGCGTAGCCGCCGTCCTTTTGTTGTAACGGGAGGAATATCAGAATGGTCTATGAGGTAATTAGTCCAAGAGGGAGAGGCACCGGAAACATTGTGGGAGTTCACACAGAATCACCACAATGCATTGATTCCCTTGATATGCAGAAGGCAATGGTTGCCGGAGGAAGTAAGATTACCTTTGAAGGAACAGAAGAAGAATATGAGGCTGTAAAGGACAAGCTCCATCCGAAGACAAAAGTAACTATTAAAAAAGCGTCTGCACAAAGGAAACCAAAAACAACAAACAAGACAACTCGATAACAGGAACGAGCCGTTATGAGATGCTATCCAGAACAGTTCCCACCGCAGCGATAAGCAACAGCAATAGATAAGCAGCGCTATCGTTCTGGAAGATATGAGAGGGAAGGAGATATACCCGTGATAGACTTTACAAATACTTATGATGCGTTCATGCACTGTGATGTTAACAAGCTGGCCGAAGCGTTTGCCTCGATGTACCACAGCGAAGGAGAAGATTGCGACCGTCTTGGTTGTGCAAAGCAAGAGGTCAACGAAGCGTTCATGCGGATGAAGACCATCACGCCGAAAGTCGAAACCAACCAGAGTATTCTTCTTGTTTGCAAGGATTTCGGTGACACGGGTGACGATGTCTCTCTCATTAAAGCTAAAGACCTCAGCGTTTGGAAAGGAAAGCACAAGGAAAAGGCAGAAACTATCAGCGATGAGATGCTGACCTTTATGAGCACCGACGACATCATGGATGCAGCGATGCAGCAAGAACTGCCGACTCGCTATGCCATTGAGCTTTGCAGTTGGGATGAAATTCTCGGATGGAAGCTGGCACCGTCCAGCATCTATATCTACGGTCTCGAATTCTGTTTGTCGCGTGTGTTGTGGGAGATGACATTCTTTGGCGTCGAGCCACACGGGGTAGAGCAGGCAAAAGCAGACCTCGATGCAAGCATTGAGGAATCGAAGAAAAACCTTGATGAGAATGGGAAGCCTCACGGTATTCCGTTCGAGGATTTTGTAAAGGAGCTCCTCGGCGACGATTACACGGAAGACTGGTATCCGGAAGAGGAGCAGGAACGCGACCGTCGAAATATGGCAATCGCATCTTACAAGGGCAACAAAGAGGCAGAATACCTGCTTCTGATGCTGTGACATACAAAAAGAAATGAAGAAACAGAGAGAAGGTGACAACCGTGCTTCTGCACATCTTTGGAGATACACATGGACCGGATGAGATTTTCAAAATCAACCCCAAAAAGTTTCTTGACCGAGACCTCACAAAAGACGATGCTATTGTAGTTTGTGGAGACTTCGGACTTCCGTTCTTTCCAACGGACCGTATCCCGTCAAATAAACTCAAAGCAAAGAACTACCCGCAGCATAACATCAAATCAGCACGAGCGTACAAGATGTACACTGACTGGTTGGCATCTTTTCCTTGCAATATCATGTTCGTTGATGGGAACCATGATAACCACGCATTTTGGGCAGAGCAACACACAGAGCAATGGAACGGCGGGCTCATTCAGCGTTTGCCGGAAGCAGCCAATGTCATCCATCTGATGCGCGGTGAATATTACACGATTGATAGCATGACCGTGTGGTGTATGGGTGGTGCGGAGTCAATCGATAAAATCTACCGCACAGAAGGCGTTACTTGGTGGCGTGAGGAAATCCCATCCATGAAAGAGACATGGCATGGCTTCGACACACTGGAAGAACACGGAAACAAAGTAGACATTATTCTTACGCACACGCTGCCACAGATGCTTATGCCGATATACTTTCGGGACATCAGCCCTATCAACGACCCAACTGGGGTATACCTCAACGAAATCTACCGCAGAGTGGAGTTCAAGCAGTGGTTTTGTGGGCATATGCACAGAGATGTAGACAAGCCGATGTACAAGCTCAGAGTGCTGTATAACCAAGTTGCAGAAGTGAACACGAAAGAATGCTGTGGAAGGGGAGAACAGACATGAATGATATCTATGTAGTAGGAGATGTTCACGGAGACTTCAAAAAACTCATAGAAGCGCTCATTGCATCCAATTGGGATGAGAAGACTGACAAGCTCATCTTTGTTGGCGATGTAGTGGACCGTGGCATTGAGAATGCAAAGGTCGTGAACTTCATTGCAGACCATAAGGATACCGTACACCTCGTTCTCGGCAACCATGAATACGAGCACCGGCAAATGCTATGGTACTACAAATCACTTGCGCAATCTCCTACAGTAAGAAAGCTTGCAGCATGGGTATTCCTGCACTACAAGCAGGGAGAGCATATCTTCAGAACGAAAGAAGAACTTGAAGGACTTAGATGTAGCTTAGAAGAGAGAAAGAAAATTCTTGCCTCAAGACCGCACACATTCGAAGGCTGGCAAAAGATGTTCATCACCTATACGCTCGCATGGGAAAGTGACAATCTCTGGAAAATCGTTCTTTACATCCTCGACAACATGTGCGGCAATCCGTACAACGCTGAGCATACCATCTACGAGTTCCTTATGGGCACGAAGAAAACAAGAGAAAACTTTGAAGCTGTCTTTGAAAACAATACGCAGGAACTCAACATTACGCCTTCCACTACAGAGAAATTTAAGCAGGTAGTCATTACACACAACAATCCTTTCGGAAAGGTAAATGACTACGATAAGGCAGAGATGCTGCCGGACCATCAGAATACTCTCTATATCTTTGGGCATATCCCTCATAAAGAGATTGTCCGTATAGATAGACCAAACAGCAACTGCACATACCTTGATATAGATACATCCATTGAGTCGGTATCCGTCATCAAGCTGAGCGACTACCTCCGATAAAAGCATACGCACCATAGGGGCACAGAGCCTCTGTGGTGCGTTTTTCTTTTTGTATAGGTAGTTTGCTGGTCTTTATAAGAGAAGTTAAAAAGCGGCTGGCTGTGGCGCTACCGTGATACATAGAGAGCCGTAGCAACACACTCGCAAGTCGCTATGCTCCATATGGGTGCCACCTTATCTTCCGTTCTGGAAGAATGCCGCAGACGATATGTTCGGCATCTGCCCGGCGTGCTGGAGATAACGGCAAAGTGGATAAGAGATAGCCAGAGCGTATTGCCTCCTACAAATAGCAAACCACATTTTGGGAATATCGCGCCATGTGCCATAAGCCAACGAATCACAAAGTTGAACTACAAAGTTTCACATCTGTGATTACTGTGGATGTAAGACAACCGAACACGCAGAATCTGACAGATGTGGCTATCGTATCCGGCGCAGGGATAGAAGCTGTGCCCATCGCACGGCGATGAAACATTCCCATACCGTAGGCACAAACAAACCGTAGGTGCTCCTCGTTCATCCGTGAAAGCGTAGCTACTATGCATTGGCTTCTTAGACGCGGAAGCGTAGCTGCTGCTACAAACTGGTTGGTGATAGCGTAGCCAAAATATCGCACACCTTGTCAAGCCAATCCGTCCCGTATTAGATGTGATTTTGCGAAAAAGCCGAATTAAATGGGTGGCTGTGTAAAAAGTAGACATTGCCTCAACAGAAGTAGACATTTACAGGAGAAAAGTAGACATTGGACTTGTTATACACTTGACGGGAACTTGCTGTGTGCTTGCTATGGACTTGCTGCGCCTCGCCACGAAGCAGGTTTCATTTTTTGCGCGAAAGAATCTCCTGTTACTTCCGGTCAACGGCAAAGAATATTTTTGAAAAACGGTGCAGAAAATTTCTCTCAATAAGCTCATCGGCAGGAAAATGCTGGAATAAAACGAGTCTTCCCTGTAAAAAGTGTGCGGATGCTCTAATTATTCGTAGGAAAAAATGGCGAACACGCAAAGTGGACAGGACCAACAACTCATTTATCCAACTGAGAGTTTTCTTCAGCCGCATACACAAAAAATCGGCATACCGGCACTATGTCGGTACACCGATATACGACAACTTAGAGGCAGAATACGGAGCGCTTCGGTTGTCTCACACGGAGGACATGCGTCCGAGTTATCACTCCGTTTCCTGTGAAGTTCAGATTGATAATTGCTGTTTTGTGTCGTATAATATATATAATAATGTAGGGAGCAGAAAAATCGAAAGAGAAAGAAGGGAAAACAAGAATGCAAAAAAAGCAGGATGTAAACACAAAACGAGAACAATATAGGGAAAAGCGTGGAGAAGAGTACGATATAGTGTCTAAGGTCGCATATCTCATCGGAGTACCGGACACACACTGGCGCAGCGAGTACACAGGATTAGACACGAACATCTACGAGCAGCTCAACGAAAACAAAGACGCTCGTATCATCCGTAACCTCTGCAGCCTGCGAACAGAAATAGAACGCAACTTTAAGCGCTTCTCCATACTCATTCTCATGGAGTTAAAAAATCTCCATACTATCCCTCAGACACAAAGCATGGTCAATCAACTCCACAAAGACGGTGTCGAAATCATCAAAGCTAACCCAAAGCTCGAAGAATATCTTCCTAAAATCAACAGTCTACTACAGCAGCATATAGATGCTTGTAAGACGCTGTTTCCTATTTGGATTAACTGGGACTTCGTACGGCAGCTCTTTATCATTCCCGGCGGTAACAGCCAAAAGAAGTCAAGAGAAGCACTCGAATATTACATGGATAACCTAGAGCGCTATCCTTACCGAATGTTTATCTATTGGCAATGGGGTAAGGACGACGAGGGGAACCTGCTTTATAACGATGAGAAGTTTTTGAGCCGCCTCTACCAACAGAATGGGGAAGTATTTACCGGGTACTCTAATGTCCGTGGGGAGGGTAAAGAGACACAACGGAATATATACAGCTTTGTTGATGCCAGCGAGCAGACTGTTGCATTGGTGGACTGCGAGAACTGTGACCCGTTGAAGCTCTGTGCAGCACTCCAAAGTATGCAGCCGGAGACGCTTGCGAAAATCACGAAAATCATTCTGTACAACGATGTGAACGCCTCATCTGCTTGGGGATTACTGGCTAAGCATACAAAGGCAACGATTGAGCATCAGATGTCAGAGCGTGTACTTACAGGTAAAAGCCTTGTGGATGTGATGCTTGTAGCGGGGTGTTGCAAGGAACATTACGCAAATCATGTGAACAGCTTTCTGCTGTTCTCGTCCGATTCAGACTACTGGGGGCTCATCAGTTCCGTAAACACAGCCAAATTTCTCGTGATGGTCGAACAGGATAAAGTGAGCTATGAAGTGGTTCAGAAAATGGTGGAGAGCGACATTCCTTTCTGCTACTTAGACCAATTCTGCCAAGGTGGTCAATCGCACAGAATGAAAGTAGATGCTTTACTCAGCGAGTGCAAGAGATTTGCCGGAAAGCACTTTGAGTCCTTCAACGTCAAGGAAATGATGAATGTAGCACTCCTGCAAACGCGCATTGAACTTTCTAAAACAGAAGAAAAGCAGTTCTATGAGCGATACCTAAAGACCATGCGACTAAAAATCGAAGCAGATGGAACAGTCAGGCTCCTGATTACTGAAGAGGCATAAACAAAGACAAGAAAGGAGTTTCGCATGGACATCAAAGAAAAGCCTTCCACCACTGAGTGGACCCTCATTGCAAAAGAAGGAAACCCAAAGAAAGCCGGGAAGTACATTGTCACACGGCAGAAGCCGACCATGACGACGACCGCGTTCTTCGAATACGGAGAATGGTGGGATGGACCGCTGCACGAGTGGGCATGGCCGGAAGGCATGATAGTTGCTTGGCAGCCAATGCCAGCACCATACACCGGCAAAGAAAAACCGCCTCTCAAGATATGGGATTAACCATTCCAGAACAGAGGCGGCAGAGGGAACGAAGAGGTTATCAGCATGAGCATAATACAGGCATATGCCACACGCTACGAAAAAGTCAGCTACTATGATTCCGAATTCGTCATAAAAGGGGTTCTGCGCATAGATACCAGAGAGTACGGCTTCACACACTATGATGGGGCCTTTGCTTTCTCAAGACTTAAAATCAAAGCAGGCAAAGTAAAAGCTGCCTACAACGAGGAAGACGGCTTTCAAATGCAGCAGGGGAGAGGGGCTCCGGAAGGCAACCTTCTGTATACGAATCAAGAGAAGGCTGTGGAGTATATAAGAGATGCAGCGTCGGCATACTTGATAACCACACTTGACGCATGGGTAGAATACTTCAACTTTGCCACAAGCTGTGCAGGACCGTTTGCCTATCGCTTGACGAGATGTGTTGCGTATCCGGATGAAAAGTTCCGCTGTACGGTAAGAACACCATCTCCAAACTGCGCACTCGTCTACAGCTTCGGATTCGACGAAGAGGAACATCCGAGACTCGAATCGCCTCTGTTTCTAGGTACGGAGCTTCTTGAAACGAACATAGACACAGATTTCGTTACAGGTCCCGGCAGATGGCTGTCCAGCATCTTCATGCTGAACGAAAACGAGAGTGGCTTGCCTCTCGACAGGGACTATTCCCGTATTGTCTCTTTAGAGACAGCGCTCGACTGCAAGATACAATTTGCCGGTTTCCCGGATAGTCCACAACCTGCACATTCCTGCAAGCTAATACTGTTCTCAGACCTTCTTCAGAAAAAGAAGCAGGATGAGATGGGAGTACCGATTCGGCACATTAAACACAAACAATAAAGCAAGCGAGAGGAGCTTATCCGGCTCCTCTCTTTTATTTTACCAAGACTTTTCGCAGTTGGAGAGTATTTATACGGATTACAACCGCAAAATTTTTCAATTGATATTGCAACCTACGGTTGTATTTGCTATACTAAATACGACATAAAACAACAAATAAGACTAAGAAACAACCAAATACAACGACAGGAAGAAGGTGCCTGTGAAAATGGCAAAAGAGCGAGTTATCCTTCATTGTGATATGAATTGTTTCTACGCTAGTTGCGAAATGGCATACCACCCGGAACTGCAGGGAAAGCCGATTGCTGTATGCGGTGACCCAGAACGAAGAAGCGGTATCGTATTGACTGCTTCATACCCGGCTAAGAGGATGGGCGTAAAAACCGGTATGCCGTTATGGGAGGCACAGCAGCATTGCCGGGACATCATCTTCGTTCCAGCTCACTATGACCTCTATACGCGCTTCAGCGGCTACACCAGAGAAATCTTCCTCCGATACACAGACCAGGTCGAACCGTTTGGCTTGGATGAGGCATGGCTTGATTGCACAGCGAGCCAGTCTCTTTTTGGAACAGGGGAGATGATAGCAAGGAAAATTTCCGATACAATCAAGGACGAACTTGGCATTACATGTTCGGTTGGAGTGAGCTGGAACAAAACATTAGCTAAGCTCGGCTCAGATTATAAAAAGCCGGATGCCATTACGGTTATCAATAGGCAGAACTTTGAGAAGATAGTTTTCCCGCTGCCTGCATCGGACTTGCTCTATGTAGGGAAAAAGACTGCTTCCAAGTTAGACGGCTATGCTATCCATACGATAGGGGCTTTAGCAAAGAGTAGACCAGAATTTCTACAGCAAAAGCTAGGCAAGGTGGGATTATTGCTCTGGAGATTTGCAAACGGTCTGGATAACGTGCCCGTCGCCAAGTACGAGCAACGGGAAGTTCTCGCACCCATCAAGAGCATCGGCAACAGTTGGACCACGCCACGGGACCTTTTGACAGACCAAGATGTCTGGATAGTTATTTACCTGCTCGCGGAGAGTGTTGCAGCACGACTCCGGGAAAACCATTTCCGATGCCGAGGCGTGGAGGTCAACCTTCGGGATTCCAGTCTGTTCAGCTTCGAACGGCAGACACACCTAAGTCGGCCTACCATGCAGGAAAAAGAGATAGCGACCGCTGCATTCACCCTATACAAGAAGCACTACCATTGGAATGAACATCTTCGTTCCATTGGTGTACGGGCAGTAGACCTGCAGCCGGACACTGAGCCTTGCCAAATTTCATTCGATTATAGTGCCGAGAAGCAAGAGGAGATGGAACGTCTTGAAGCTGCCATTGATGGAGTCAGAAACCGATTCGGGTACTATTCCGTACAAAGAGCAATAATGTACACGGATAAGCTCTTATCTCGCTGCGACGCCAAGAACGACCATACAATTCATCCGCATGGGTATCTACAAGGGAGCATATAAGTCATGTCAGAACAAAGAGTGAAACGATATGTGGAGGTCATCGCGGACTTTCAAGCAGATGGCACACTTATTCCACAAGCTGTCGTTTGGGATACGGGGCAGCGTTTCGACATTTCCAACATTTCGGAAGTGCAACCGCGCAAATACTCAAAAACCGGCGGAGTTGGTGTGCGCTATACCTGCCAGATAGGAAGAGCCAGAACATATTTGTACTACGAAGTCGATAAGTGGTTCGTCGAGGCAAAAGAAAACGCCACAGCAGCAGACCCATGTTAGAAGTCCACCACTATGGCGTATAAATTTAATAGCTAGTAAGCAAAAGGCTTATACCCCAGCAGGTTAAACCTCCTCAGCCGGAGCGCTTTCGGTGGCTTCCTCGACACAAGAAGCAGCCTCCGCATCAGCAGCATTCACTTCTGCCTTCAGTGCCCGCTTAAAAACAACAAGCTCCTTGTCATTGAGGGTATGCGCCACCATCTTGGCGTAATACTCCGGGCGACTCATCGTCGCAGAGAAAGTACGGGCATAGGTCTTGCCTGCGCGGACGAAGCCATCAGCCTGAATCAAGCCTTTAGCCAGCAAGTTGTTGATAATCGAGAAGATAGACCGCTCTTTCCAGTTGCGGATACCGTTCTCCTCGGCTTTCTTGATGACATCTGCCTGCGGCATAGCCTTCTTGCTATTCCAAAAAACAGTCATAACAGACTCCTCGGCGGGAGTCAAATGGTAAGGACGATTTGCTCTTGCCATTAAAAAACACCAACTTTCAAAAATATAATACATTTGCCGTTAATTCTATTATAGGCAACTCGCAAGTATCGTCAATGGTTTCATATTAAAAATTAACAATTTATGCAACAAAAGAATCGTTGAGACAGGAGAAGAACTGGTCAACACACAAAATGCCGCTACCCAACAAAGGGCAGCGACGGTGACTTTCGAAAAACAAAAATAATTCAGCTTTTGAAAGTAGTAAAAAAGGCACTAGAAGCGGTTGCACCGATATGACAAAGTATGATATAATATTCCCAGAGAGTTGAAGTTCCGCTACAAGCGCTTAGGCGGTCACCTCCCAGAGCCGGAAGGCAGACAGGAGGTCATACACTTTTTCGCCTTCCGGCAATCTTTGTCGGAGGTGATAGCATGGACGTGAATGTTGTCGTTGCAATCATTGGTTGCATTGGTACATGGTTCGGCGTTTTTGTTGCCATTTATTTTGGCGGTAAAAAGAAGTGAGACTACCTAATGCCACTTAGGTAGTCTCATGAGCTGGTGCATTTTCACACGATGTATCGGCTTGTTGGATTCTAACCGAGGTGTCCGCTTATTAAGAGCTTCAACCCTCTATATTTATTATAGTGACTTTAGCAAGAAACGTCAAGAGGGTTTTTGCTAAAGTCACCATACACAGTGCTCAGAGCAACCGCTTTGGGTGCTTTTTGTTTTATAGGAAAAGTTAGAAGTCCAAAAAATAATCCCCAATCAGCACCCCGTCAACTTCCATTGTGGAATTTTGGTCGGGTGTGAATCCGGACTTGCGGCAAAACGCTTCCATCTCCTTCGTCAGCACAGACTGCATGATGATGCGATGAACACCATAACCTTCGCAGATTCCCTTCAGAACAGAAAGAAGCGTCGTCATCGTACCACACCGCTTGTTCTCAAAGCCCACGCGAGAAATGACCAACGCAAAGCGTCCAAGGAAAGCAACGCGCAGTTCGTTTTCACCGTCGGCAGAGGTAATCCAGACCGTGTGCATACTGTTCGCTACTTCACAAACACAACTTTGCTTCTCCTCGATAATATTTACGAGTTGCTGCGTCTGTTCCTCTGTAAGCTCAAGCATGCCGGGAAACGCCATGATAATACCTCCACCGTTTCTTTTATAATTATTATACCACAAAATGTCACAAACAGAAAGTGACCCTCCAAAATGTTCATCAAAATGATACAACATCCTGCACAATTCGCAAAAATTCACATTGTGCAACAAGCCGAAAACCCGCAATATGCCGTCAGCGGGGACGAAGGGGTAGCGTATGTGGAAGAACACGCAGAGAACATCAACAAGGATGTACTCGCAGCATACGAGAAGGACAAGGCCAAGTACAAGGTGCTGGCGTTAACCACCTGCGTCTCGGATAGCTCGAACGCGAGAACGGTCATCGTGCCCCTCATCGACTAATTCCCAAAACCACAAAAAAATCGAAATTGGGAAATAAGTTGAATTCATATCCCAAAACTATAGAAAAACGGACACTTTTTGGAGACAAGTTTCAGGAAAAGCGGACAAAAAGTCGAACTCGTCGATGGAAGCGTAGCTGCTCCAGAGGGGCACTTTTTGGTTGTGGAAGCGTAGTCAAGATGAGTGATTTCATTTTTCGCACATTTGTCAATTTCCTACACAATATAAACATGGCTATGTGCGCCACCCGCTAAGAGTAGAGCTTAGAAAGAAATAAAGAGTAGTACATACCCAGTGTAGACACTAGCAACGATTCGCATATCTGTCAAAAATACACACAATAGTAATATGGCTATGTGCGCGTCCCATCCGGCTTAGAATATACTAAGAATAACTAAGAGTAAGAGAAAGAAAAAGTGAGGATAGAACAAGCGTCGTTACCAGCAACCATACTGCCAACACATACTACCCCTCAAAAAGACAGCAGAAGCAGCAAAAAACGTTGAAAGAATTTTCACTGAAAATAAATTCAACAAAAATTATTAAACAACAAAACAGCGCAAATCACAAGATATGCTATAATTTTAAAAAATGCTTGCATTTTACTACAATATATGGTATAATGCGTAATAGAAGATAACAGTTAAAGACTCGACGGTGCTGTCGATGACAGCCTTGTATACCGGGGCAGAGTAAATACCAATATCTTCGAGCCGCTCGTAGCGGTTAGCAATGTCGCTCCGCAATGACATTGCCATCGTTTTAGTTCGCAGTCAAACGGCTGCATGAATTAAACACCTTTCTATTTTCCTCATCCTTTCTTTTTGGATTTCCCGCTGCTCTTCCCCATAGAGCGGCGGGATTTCTTTTTTTAGGAATTGTATAAAAAAGAACTTGCACGTTCGTGCGAACTGCATACAATAAAGATTGTACAAGCGGAACAGGGCCACAGCGGGTCAAAGCCTCTTCCTGCTAAGCCCGATGCCTCTCTGGCATCACGACATGTTTGCCCGCTTGTGCTTCCTCTCGCATCGGCGATGTCCTGCACCGATGCACCCCATACAGAAAGCTGTGGTCGCTTCCGCCTCCGCAGCTTTTTTCTTTGCATTGAAAGGAGACCCCCCCTATGAAAGTTACAGCATCCTATATGGCTGCCTACCTACTGGCGCTGTACTACTGCAGTAAAGACGACAAACACGCACCGGAAGATGCTGTGAAGTTCGCCTTGAACCGCTACATCAGTGATTCCTGCAAAGAAGACGCACAGGTGCAATTACAGGAAGCGTGTGACGAGTCCGATGACCTCGGATACACCGAGGAGTATGGCGACGGTCCCCGCACACTCACAGCAAGGGGACTTGACCAAATCAATGCCGCTGCTATGCAGAAAGGCGACTATGTTGAGCTCATCCACTCGGATACTCTGGATGTGGATAACTGGATTGACGACTATGTCGCGGCAACCGAAGACTAAGGTTACAGGCAAGTGAAAGGAGACACCATGGCACTCATCATTGGGGTAGTCATCGTACTGCTCATCCTCTTTGGCTTTCTCTGCTACAAGAAAGCTCCTCCGACGGAGGCAATCGTAGTAACGGGTTTTGGTCTTGCCAGACCGAAAGTCGTTTGCGGCAAAGGCACGTTTGTGCTCCCGGTACTGCAGCGTGCAGACCGGCTGAACATGCGTCTTCTGAAAATTGATGTCAAGACCCCGGAGACGGGCGTTAAAACCCAGAACGGCGTATCGCTCTGGATTGATTCTGTTGTCACGATTCAGGTCTACAGTGAGAACTCCACTGTTCTGGATGAGGAAGTCAAGGCATCCGGTCTGAAGGACGCAAAAGCGTACATCATGTCCCGCCAACAGGCAGCCATCTCGAACTTCCTTGGAATGAACGAGCAGGGCATCAACGATAAAGTCAACGATGTTCTGCAGGGAAACCTGCGCGAGATTGTCTCTGACATGACCGTTGACCAGATTTTGACGAACCGCAAGCAGATGGCGCTGAGCGTCATTGAGAACGCTCGCCCGGACCTTGCGAAAATGGGTCTTGAGGTCGTAACCTTCAATGTGCAGGACATCCGCGATGCTATTGACGGGCAGGGTCATAACCACGGTGTTATCGAAGCCATTGGTATCGAGCAGGAAGAGCTCGTGAAGAAACAGGCCGAGATTGCCCGTGCGCAGGCAGCCCGCGATGTGGCGTGTGCTAAGGCTGACGCGGAGATGGCGGCAAATGCCAAGGAAGTCGAAGCACAGACGGCTATCGCCCAGCGTAACAACGAGCTCAAGCTCGCCAAAGCACGGTTGCAGGCAGAGGCGGATAAGGCTGCTGCGGATGCAAACGCTGCCGGTCAAATTCAAACGAACCTCCGCGCCAAGGAAATCAAAGAAGCAGAAGCCGATGCCGAGATTGCCAAGCAGAAGAAAATGGTAGACCTCGCTGCGCAGGAAGCCGAAGTTCAGCAGCGAAAACTCGATGCGGAAGTTCGCAAGCAGGCAGATGCCGACCTCTACCGTCGCCAGAAAGAGGCGGAGGCAAAGAAGTACGAGGCAGAGCGTGCAGCTGAAGCGCAGAAGTTTGCTAAGCAGCAGGAGGCAGAAGGCATCGAACTTGTCGGTAAAGCCGAGGCGGAAGCAATCCGTCAGAAAGGTATTGCGGAAGCTGAGGCTATGAAACAGAAAGCCGAAGCCTACAAACAGTATAATGATGCGGCTGTCGCCGAAATGCTTATCAAGGTCCTGCCCGACATCGCCAAAAGCGTGGCTCAGCCTCTGTCCAGCATCGATAAAGTATCTATCATTGGCGGTGACGCCTCCGGCGTATCCGGCGTTTCCGGCAATGTTCCGGTGCTCATGGCACAAACGATGCAGACGGTGAAGGAAGCAACCGGCATCGACATGGGCGAAATTGTCCGCGCCAACAGCATTCAGGCAAAGACCGACCGCAATATCCATATCGACGGTGTGGAAAATACAGACCATCCCCGTGAACCTCGCCGTACCGCAAGCGGCTGGGTTGTGCCGAGCACTGACACGGAAACGGGGAAGGATATGCTCCACTTCCATCCGGATTATGTAGATGAGAAGGAAATTCTGGATGCGCACCGTGCGGCGGCAAAGAAACACGAAGCTGCGGATAAAGAAAATCCGTTTGCATCTCATCCGTTTGATAAAAACGAAAAGTAACCATTGCAGCCCCTCAAGGGGCTGTTGCAGCTCAACGAAGACAGCCTCCACGCAGGCGAGCGGCGGACAACGGGAAAGCCCCGGCAGATAGTCTTCCAGAAAAGGATGGAACAGCCATGAAAACGCAACAGGTCCCGAACTCTCCCTATTTTATCCATTACGACGATGACGGTTATTGCAGCGTGTCCAGAGATAAGGACGATAAGGAACCAATTCCGGAGTCAGAGATGCAAACGTTTCTCGATGCAGTAGCCAACGGGTTACTCTACATCGAGAAAGAGCGAAAGAGCAGATACCAGCGCATTGAAGAAGCCAAAAAAGCAGCTTTTGCCAGAGGCGAAGCGGAAGGCAAAGAAGACAAGCTCATCGCCACAGTCAGGGAACTGGAGGAGAAGCAAGCGTTAAGGGAAGAGCAGGAGAGCAAACTATTACACGAAGCGCTTAGTCACACTATATCTTTCAGTAGCACAAGAACAGAGTGGGTTCGCCTTGACCGTGGAGGATGGTGATTGACATGATAGGAAGCATTCCAATTCCAAATACCAGATTTTATCTGACCAGCATCGACGGTAAGAAATGGTTTGTAACCGAATATTATAGAACTGCACCGTTTAGCCCAGACAAGGAAACATACGACTTGTACAAAGCATTTGCAGAAGCATTCCAAGAAAACGAGAGGGAAGAGCGGAAGTTTCCGGAAGAACTCAAAAACGCCGTCAACAAAGCGTATGGAAACGGTTTTTATGCCGGGCAGCACAGCAATCTGTAGGCACCTATGAGTTTGAGCGAGATATACAGCGTATGGGAGGTAAAAGAGATGCAAAATAAACCAAAAATTATTGCACAGGCAATCCTGCTGTTTGCGATGGCAGCGCTGTTCGCTGTCGTTCCTATTTTGTCGTTGCAGCAAGAAGAAATAACAGACCTTACCACCATTACGGCAACAGAAATCGACAACTATATAAAGAAACCGGTTGAAATGGATTCAGGTGACTATAAGATTTTGAGTGGAAGCTCAATGTGGGAACGGCACCAAGCCGCAGGGGAGGAGCAGTCCGGCGACTATGTGACAGCCTTTTATCCACTTGAAGTCTACGCGAAAAATGGCGATGTGTATGTTATCGCAGCAGAATTTGATGCTGATAAAAAGGATATGTACTACATCAATAACGCGCCCATCAAAGGCAACATTCTACCTATCCCGACAGAACATCTCGAAGACTTTAAGCTCGCGACGGTAGGGCAGAATATCTGTCCGTACTATTTGAGCATAAACAGCAGAACCCCGGCGGGCGAAGCCATTGGCGCAGTAATAAGCGGCATCTTAGCTGTCCTGTCTGCCGTGAGCGGCATTGCCCTGTTGACATCAACAAAGAGAAAGGAAGACGATAATGGTACTGAACGAGAAACAGCGTAAGAAATACCGATGGCTGCTGAGCGAAGATGGTATTGCAAAGCTGACCTTCGCAAAAGGCTTGCTGCCAATTATTGGCGGACAAATTTTCTTGAAGCTGCTGCCGTCTTCATTGGATGACATAACGGGCATCCAAAAACCGGTGTGCTTTATCATTGGCTTGCTCGCATTTCTTCTGGTTATCTTTGGCATTGGCCTGATTCTCTACGCGGTCTTTATCCTGCCGCTGCTGTTCAAAGCAAAGAACAAGAAGTTTGAAAAGAAATATCCGGTGAGTAAGAACCGGATGTCCCGGCGGAAACTCTTTCGTGCGGCAGAAGCCATGAATGAGAATCCAGATTCTCGAATGAGAACGGAAGTGAACGGTAACTGGATTGAGTTCTCTCTTGAGATGGAGAACTATCTGCCGGATGATGAAGTAGACGACTTTATCGACTGTCAGACATATCGGAGACTAATCCACATAGGTAACGATGGTACTTACAGCGAATTAGAGTATCTCGATAAGGATGATGGCTCTGAACCGCAGATTGGGCTTGTGAAAGAACAAAAGATTGGCTATCACTTGAATGATGATGGCATTACCCGTCGCTATGAATTCGATAAAGAAGATTTGGCGAGAACGATTCATCGTTGGCTCGCAAATCGCGGCTATAAGCACATCGGCAAAGTGCAGTAAGGCGGTATGGTATGGGATGGTATCATGTCAACCATTTCGGCAAAGGCATCTTCATGGGAGAAGCTCGGAAAGTGAACCTCCCTACCTAAGCCTTGCGGCTATAGGTGGGGCTTCTCCGTGAGTTGTAGCCCCACGGTAAGTCTCTGCGTTGAGATACGACCCAAACTTAGCTTGCACTGCCTGACGGCAATGGTCACCACATAAGGGTTAGTCTCCCGCAAAGTTCTCGCAACACAGTATCTTCTCAGCAGACGGCTACTGCAGTTTTGACCTTTTTGGAGAGTTCAAAAAAGCGTGCAACTGTCTGAGAGAACATAATGTGCATTGGGTTCTGCGCTTAATGTCAGGAACTTTAGCCTGACATTGAGACCATGCCTTATTTGACATGGGTTTTATAATTTCGCGGATAAAGTAGCGTGCGCCAATATTGTAGCACGCGTTCAAATCCGCATTGTATTGCTTGCCGCTTTTGAAAGTGGCAAGTGCATGGTTATTTTGTGCGCGGCTTACTTCGCCGCTGCCATCATAGGCGAGGTTGCTGGTTCCCCAAGCACAGATACGCGAAATGCGAATACCGCAGCGGTGGGCTTTACGCTCCACAATATGCTGTATGCCATTTTTACGCCACATCTGAATTTTCTGTCTTTTGGAAGATGCCTTCTTGCCTTTGAAATCTAAATGCTCAAAGACAATTACATCGACAGAATAGAGAACCGCATACTCTACAATGGCAGAAGCAATCTTTTTGGACAACTCATCGTTGATACGCTTAGCGTATGCCCAAAAGTTATGTGCCTCGCGGGAACCGTGCAGTCGCTGAAATTTCTTAATGCGATTGAGCACATGATACAGATGGTCTTTATCACTTGCAAAATTGATGAACTTTCTCGCAAGGATAGTTCCATCGGCAGTCATGATGCAGCATGTCGCATCTGTATTAAGACCCAAATCGACAGCACAGATTCGTTGCTCCTTGATAGGAGTGTCACTGAGAGTAACACTTTCCTCAAACGCAAAGCGTAAGCTGTATTTGCCAAAATGTTTTTCAAGCGCAGGAGCGGACGCACAAGCGTGCATCCAGTATTTGCGCAAGTAGGCGATATCCGTCTTGCGCAAAGTAACTGTTGCCCACACCCAATCGTTTTTATGAAAGACTTTCAAGCGAACGATGTATTGATTGCTCAACGCTTTAAGCTCATTCTGCGAGTTCTGCAATTCAGTGGCTTTGCGTTTCGCTTTTTCGATTTTCTTTTCATCAGCCGTGAGTTCATCCTTTGGCTTTGGGTTCTTTTCAACTTTCACTTTTGGTGGAGCACCTTCCACCAAAAACATATCATCACGAAAGAAGGACGGAAGCGCGTTTCTATCCACCTGAAGCGTAGGCTGTTTGCCTTCCTTGCCCGAGACTTCCCAATTAGCTAAGTTACTGCGATAACTGCTTACTGCACCAATAGCAGCCGTAATAGTTGCACGGCGCAGATAGGAAGGATATTTATAGAACAACTTATCGAAATCGGGATACTTGGCTTCATGGTTTTTTGTACTATGAACCAGTTTGTCAATATAGCGTTGTTGTTCAAGGCTGCCTGTAGTTATGGATTTAACTGCATCCCAGTTTTCATCGACAACACTAATCAGAAAGGCAAGTGCCTTGCGATAGATGCTTACCGTATCATTGAGATTCACACTACAGTTGACGATTCTTACTTTATAGCTAGATGTGATGGTCAAGGCGCTCACCTCCTTTACAGCTTAACTATAATTTAATCGTATTCAGTTCGCACGATTCGACAAGGCTGCAATCAGAACAGAAAACACTTTTCTGATGCTAATTCCTGTAACGTGAGCTAACCCCGCCTAAGCCTTGCGGCTATAGACGGGGTGTGCGCTCTTCGTTGTTTATCAAATACAACGAAGACTTCCTTGCAAAATATGTACCGTCGAAAGAAGAAGCCATCGCCTTTGGAAAAGGGGAGTACGGCGAAGCAAAATTCGCCGACTACGACAGTTGGCCGGTAGTAAAAAAGCTGGCGGTAATTCCTAAAAACCTTTGGGCACTTAGAGGGGACTACTACGGTGAACTCAACTATGATGAACACGCCTACAATCTTTGCGCAAACACTCTGGACTTCGTGTTCGAGAAGTGCTACGGCTATCCCCACAACACTTTCTTCAGTGCCTGTGACTATAACCTCGACGCGATGATTTTCTGTGGGGTTATGTGGCCGCCGGAAAAGTATAACGAGAACCTTGCTACGCTGACTGAAGAAAAGCTGCAAGAGCAACTGCGCGAGTTCCTCGTCAATGCTACGGGTGACCCGAAATACGCTGAATACGAATTGAAACTCTGTGCGGAGTACATCAAGGAATAAAATGGTTGAACCTAATATCATTAAAACTAAATACTACACACTGGTATCTGCGGATGCCGGACACGGGAAAACGCTCTGGTGCAAAAAGAAAGTGGCAAGGCTGCTGCGGACGACGCAGGACCGCATTGTGACGGGGCGCATCCCGATGGTCATGCACCAGTACAAGCTCTCCGGCGACTGGCCGGTAGACGCGCATATCATTGAGGTCGATATGCCGATAAACAGACAACCTCAGCTTATCGTGTACGATGTAAGCCGCACGATGGGGACATGGCACAGAGGTGTGCTTGCCATCAGCGATGCACTGCTCGGCTACATGACCGGCAGAGAAAACACGACTACTTGGCTGTTCCTGAACCTTGACCCATATTTCTACGAGAAACCAGATGAAGAAACCTCTTGGAAGGTCCTCGAACGCTTCGTTAAGCAGCAGGGACAGACCGTGAAACCCGTGTTCACCTCACAGAAGTTCAGCGCAGACACCATCAACCAGCGCCTGCACATCGAGGAAGCTGCGAGTCAAGAGAAGCAGACCGTCCAGAACGAGAGCGAGGCAGATACCTCAGCAGGTTATGTTGTGGATGACCGCTGCATTATCCCGGCGGAAATTAAAAACATGAGCAAAGAAGAACTGACCGAGAAGATTGCAGAATATGAGAAAGCTCAGAAGCCTCTGAAGAATAACGAGGCTGAAATCAAGTTGCCAATCCACATTGCGTGAAAGGAGAACAACAATGGCGGAACTTAAAAACGGAGAATTTGGCGTTGATATGGAGAAAGAGAAGATTCTCTGGACCGACCGCAAGCGCCATACCATCTTCGCACTTCCGATTTCGTTTACGAAATACACACTGACAGAGACGAAGCTCATTATCCAGAAAGGCTTCTTTAACCTGCGGGAAGACGAGATTCAGCTTTATCGGGTTCGAGACCTGGCATTGAGCCAGAGCTTTTTGGAGCGTATCGGCAAAGTCGGAACGATTCACCTCTGCTCTATGGACTCTATGACCCCGGAGCTTGACATCCGTCATGTCAAGAAGCCTCGTGAGGTCAAGGAACTGCTGTCCAAGACAGTGGAGGGATGCCGCAAAGCAAACGGTATCCGTACTTCGGAAATCATCGGTGAGCGCGGCGCGGCACCCGGCCCAGAACCTCTGGAGCACGACCACTATTGTCCAGAATGCCATCATGACCATGAGTAATAAAGGAGAAACACCATGAGCACTGAATTAGTAGCAATCGAACGCATCAACATCAAGAAAGACAATGGCGACGCGGATTCGCTTCGCAGTTGCCTTGCCCACTATCTGCAGCAATTTCTGGACTCTGCAAGCATTGAGTCCATGACACTGCACGAACTGACCATCAAGATTGACGGAGAATCTGTTCTGGATGTCTCCGACAAGACTGGCGGCGTGGGTCTTTCCGGTCTGGATAAGGATTGGCAGCACACAGAAACTGTTCATAAAGCCATCGAGCAAATCATTCTGGACGCGGATGTCGAAGTGTTCTTGTCCTATGATATGATTCACTACTTCAGTAATAAGAATTTTTACGGTTCGGCGTTCTGGATGGATACGCTGCAGGAATTCGGCTGTGAGGCAGTACGGTATCACGGCTTGGAATACTACGATGTGGAGAGCAATGTGGTGATGCTCTACTTTGACGGCAAGCAACTATGCGACAACCCGGACTATGTGCCGGAAGAAACAGTCAAGGACATCGACGCATGGTTCTGCTACACCTTCGAGATGGAGCTGGATGCCGGGGGTACCTTTACCGTCAAGCAGGTCGACAAGATGCAGGAAGCAATTGCCTCGGTTCGTAGCGTCTTCGGGAGGGAAGAGGGCGATGAGGTTGCCGATGTTGATGAAGATTGCATCACCATTTGCACCGGCGTCACGCTGAAACCTGAACAGATTCCGGAGTTCGTAAAGTTCCTGCAGACGATGAACGACATTGCGGAGGAGTCTGGTGGTACGCTCGAATACACCGCAGAGTTCACGCCCGCCAAGATGGATACCTTTGCTGCGATGATTATGGACAAGCAGGGAGACAAAATCATTCCGAGATTCTACCGCTACTAAAACAACACAAATCAAGGTCTTTCCGAGACATGCAACATTTTTCCGAGGTTTTGAGGGGTGGTTTGCGACATTTTTCCAATTTGAGAGGAGATAGACATGGAAGAAAACACGATTACCTCATTCTTCGTGGCGCTCTGCCTTGTCTGTCTCTGGATTACTGCCATGCAGCTTTTGAACTTTCTCACGGAATCATCCCAGTGCTACCGAGAGGCAACCAGAGTGGAAGACAACGGCTGTGCTACTATTAAGGATTGCATCCGCAGAGCTAAGTTCATCGAGGAGGACACCAAGAGGTCATCTCACAAGGCGCTCCGGCTGATACTGTTCTCTGCCGTGTTCTCTGTGGCGGGTATGCAGGTGGGTAGCTATATCGGCGCAGTTGGTATCCTTTGGTATCTTGAGACGATGGCAGAGGATGTTAGTGCCGGTTCCTATATGAGCTTCTTTCCGCAGGTGCTGCAGAGCAGACCAACGAGACACTGGTGCGTATGCTACCTGCTCTCCGGCGGGCTTGGCGTGGCAATGTACATGGTTATCGCAGGCGGGTACATGATACTGCTTCGGTCACTTCTCTTCGCGTAACACATACAATAAAAAGCCTCACCCATTGTGGATGAGGCTTCTCTTTTTAGGAGGATAAAAATGATTTCCAAGCAACTTTTTTGCAAGACAATTGCGGATATTCAGGCATAGGACAAGAAAATGCATGAATTCGATGTCGCACTCAAAAAGATTTGCGATTCATCGATGGTTTTTGATGCTGATAACCTGTATTTGTCAGCACTGCTGCAAATTCTCTTTCAATCTTAAAGAAGTGACAACGTATATTACGTGTTGCACAATCCCACTGTTATAGACTGTGGGGAGTCTCTAGGCATGGACCCTTGGATGCTGCATATGCTTCCCGCACGGAGTCGCCCCTATAACAGCGGGTCTGCCTATATTTTCATCGCAGCTCATTTACCAAGTGCATTTGTCACTGAGTCTATTGCACCGAAACCACCCTCCTAATAAATGTATTATACCATAAATTTGTATTTAAGTCATTTGTGTAGGGCAATTATTTGCAGTTTGTACACAATTATTGATTACGCACTCATTAAATTTACTGTAAGAAAGCACTGATTTTGAGGAGAACAATATGATTTCTAAGCAACTTTTTTGCAAGACCATCGCAGACATTCAGGCACAGGATGCAAAGATGCATGAATTCGATACCGCCCTCAACAAAATCTGCGATTCATCGGTAGTTTTTGATGCTGATAACTTGTATTTGTCAGCATTACTTCGGTTACTCGAAGAGGAATTAAACGACAAGACAAATACGATTCAATGGTGGCTTTATGATGGCGTCCGCAAATGCATCTGGTACGACTTTAAGGACGGTCGCCGGATGCGCTACGACATGCCGACGGCTGAGTCGTTGTACGACTATCTCACCTTGCCGTTCGAGCAACTTCCTCTTGAGGTAGATACGGGGGATGACAACGACACTGAGGCTCCGGATTTCTTGTGAGGTGACACATGCTGATTATACTTATCATTATAGTGGTGCTTTGCATTGCGTCGGTTGTCTGCTATGAGGTGTCGGATAAGCTGCTGCAAACAAAAACCGCTGAACGCAGCGCCAAAAAAGCGGCTCTCAAGAAGAAAAGCAAAAAATGGTATGACAAGGAGCTGAAAAAACTTAATGCAAAATCCAAAAGCAAACCAAAGCAGAACGACGAGTTCAATGTTGGTTACGCTTTCGAAACGATAGAGCTAATCGAAGAGGAGCGCAACCAGTTTGCAGCACTAGAAAACGAAATCGAAGATTTGACAGACAAGATTCATCTGTTGAGAAAAGTTAAGAAAATCTCTTTTAATATGGTGTTTGTCTGTTCGATTCTGCTTGTTGTGGTGATTCTACTCGGGGCTGTCGCTTATGTGTTGACGGTAAAGGCGGGTGCAAGATGAAGGACAAAGAAATCTTTTTAGAGGAAACAGACTTTTCTGCCAGATTCGGCAAGAAACTGACCATTGAGCGGATTTTTCTTGAATACGACTGCCTGCCGCTGCTGTGCGTATGTAAGGATGGTGACAAACAACTATACTTATGCCATTGCCCGGAGTTTCGCTACTTTGAGCGATGGGTGCTGTACCCCATCTCAGAGAATCAACTGTCCGAGATGACGGAAAGCAAAAAGCCCCCGGAAGAGGTGGTGGGAACAAAGAGCCAGAGGGTATATGTGTATTCACTCTGCTTTGAGGATGGGACAACCAGTCTGGAGGAAACCTCTGTGAGCGACCTGCAAGAGTATGAGTGCCTGCCAGACGGAGAGCCGTTGCCGTATCTGTGAGTTGCGGATTCGTGCGAGCTGTGTAAGATAAGATAAAAGGAGGTATAACCAATGCCTAACATTTATTCTGGTTCACAGCCACAGCTATACTACGGTGTCAACGGCAAGCTCACGGACGACGCGAAGACTTTGCCAGTACCAAAAAAGGTGTTCATCCTCGACAAGAGTGTCCTGCTCTACTCGCCATATGCAGTCTTTGCTTTTGATGAGCACACCGTCACGATTCCGTTCAACGTGATTCGTGACCTTGACGCGATTAAAAAGAGCCAAGGTGAGAGCAGCCGCAACGCGCAAGAAGCGCTGTCGATTATTGAAACTCTCCGAGAGAAGGGTAACCTACGGTGCGGTGTACCGTTGGAGAACGGAGGTATGTTCTTCGTTGACGATTCCAGTAATGAAACGCTTCTTGAATCTGCTTATAGCTGCATGAGACATTGTCCGAAGGAGTCGGAAATTATTGTTGTTTCCAACAGTATTGCCACGCGGATTCGTATGGAAGAATCTGGATTTAAGGCGGAGGTATATCGCTCAGACAGCGTAATGACCGATACGCCTTACCTTGGCAGAACAACCGCGCATTGTTATGATACAGAAATCGATGCAAGTGGTATCCCCAATGAGATTCCTGTATCCGCCGTGGAAACGGACGAGTCGCTGGTAGAAAATGAGTTCGTCACCGTAAAGAGAGCAGACGAATCTACTATCGGCGTATATCAAGCGAAGGGCAAAAAGCTCGTAAGGCTCAACATGGATAAAATGTATCCATATGGTGTCAGGCCAAAAAACCTCGGTCAGAAAATGGCTATCCACGCCTTGATGGATTCGCTGCAATCCTCCTCGCTGACGATTCTGATGGGTGACGCTGGTACAGCAAAAACCTTCCTTTCTCTTGCTTGCGGCTTGGAGCAGACACTTGGCGATGACCCGAAATATCGCAGCGTACTTGTTGTTCGCCCAAATATCAAATTTGACGAAACAGTCGGGTTCCTCAAGGGAAGTGAGGCAGAGAAAATCAACCCACTGATTCGTCCCATCCTCGACAATCTTGACCAGTTGACCGCTGTGAAATGTGGGGATGAAGCAAAACCGAGCGGCAAGGGCAAAAAGAGCAAGTTCTCTGCACAGGATGAAGCAGAAGACAAAATCGTCGCACCCAACTCCTATGCACAATATCTGTTCGACTCTGGGAAAATCGAAGCGCAAGCTATGGAATACATGCGTGGGCGCAGTATCCGTGACAGATACATGATTATTGATGAGGCGCAGAATATGACTCCGCTGCAGGCGTTCGGCATCATCAGCCGTGCGGGCGAAGGAACCAAAATCATTCTGACCGGCGACCCGAATCAGGTGGATAACCCGTTATTGGATTGCCGGACAAACGGACTGACTTACGCTGCCAACGCAATGAAGGGCAGCAAGGTCTGCACGCAAATCACCTTCGCAGCATCGGAATGCGAACGCTCGGAGTTGGCAAAGGAAGCTATCAAGCGCATGCAAATTAAGGGCAAGAACCACAACAAATAGTAGAAAGCAACGGCAGTCATCCATTTCGGGTGGCTGCCTTTTTCTGTTTGTCGAGATTTTGTTGCTGAATCGTGCGAATTGCAGATAATTAAAAATAGGAGTGATTTTCATGAACATTACCATTCTTGCAATTTCCACGCTGATAGTGCTTATTGTCTTTGGCATCACGGTCGCAACACATCCACAATGGTTCAAGTCTGTGGAAGAAGAGATTGAGGAAGCAAAGAGGGAAGGACACATCGTTACGGCAAAGCCTGTAAAGATAGAACACATCAGCAAAAACCGCCGAGACGACATAGAAGAACCACATCGGTATATCGTCACATACGAGTACGAGTATAACGGTAAAACATATAAAAAGAAGTGCAAAGAGCACGAAAAGTCTCAAGGAAGGGCAATCTACATTCCGAATGGAAATCCCAAGAAAGCGTTCTTTTCAGAGGAAGACCATCCGATAACACTGGGACGACTTGTGCCGATTTTCATGCTCATAGGGATTGCGGTACTGTACTTCGCAATTACAAAGACCATGCAAATGTCGGTCATCATCCGCACCGCGCCGATTGGCAGTGAAACGATGATGAAAACACTCGAACAATTTTTATAAAAAAGGGGAAAGCTATGAAAGCTAAAATTCACGCTATTGCTGTCATCGCTGCAGCAACAATGATTCTGACCGGCTGCGCCACACATCAACAGAGGGCGGCTTCAGAGCAGGGCAGCACACTCCAGAACAATACGAGCCAGACGCAGAGCAGTACAGCCTCTTCCGGCACAGAGACGACACCGGCAGGGGAGAATTGGTCGCTACTTGACCATCTCCCGGAGTGGGCAGAAGGAACAGTGACTCCTGCAGTTACGACAGACCCGAACAGTGGTATTCCTTTCGGTGAGAACCCGCTGAATGATGTCGACTGGACAAAGAGCCTTTCTTTGGATGGAGCACCTAATTTCAATGGTGTAACCGTATCAGTGGAAGAGCTGAAGACTCTCCCCATCAATGGATACATGGCTCTCAATCGAGAAGACGAAGGATACAGTATCAAAGGAACCAGCGAAGAGTATGATGCCGAAGAAGAGATAGACCGCGACATTCAAGACTATTGCGTTACAGGAGAAGAAGGCAACTACTATCAAATCGGCTCATACGCCACCGATGGCTCATATGCCATGATGCTGAACGAGGATATTGCCAAAGAGGGAAACATGACTTTTGGCGATGCGTTTGATAAGGGTTTGTACTACAGCCGCATCAACGTCTACGATTTCGACTGGTTCCCGGCATACGATAGCCCCGCGCAAGAGAAATTCGAAGCCCTCTATGACCATTTTGACAATCCTTCTGGCCTCTACTGGAAAACGACCACTTTTGGCGGCATGACATTCAGTTCTTTTGACGAACTGAAAGCTGCTACATACGAGGATGTAGGAGAAGCCAAGAGTTATTGGCTGGTCTGGAACTGCGATGGCTATACACTCGCAGCAGAGTGCTACGACCAATTCGATGGCAAAGAAACGCCGCAAGAAACTTCCGTGACTTCCATTTGTGTTTTCCCGGATGCAGATGAATCGTACATTTCCCATGTCGATGCAGGCAGTGTTGTTGACGGCTATGTTGGCTGTGGTGAAGCACCGTTGTGCCTGAGCGGTATCAAAACGGAAGGGTAAAACACATGAGCACGATTAAGAACAATCAACCGAGCAGAGTCACGAGCATTGTATGTTCGGCAATCGGAAAAATCTTGCTGACATTTGGCATTGTGCTTGCCGTAATTCCTATTGTGGCAGCTATGACAAGCTATATAAAAGAAGGCAATATTCAGCAAGGACTTATGATAACGGCAATCAGCCTCGAATTTGTTGGTATTCTCTTAATATTTATCAGCGCTGCTTTTACAACGTTCAGCAAGTTTGGTCTCTTGGATTTTTCAAACCCCAAGGGTAGTGAAATAATCGACTATCCGATATCTGAAAATAAGCTGACAAAAGAGCAACTCTTACAAGAAGCTGCTTCTGGGAAAAATATCCCTGCTTCGATACGAGCAATAGAAGTGCAGGGCGATAAAATTGATTTTATCGCTAAGTGGGACGGACTAAGACCGTCATCAAGTGAGACTTTTAAGAAAATAATTTTCGTGCAAGATGACTTTACCTATCGCGAACTTGACTACGAATACGGTGAAATGATAGGTCTTGGAGACGCCGGACCAAATCCTAGCGGAACAACAATCGGTAAGGTACAAAAACGAAAAATCATCTATCGCAAAAGTCAAGACGGAAGCATTACGAGGGAAGTTATTGATACGACCAATATCACAAACGATGTTCACAAGTGGTTGGCTGACCGAGGATACAATAAGACAGGGTGAGGAAAATATGGTCATTTCCAAAGAAATCGTTCCGGTTGGAACGAAACTCATCTTCTTTGATTATGACGATACGCTTTTTGTTCATTACGCAGCCAATCGCTTTGGCGATGATGACAAAATTATGCGAGCAATTTTGAGCGAGGAAGCTATTCTTCCTGGCAGCGGATACCGCGTGTACGAGAACTTGGGAGTCGCAAATCCGCTAATAAAGCAGTTCGTCGAAGAAGATGCGAAAAATATCGATAAGCTGTGCATTACTTGGGTAGCAGACAGTATTATGCTGCCACCCAAAAAGCAATGGCTCGACAAGTATTATCCGGGTCTAATTTCAGATGTTGTTGGGACGAGTTCACCGAGCCGTAAGATACAAACGATGCGATTGATTGCAGAAAGTCGTAAGTTGCGCCCCAGTGAGTGTCTCATCATCGATGACAAATATGACACCGTAGCACAAGCAATCGAGGCTGGATACAGGGGTATGACAACAGTAGAGGTCATGACGCGCAAGTATTATCAGGATATAATAAAAAGCGCACCGAAAAAGGAAAAAGAGCCCCTACCATAATTGGTAGAGGTTCTTCTCCACGCAGCCGCACGGGCTGCGACATTTTTACACTATGCACATAAATACAGAAGTGAAACATACAAAATAAAAAGTAACGAGGTGGATTTAATGCTCAGTGTGAGCCTACTTATCATAGCAGCAGCTATCGTTTATATGGTAGAGGCGTATATCAAAACTTATTATGCCATCGAGTATATGCACGGAACATCGCTGTTTTTCGTATTGCTGGCAAAGTATGGCACGCCGGTTTTATTCCTGCTCCTGTGCGCCTATATCGCATATCGCAAGATTTCAAAAAAACGAGAAGCGCAGAACAAAACGACGGTAGAACAACCAGCAAATAAGGAAGAGCAATACACGGACAGAATCAAAGCAATCGTGAAAACAAAAAGTGTCTTTTCTGAACAAGCAGACCAAATGCTCTATCAGATTCGCCGCTTCGGCTCGAAAATGGCTACCGCATACAGCATGACGCAGGATAGTAAGACTTCAGGCGAGCAGGCAAAATGCTTAACACTGCGGGCATCCGCAGAGCGAATCTTCTATGACCGCTTAGATGACGCTATCCGTTCAGCCTCCATGTTCGATGAAACCGAGTATAACGCTTTCTGCCGTGGTTCCATTTCATTTGGAGATAAAGAGGAAGCTAAAAAGAAAAAGGAAATCTATGATGGTATTGTAAGCACAGTCAATAAAGTGGTTCACGATAACGAACGCCTCATTCTGCGTCTCGATTCTCTTGCGTATGCACTGAATCAGCGCTCGGCACAAAATCCGTGGGATACCGATGTTGTTCTTGCTATGACAAAGCTCGATACCGTCATTAGTAAAACAGAGGAAGATATTAAACAAGACGAAGAAATCAGTAAGGAAGCAATGAAACGATATGATACATTAAATGGAGGAAATTGACATGGCGAGAAAAAGTATTTTCCCGGTGGTAGCGACCATCGCAATCGTGGGTGTCGTTCTGGGGGTGTTCTCTCAGACGGTGCTGCGCGACTCAAGTGTTAGCACAAGCACAATGACAACCGAACAAGCGTATGCCGACTTGAGTGGTAAGATGAAACGAATCGGTGTACAGGAAGTGACCGTCGCGCCGCAGCAACTGGACGTCTCCGAGTTCTTGGATGCAAAAGATGAGTTGCCCGACATCGAGTCTTCCTATCCGTTTGTAGTGGAGGGGACAGGGGAGGTCAATATCGAAATTTTCTCGTCCGGCGAAAAAGCGGCTGAATCCGGCTCAGACTCTTTCCTGACAGAGATGGCGAAGAAATTCAACAGCCAGCATAATAAAACCACTGATGATAAAACCATGAGCGTTTCTTTGCGTTCCATTCCTTCCGGCACAGCGGCTGAGTACATCTCAACGGGCAAGTATCAGCCTGAATGCTATACGCCTTCCAATGAGCTTTTCGGTAAACTTGTCGAGAATGAGGGTGTAGAACTTACCGTAGAAACAGACCGTTTGGTTGGTAATGTGGCAGGCATCCTCGTATCCAAGAAAACGGGGGATATGCTGCGAGCAGACTATGGCGAAGCGTCTGTGAACACTGTTCTGAATGCAACCATCGACGGGAAAATGATGATGGGATATTCAAACCCTTATACCAGTGCCACCGGTCTTAATTTCCTGCTTTCCGCATTGGCAAGCGGCGGCAACGATAATATCGTCGATGCGGCAGCAGTGGAGAATTTCCAGAAATTCCAAGCAAATGTTCCGCTTGTATCCTTTACTACACAGCAGATGGTCCAGTCTGCTGACAAGGGCGTGGTAGATGGACTGGTCATGGAGTATCAGTCTTACCAAATCGACCCAACCTTACAAAGAAACTACGAATTCATTCCGTTTGGTGTACGCCACGATAATCCGCTTTATTCGGTTGGCAATATTTCGGCCGAAAAGAAAGAGGTCATCGCTGCATTTATCTCTTTTTGCGAGCAAAACGAAGCCGTTGCAACGAAAGACGGCTTTAACGCTATGGACGATTATGCTTACACAGGCAAGGAATATGACGGCAGTATCATTGCGCAGGCTCAGGGCATTTGGAAAGAAGAGAAAGACTCCGGAATTCCCATCGTTGCAGAATTTGTTGTTGATACCTCCGGCTCAATGCGTGGTGAACCAATCAACGCATTAAAAACCGCGATGATTAACACAATTCAATATATTAACGACGACAACTACATCGGCATCATTGGCTTTGATTCAAGCGTCCGCGAATATCTGCCAATTGATAAATTTTCCCTTTCCCAGAAAACTTTGTACAAGGGTTCCGTGAACTCCCTCGATGCCAACGGTAACACAGCCATGTACAACGGCCTTTGCGTTGCAATGGACCGTATCTATAAGAAGTCTCAGGAACTTGGTGGTAACTGCACACCCATCATCTTTGTCTTGACGGATGGTGACAGCAATACCGGCTATAAGTTCTCCGACACAAAAAACATCATTGCAGGCATGAACATTCCGGTTTATACCATCAGCTACAACTATGCAGCGGATAGCCTGTCTGAGCTTGCTTCTATTAACGAGGCAGCATCCATTGTTGGGAACAGCGAAGACATTACCTATAAGCTGCGCAACTTGTTTAATGCTGAGATGTAATCAAAAAAGGAAAAAGAGCCCCTACCATAATTGGTAGAGGTTCTTCTCCACGCAGCCGCACGGGCTGCGACATTTTTACATTTACGATGGATTACAGCCATCACAGTGCTTACACAGAAAAAATATGACGGCAATATCATCGCGCAGGCACAAGACATCTGATTGGCTGCAATTTCAATCTTATAATTTCATCTACTGACCGGTTTACGACATAGGTATCACCCCCACAGCAGCTTCTAATTTACAAGTATATTATATCATAAATTTGTGTTTAAGTCATTCGTGCAAGCCAAGTGTTTACAAAATGTACAAAAAAATAAGAACAAAAAAGCAAAATTTAATCCAACGCGCGGGTTCCCCGCGCAGCCGCTCATGGTAGGAGCCTCCACGGGGCGAGCGGTGGGCAACAGCATAAGCTGGCGAATAACCTGCTCAACAAAACATAAAAGGGGACATTTGGGTGGAAGTTATTAAATTAGAGTCTGGTTCGGGAGTTATACTGAAAATCAACGGCAACACGATATTTGCCTCAGATAACACATCATATTGGCTACAAGATAATAAGCTGATACGCGATGATGGTGTGTGCCAACGCGGAGTAGCAGACATCAAAGAGGCATTGACTATCGTTCTACTAAAATACGGCGGCATCAAGGGTCGAGAAACCGAAACGACAAGGATTCTCGAACATATGTTTGCCGCAGATGGCGTGCGCATCCAAGCATAAGGTTTCGTTGCTAAAACTTGCGAATTGCATACAATGAAAAACAAGTAAAAACGGAGGTAATCGCCATGAAAAAGGTAATGACTAAAGAAGGCGTAGAGCTTCGTGTGGAGGACAGCATTATCTACACGACCGACTCCAAGGCTTATTGGCGCAGCGGCAATATGTTGGTCGGCAACGGCAAAGCTATGAGCTATACCTGCCGCTCAATGGATGAAGCGGTCGATATTGTAGCGGCACTGTACGGAGGTAAAGCGTGAACGGGTATCGAAGAATTTTAGTGGAATAACCCCATTCCACTAAGTTCCTTCAATATCACAGGCGGATGTGCATGCACATCAAGATAGCAGATGTACTTGCAGGTTTTCCCAGCTTGCTAACCCTACTAAGCTGCTATCTAGCCAAGGGAAACACAACCCCCTGCTTCGGCAGGGGAGACTTATCGTAAAGAAGGTGGCTACATGTCCACTATTTATGTGCTCAACAAAGACGGTAAACCTTTGATGCCTACGACTCGCGGTGGACATGTGCGTCATCTGCTTAAAGAGCAAAAGGCGCGAGTCGTGATGACAAAACCGTTTACCATTCAACTGTTGTATGAAACCGACGATGTAGTGCAACCGCTTTACTTAGGCATCGACCCCGGCAGAACCAACATCGGCGTGGCTGTTGTAAAAGCAGACGGCACGGCAGTCTTTACCGCGCATCTTGAGACCCGCAATAAAGAAATCCCAAAACTGATGAAAAAGCGTAAGGATTCACGTCGCGCAAGACGTACCAACGGCAGACGCTGCCGCCGTCAGCGGAGAGCTAAGGCGAATGATACTCTTTCTACAAAGCGCGTAAAGCAAACTACTGCTCAAAATGGCAGTGCCAGCAAGCGTGCAAAAGAAATTGGTGTCATCAGACGTCGCCTTCCGGGTTGCGAGAAAGATGTACTTTGTATCGGCATCAAAAACAAAGAAGCAAAGTTCAACAATCGCACAAGACCGGAAGGCTGGCTCACGCCTACCGCAAATCAGTTACTCCAGACACACATTAACTTGGTAAAGAAAATTCAAAAGTTTCTTCCTATCAGTGATGTTGTGCTTGAAGTCAACAAATTTGCGTTCATGCAGCTTGATAATCCAAACATTCAAAAATGGCAATATCAGAAAGGTCCTCTTTATCAAAAGGAGAGCCTTGAAAGCGCCGTTTCTGAAATGCAGGAGCATCACTGCCTGTTTTGCAAAAAACCGATTGACCATTACCACCATGTAGTGCCTCAGCACAAAAATGGCAGCAATACAATCAGCAATATCGTTGGTCTATGCACAAAGCACCACGACCTTGTACATAAAGAAGCCGTATGGCAAGAAAAACTTGCCAAAAAGAAAACCGGACTCAACAAAAAATATAGTGCTTTGAGTGTGTTGAATCAAATTATTCCGGCACTGACGAAAGAGTTGAGTGTACTTTTTCCAAAGCACTTTTTCGTTACGACAGGGAAGAGTACCTACGACTATCGTGCAGCACACGGTGTGTGTAAAGACCACTGGCTCGATGCCTGTTGTATTGCCTGCTCGGTTTTGCCTAACGATGTTTGTGATAGTAGCATCAACAACCGTGTGCCATATGAGCTTAAACAGTTCCGTCGCCACGATAGAAGAGTGCTACACAAAGAAAACATGAACCGTGTGTACACACTCAATAGTAAAAAAGCTGCCACAAACAGGCATAAAGCAACGGAACAAGAATCTGCCAGCCTAGAAGAATTCCGCAAAGAACATCCGGATGATGTTTGTAAGCTCAAAGTGAAGGAACATCATCCAACATACAGAAACATGAACCGTAACTATCCGGGAAGTGTGTTCTTTGTTGACAAGCAAGTTCATGTAATGCAAGGAATAGCACGTTCCAAAGATGGGAAAGCAACAACATACAAAGACACTAACGCAAACTTAATAACAGCGGAAGGATGCAAATTTGTTGCAAAAAATTCTGGCATATTGTTTGTGTAATGCAAATTTAGAAAGGCATTTAGTGATGGAACCACGAAAAAACTTCAATAGCCGCGTGAACAAACTTACAAAAGGCGTTCTTAAAGAATTTATCGCCAACTCAGAGCAAAGCTATATCGCCGGTGTTTTCCCTGTGAAATTCGGCAAATATACGGCATATGCTGAGTTCTTGCGCAAGCCGATGCTACAGAAAAAGCACAAGGTCGAACTCCTTTACAACATGATGACGGCGGTAGAGCCGGGGCAGAGCGAAGCGGACTTGAGCCACTACCGTGAAGAACTGTCTCTCATCGGCTTCATCGTGGATAACAAGTATATCTATCCACACAACGGGGATACTGAAGAAACAAAGTTCCTAAAATTCTGCGGATTCCCAGCAAAAGACTTTCCCAGAGATTTTGATAAGAACATCAGAGAAAGTCTGAATAAGTACATCCGAGAAAAATACCCGGTTACAGAAATTGAGACCTTGAGGTTCTTGGCAAGCTATCCGAAAGAAGATGAGAAAGAACTGACTCTTCTTGCTGCAAACTATTATACAAACGGTTTCCGCAGGGACCTGATTGACTCCTACATTGCTTATACAGGTCTTAACAGCGACGAAACCTCCGGCTATTGGCTCGCAGACCCCGACAACTGGATTGAGCCGGTCCTGCAGATGCGCCGATACTCAAATGGTCACGACAACACCAAAGTAGCCAAAGACCCTCGTGAAGCAGTTTTGGAAAACGAGGCGGTAAAGCGTCTTTGCCGCGATAAAATCGAAAAAATTCCGAAATATGTACGGCTCAAAAAGTTAATTGAGCTGGCAGCAACTACTTCCGAAACTAAACTCGTTGTCAAATACGAGACTGCAGAAGGGGAGGCAACCACTATTGCTTCCTATACATTTAGAGACCTACAAGATTATCAGTTGATTCAACAAGACGGGTTCTACCTATGCAGCGGGTTATTCGGTGAACGTGAACGGTTGTGCTTAGACCCGCCCAGTGGTATGTTCATTACGGTAGACGATGCCTTGACATTCATCCCATTGGACAACATCATTGGTATGAAGTTGCCGAACGAAATTGTGTACCCCTAACAAAAAAGTGCTTGCACTGTTGTGCGAGTTGCATATACTTAATCTTCGGACCGGTACAAGGCCGCAGTACCTGCCCGCTGGCGGGCTGCCTGATTCGTCGGGCGGCTCGCCTTTTTCTTTGCGGCAAATGCCATGAGGGTTGCACTGAAACCCAAACACAAAGGAGAACACAAAATGAAAAACAAGAAAATGCTGATGGCGGTGGCAGTTGCAGCCGCCGCAATGGTGATGCTTGCCGGTTGTGGCAAGAAGGATAAGACTCCTTCTTCCACGGCAACCTCAACCGTCGCGTCCGAGAGCACTGAAATCGAAGAGGCTACGTCGGAGGATGCAACAGTCGAAACTGCTGAGGCAGCTTCCGTCACCGAGTAAACGCCTGAGCTGTACATCTAAGGGATTGTTGCTCAAACTTCACTCAACAAAGGTAAATATTTGCTGAAAATACCGCTCCTTCGCGTATTCGAGATTGACTAATTGCAAATTGTGTGGTATAATAGGGGTATCCTAAAAAGGATGTCATCAACACCGCAAGGAAACCCATCTGCGCGGTACAACCATTATCACATCATGGAGTGAGAGAAAAATGAGTAACTCTAACAAAAAGGCTTTTTCGAAAGCACCCACTGCCCTGACTGCGCTCAGTCTTATCGTTTCGCTCGGCATGCTGGCTGTGCTGCTTCTGTTCCAGAACGGCATCCTGTTCAGTCTCGGCTTTACGGATGTCACTTCTGACATCATTGTCATGGCAATCACGGTTGCACTCGCGGTATGTGCAGTTCTGTCTTTGATTGCGATGGTCAAGTGCGCAACTGCCAACAGCCACAACAAAGAGCTGGTCGGAAGCGTAGCTGCCAAGACGGTATATCGCAAGGACGACAGTGAGCAGCATAACCGCCACGGCGATGAGAAAGCAAGCGTAGCTGAAAAGGCACAGGATGAAGAAGTTCACGAACCTGCCGAAAAGCCGAAGGCTGCAGAGGAAATGCCTGCACCGCAGGAAGTAAAAGAGCCTGCCATGGACGACACCACAGAGCATGAGCCCATCAGTCCGATTGTTACCGCCATGGTCAATGACAGTGTTTCCAATGAAACGCTCGATGACATTGCCAACGTGATGAACGGCGTTGTCAAAGAACCGGAAGCCGAGCAGAACGAAGAGCCTGAGCAGGGATACATTTCTGAGCAGTGCGACAAGCCTGTTGAGGAAGAGCAGCAGCCCGAAGCAGCTCCCACAGAAGAAGTACAGGAAGAGCCTGCCGCGTCCGAAGAGAGCAATGGCCCTGTTAGTGAGGAGCTTCCTGCTGCAGAGCCCGAATCCGAGGAAGAGCATACCGAGGCTGTTGTGGACGAAGAACCCGTAGAACTGACGAAGTTCGAGCAGGCAATGATTTCTCTGATGAAGCGCGGCAACATTCCGGAAAATGTGTACGCCATCGAAGAGTACAAGGAAGGCGCTGTTTGCCTTATCCGTGACGACGCACACTACTTTGTGTATGATTGCAAGGACAATCAGGCACAGGATGTTGAGATGTTCGAAGCCGACAAGGAAAAGGAAATCGCAACGACTTTCGCGACTCGTATCCACGAGAAACTGAGCAAGGGGGCATAAGGAATTATGCAGCGTAAGGCATTGGCGGCGAGTCTCGCTGCCGTAATGCTTTGCGGCATACTCGCAGGTTGTGCGGGTAAAGCCGACAAAGACAACAAAACCAACAGCACGGCAAACTCCGCAGTTTCTGCGGAGGCTTCTACCGAGGAGACGGCACAGGAAGGCGATGCGGCTTCCGCATCATCTGACAACACGGCGCAGAACGACGGAAAGCAGGGGACTGCTTCCGCAACGGCAACGCCCGTACCTACTGCCACACCGGAGCCCGACATCTTCAGTGAGCTTTGTGAAAAGCACGACATCGATATTGAAGAAGGCAAGGAGACCACCGATTTGACCCATGAGCTGACATCAAGTGGCGTTACATGGGACGAGGTTCTTGATGTTGGCGACATTCCTGTCACCGATGAGATGAAACAGGAATACGAGGAAATTCAGAACCCCGTATTGCAGATAGAGAAAGCCATCGTGACCGTCTACAATTACCGGAACCAGAAAAAAGAACTGTCGCAGGTGATTAAAACACTGGATTCGTTGCTCTATGTGATGAACAACAATCCGATGATTAGCATGAACGACAGTTATTCGCCTCAGGTCTCTGAATTCCGTAGCAAATACACTCAATACAACGGGATGCTGCAGGAAGAAAATCCTCTGATTACTGCCGACGATGTAAACACTTTGAAGCAGATTGTCGTTGATGCTTACGACTTCCTCAATGGTAACGGCTTCGACGTTTCCACCGTGGATGCAAATGCCGCCCAACTGTACAGAACAGAACTCGCCGGTGAGACGACCGTGGACAATTCCACAAACGCAGCACCAGCACCTACCGAATAATCAGCAAAAGCGAAGAGCTTCCTCAACTCGAGGAGGCTCTTTTCTTTTAACAAGACTACCAACAGAGAAGCAGTAAGAACCGTTCTGAACGCAAAGCATGAAACTACATCCCCACATATAGAAACAGCACATAGGGCTCACGGGAGCGGCTGCGGCAAGGCTCCTGTCGCTCTGGAAGAACAGCCAAAATGACCGTGAATTTGTCTGCCTGCAAAAGGTTCATTTGTAACATCTTGCGAACCGAATACAATGAAAGTATCGGCATTTTGCATCGTCTGTGCGGCTTTTGGACGATATACAAACAGAGGAGGGTACTTTCATGCAAATCAGAACAAAGAACGTTCTTACCATACAGTTCAGCACAAACGCAGAAGTAAACAGTTTCTTGAATACGATACGGGACGGAGAGAATCCGTTCTCATTCAAGAAAATTCTGCAGTTATCCGACGACCCAAAGGTCAACGAATCGCGGTCAGACCTTCTGGCTTACGCGACCATCAAGCACTTTGGTACAGACCCGCGCAACTACAAGCCGGATGGACTTGCGGAGATGATGAAGAACTACTTCCACCCGTATTGGTTCGCCAACGAACACCTAAAGCAAGAGGAGGTAGAACAGGGCTTTCAAGCCCTTTCAGACCGAAAAGGAATGTTATCGGTAGCAGAGCCAAACAAAAACGAAATGGTCGATGCCGGATTCCGCAATGGAAACGGTAAAATCATTTGCAGCCAACAAAAATTGGATGAGGAAGCAGAGAAAGAGCTGAACATATACCTCGAATATCTCGGAAGGTACAAGCGTGAGTATTTCTTAGACGACTTCCATTTCTACGGATGGCAAGTCATGTCGGATAGCGTTGAAGAACCGGAAGCGGTAAAGGTCGATGTAGATGGCAAACATCATGTACATATCGAGTTCAATACGAAGGACCATACACCGTCTCCTATCATGGCGGCTCTGAGTTTTCTGTTCTCAAAAGAGATGCTGTATGTAAAATATGCGAGCAACGACATTGCGGCGTACGAAGACCCCTTGATGCTCCGCAAATGCGGCTTCTACCGCTGCAAGGCAGGGCATTTCACGGAAAGCTTCGGCTTGCGGGGCTACGAAGCGGCAGAGGAGGCTTGCAGGATGTGGGGATATACTTTGTCAGACTATGTGTCGGAAGGCGTGGTGAACGGGAAATACCGGGTTTTCTGGCACAAACATAAGGCATAACGCAAAATCAAGAGAAATAACAGATACAAAGGAGAAATAACAATGTTTGTTGCACGAGACACCGAAGGAACGCTCATTTGGGCAGACGAAGCAAATAAGCAGACAGATTATTTCTGTCCGGTATGCAGCGGGAAGCTGATTCTGCGGGCAGGGGAAGTCAACGCACACCATTTCGCACATGAAGCAGGCGCTTGTCCCGACCACTGGCATTACGATATGAGTGACTGGCACAAGACTATGCAGGAACAATTCCCCATTGAGTGCCGAGAAGTCGTGATGAAGCACAATGGTGAAATACATCGTGCAGATATCTTCAAAGACGGCGTCGTAGTGGAATTTCAGCACAGTCCTATTACGCCACAAGAATTCAGAGAGCGGAATACATTCTATAACACCCTCGGCTACAAAGTGGCGTGGGTGTTCGATGTCTCAGACAAAGGCATTGTACCTACTATTGGCAAAGACGGATTGCCGGACTACTTCCATCTCTATTGGGAGCGCCCGCTGTCAGTCCTGCGTTTCGGACCGGTGCCGCAGCAGGACAGTGTCAATGCTTGGGTCAGTATCTGCTTTTATTTCGGTACAATTGAAACCGGTGAAGACAAGCCTGAATACGCAATTCGTCGCGTCAACTGGTCACATGTTGACCACATGAGTTGGAAACCGACATACAAATACTTTAATGTAGATGATGACCACGAAATTCACATGAGCGGCAAAATGGATATGCTTGATTTTTTCCGTACCACTATCGAAATGATGCGGAAACGGCTCGCAAAGGAGCCGCAACAGCAGTTCCTGCGCGTAGTAGACCGGCACAGGGGATTCCTTGCACCTTGCCCCAAGGGGAAAGCAAACGGAGGCATGAGGACCTACGGCTGCAGAGACTGCGAAAGCTTCATCTGCAGTATGACCTGCGTTTCCGGCGGGTCGAGCGGTGTGTACTGCGCCTATCCGGCACAGGCAAATACATATGGTGACTGGGATACAGACTATAGGGTGTGATGTATATGAAACAAAAACTGCGTTTCGAGAATTTCTTGAAAGACTATGTGCGGGACCTTTCATTTGGAACGACGAGCATCAAGAAACTTGTTGCGGAATGCGAAGATTTCCCGAAGTTGCGTGAGCCGCTATTCCTGTATGCGAAGTTCAATGGAAAACTGAAGCTACTGTATTCCGTTCTGGAGAAAACGCCCAATGGGGAGATTCAGCACCTGTGTGACACTTATGGCAGCACGCTGACCATCGAGCAGTTGGAGCAACAGGATGAGAACCTTCCGGAGCGGCTGCGGCGCGTCTGGACCAGTTATGTAGCTGTACGGGATAGTGCGGAAGCAGATAACTATATGAAGGGACTGATGCGCAAGAAAGTTCTCTCCCTTTTAGCGGAGAAGCACGTCACCGTATACCGCGTATGCAAAGATACCGGTATCAATCGTGGCAGGTTATATCGTTGGCTCAACAAAGAAAATATGAGTGCCATTAGTTGCCGGGGTGTTGATAAGGTTCTTCGGTATCTGGATAAGTTGCCGGAAAACGCTTAAACTGCCACATAGCAAAAGTGTTCTTTTCATTTACAAAATACCACAAATATGGTATAATGTAAACAAAAGGAGACGCAGCTATGAGTGTTGGGAAAAGCATTAGATATTATAGAGAACAAAAAGATGTATCGCAGCAGTGGTTGGCAAATGCCATTGGTGTGAGTAAAATGACTGTCTCAAACTTTGAAAGTGATAAAAAATATCCGAATGTCGAAATGGTCAAGAAAATCTGCGAGGCGCTTGGTATTACCCTTGGCAAGCTGATGTCGTACAAAGAGGACATCGAGATTGCCGAAACTGTATTTCACAACAACAAACTGACTAAAGCCGAGAAAAATGCGATTCTGGCGCAGGTACGACTGAATGTGCAGTTGTATCACGATGCTTGCATGTGTGCCAATGCGGAAGTGGATGAAAACAGGCTGCCGAAGGAAAAAATTCCGATGGGAACTGACCTCGAAGAAATCGCAGCATATATACGAGAAGCATTGCACCTACCTGCAAGTGGACCGGTGGGTAATCTTGTTCAGACTCTTGAGAGAAGTGGCGTGTTTGTCACCATCATCAAACGAAATGCAATTGCGAAGAGCTTTTCAAGCCTCGCCGCGATGACGACCAATGGGGTCCCGATTGTTGCAATCAGTAGCGGCTTGAACCGTTATGGTCAGCGTGAAGAGCTGACACATGTTCTTATGTATCTGCTGTTCTCGGACATAAATGAGCGAATTCTCAACAATGCTGTGGAGTATTTCTTACTGCCAAGCGAAGACATTATTCGGGAGCTGGGACGGAAGCGCAAGAGTCTGTGTGCCAAGGAAATCCGAATAATTGCTGAGAAATACGGGGTATTCGAGAAGTGTGTGGTTCGCCGCGCGAAGGAAGAAGGCATCATCAACCGCAAGTGGCAGAATAATATCCAAAACATCATAGTGGACGAACGAAAAGCAGAATTGCCGACTCGCTTGCTGCAGATAGTGTTGAGAGCTTATACAGAAGGTGAAACCAGTATCTCAAGAGCAGCAGAACTGCTGCAGACGGACAGCAGTACGGCAGCTACAACACTCAAGGAATAAAAAGAAGGGGGGTGCGTAATAGCATCTCCCTTTCACTTTGCGTCTCCACCATTACACCTTATAAAATTACTTGATTTTCTCCACGGTATCTGATATAATCATATAAGGTGGTGAGAATATGATAAAAACAACCGCAATTATGCTCCAAGAGCTAAATAATTACAAGAACCCGCGAGACAAGTTGGCTCATATGGTCAAGAAGAAGGAGTGCATCCCTGTTATACAGGGATTATACGAAACGAATCCTACGACTCCCGGATACCGGTTGGCAAACACTATTTGCTCTCCATCGTATTTGTCTTTTGAATTTGCGTTGTCATATCATGGATTGATTCCGGAAGCAGTATATAACTTCACGTCAGCCACTTTTGAAAAGAAAAAGAAGAAGGAATTCAAGACACCTTTTGGAACATTCACATATCGTGATGTCCCTTCTGCTGCGTATCCGTATGGAATCGAATGTGTAAGTGAGAACGGATATACTTTCCAGATAGCAAGCCCGGAAAAAGCATTGTGTGACGAACTCTATATTCAATCCCCTGTAACAAGCCAAAGAGAACTAAAAGAACTCCTTTTCGATGGTTTGCGAATCGACTGGGATTTGTTCTGCAAGTTGAACATGGATGATATTCTATTCCTTAATAGCAAGTATCATTGCACGAATATCCAAAAGCTGACTAAAACGATGGAGAAAATTGCATGACAACAATAATCGAACAGATGCTGAAAAAATACGACAGCAAAAATATGTACGACCAAAAGAATGCGATGAAGGAAGTTATGCAGGAAATTGTTCTGTATGGGCTGTCCCGCGCCGGTTTCTTTAAGGAAGCTGCATTCTATGGTGGGACTGCTCTACGTATTTTCTATGGTCTGGACAGGTTTTCGGAAGATTTGGATTTCTCCTTGATGGCGAAAAATCCAGATTTTGATTTGAAAGCGTTCTTTCCCGAACTGGAAAAGACAGTTCGCTCTTTTGGTCTGAACGTTGATATCACCGAGAAGGAAAAGACAAAAGAATCTGCTATTCGCTCTGCGTTTCTGAAGGGAAATACCAAAGAGCATTATCTGCTGTTTTACTCTGATGAGGCAGCAGCAAACAGCATCACAAAAAACGAGACTATCAAAATCAAGTTTGAAATCGACACAATGCCGCCGGATTACGCAACATTTGAGCGTGAATTCCCTCTAACGCCATTTCCCTATGAAGTCAACCTGTATGATATGCCGTCTCTTTTTGCCGGAAAGATTCATGCGGTTTTATGTCGTGCGTGGCATAATCGCGTAAAAGGGCGCGATTTGTATGATTATGTGTTCTATCTCTCAAAAGGGGCGAGCGTAAATCTGAAGCATCTGCAATGGCGACTGATTCAAAGTGAAGTATTAACGGAGACGGATGCTTTTGACATTAAAATTCTTCGTTCGATGCTATGCGACAAATTCGATACTATTGATTATGAGCAGGCGAAACAAGATGTTAAGCCGTTTATAAGAGACACGTCCCAATTGGACATCTGGAGCGCTGAGTTCTTCAAGGGAATAACAAATCAACTTCATTAAGCAAATAAAAGAGAAAAGACCGCTTCCACTTATTGTGGCGGAGACAGTCTTTCTTAATTCCTTGTTACAAAGGAGAGAAGTAAAAATGGCATATTTTCACCGCTGTATCTGATTTAATCATATATGCCGGAGAAAATCAAGCAAATAAGTGCTGCAAAATGGCTTACACAAGCTCCAATGTGAGCTGTGGCATTGACAACTATTTGCAATGTGGCTACAACAAGACAAGAGAGCTGATGCTGAAAGGCGATGATACACCATTGTGTTCCGGCACGCACCGTGGTGAAGAGCCTCTGGAGGAGTTGTGCGTGTGAACCTCAAACCGGATAGGTGCTAAGCGAGCACCGAACGAAAACATGCTTTGGGTCCTGCTATCGAGGCGGGACCTCTTCTTTTTCGTCGGGGGAGTAGGTCTCAACAAAGCCCACAACCAAAAGAGGGAATCCTCCAGAACGACAGTACAACCTTCCGGTAGTGTCCAATGGCGTCTTGTAGTACAAGAGAAGACTCCCACAGAATGTATCAAATTAGCAGAATAATCATATTGACATTTGGAACTATATCATATACAATGTAAGTATGTTAAGGGTACACTCTTAACATATCATAGTTCCCATAATAGTTCTTGGTATGGTATAAAGACGAAAAAGGGAAACTATGACCTAAAAGTCGCTTCATTTCAGTGAGGCGATTTTTGTTTTTATAGCCAAATTCATGCTGCTCGGTGGTCAATTTGACCACTGGGCTTTTATTTTTGTGCAAGAAGGGGAGTGGCAAAAGAAGAAGTGGGAACCGTCCCTATATAGCCCTATATAGCCCATCCTCCTAGCTCAAAAATCCTCATCCCCGCAACCATTTTGTTGCTTGACGGGCAACCATATTCTGCATACAATAGGAGGTGCAACAAATACAGCGAAAGGAGTTAAGGCAAGATAATCTGTTCATCTTGTTATATGACTAAACTGTTAACTTTTACGAACCTTGGTTGTAGAAATTACAAATTTATGGTATAATGCAGATGTACAGAAGGATAGGCGACCAATGGCTCACAGCCTCGTCGATGACGAAATCCAAAGCTGCATAGAGTCGGCTGAACCTATCACAATTATGTTGCCTCGGCACCAGACGCCGGGAAGGAGAAAATTGAATATGAAGAAGAAAATCATGTCGATGGTCATTGCCGCCGCAGCAATGGCACTGTCGCTGGTTGGATGCGGTGTTGACATCAACTCCATCGGATTGCCTCCGAATGTAGTGATGGAAAAGGGTGAGACGCAGCAGCTGGAAATCGAGTACGGCACGGACGATAAAGCCGAGCAGGAAAAGATTGCCGAGGCTGCCTCGAAGCTCACCATCGAGTGGACCTCCTCCGATGAAGAGGTCGTCACGGTCGATGCCACCGGTCTCATCACCGCAGTCGGTGCAGGTGAGGCTGATGTCACGGCTTCCGCAAAGGATGTGAACATTTCCTCCACTACTCATGTGAAGGTCGTCATCACGCCCACCGGTGTGGAAGCACCTGAAGCCTTGGAGCTCGTCACAAACGGTGAGAATTCCAAGAATCTGGATGCCAAAATTGTGCCGGAAGACGCGACTGAGGTAAAGCTGGCATATACCTCCAGCGATGAAAGCGTAGCTACCGTAGATGAGAATGGCCTTGTCACGGCAGTCGCTGACGGCGAATGCACCATTACTACCTATGTTGTTGCAGATGCTCCTGCAACAGCCGAGACAGCTACACAGGAAGCTGCTGCAGTTGTAACGGATGAGGAAAAGCCCACGGGAGGCGAAAATTCCGAAGCTGTCGCGACGCCGGACAATCTCGACGCTGCATTTAGCGTTGTGCCCGAGGGACTCAGCGCCACCACCAAGGTAACTGTTACCACCAAGGTGGAGAGTATTACCCTCGACAAGACAGAAGGCATCCTCAATGTTGGCAACACGGTGACCATCACGGCTACCGTAGCGCCGGAAGTGGCTACCAACCCCGCAGTCACTTGGTCCTCCAGTGACGAAAGCGTAGCTACGGTTGATGAGACCGGGAAGATTACTGCAGTAGCCACTGGGAATGCTACCATCACCGCTACCAGCGAGGATGACAGCAGCGTGAGCGCAAACTATGAGCTCACGGTCCAGCAGAAGAAAGCGGCTGCCACCACCACGAAGAACAACTACTCCAGCAGTACCTCTGCTGGCACATCTGCTGCTCCGAGCTACACAGCACCCACACAGCCGGTAACGCCCAGCGCTCCTGCACCTGTACCGGCACCTGCTCCGGCACCTGCTCCTGCTGAGCCTTCTCAGCCGAGCGGCGGTAACTCCAGTGGGGATAGTGGCTTTGACCCGGTTCTCGGTAGCTGGAGCGTTGGTTCCGGAACTGACTGGACGCAAGGTGCGACTCGTTCGTAACGCAAAAGGTTACGCACTGCAGTAATAAACTGCAGGAGAACTGATAACCAGATGGATGGAAACATCCACCATAAACTCCGACGTGCGGTAGAAAGCGAAAGCTTAACCGTACGAAGCTCGGTAAAGTCGGCAGAAGGTTGACTCAAGCAGCCAATTGATATGCCGGTGGTCCATAAAACACCCACGGTGAGCATGGCTCTAAAAGAGCCCGACGAACCTGCGAAGTAAAGGGATACAGTCCATGCAGTGATGCATGTCGATGATACAGCTAAGTAAGGACTTGCGTACGAAAGGCTGTCAAAGAAGTCATCGGTCTCATAGCAGGCACCTAAAGGTGTATGGTAACGGATAGGGTTATCGGAACGAGGAAAGGTATTGGACATCCTCAACAAGGATGTAGGCTGACGAAGAACAATAAGCAGCCGAACCGGTGCTGAAAAGCAGAGGTCGCAGCGATGATGGTACTTGCAATGAGTACCGGAGTGATGGCCTCAAGTCGGCGAGAATTCGTCGATGGAACGCCGTGTGCGGTGAAAATCGCACGCACGGTGTGGAGTGGGGGAAAACGCGAAAATAAAAAACACGCCTTCGTAATGACGCAACGAAGACGTGCAAGGCTGACAAGTTGATAAGAGCACTCTTGCCAATAACCATCTTAACACATGCCGCTGCAAAATGCAATAGCGTGTGAATGTAAAATAAATTGTTTTGTTTGTTTTGTGACGCTGGAATGCTAAAAATTAAATTCTAATTTTTAGAAAATTGGCTTTTTAATTTTGAAACTCCTAAAGCGCCACAAGCAAAAACAAACGATAATGGCACTGGCATAAAGCGTTAGCCTTATTTATGGAAGCGTTACCTATCACTATATAGTTCTAACATGAGTTCTGATGGTGGCTGCGAAGCCAATTGTGATTAAAACACTAGACAAAAGTTAGAAGTTAAGCATTACATTTAACTAAACACAAGAAGAGGAGACTTCGTCTTGGAGCCTTCTCTTCTTTTTTAACACTTCCAGCATAGGTAACCGCTAAGCGATGAAGTACCACTATATACTCGACAATATGAAGTGTTCGGTGAAAACAAGAAAATCTATCATAAAGTGAAATCTAGGCGAGTAGAGCGCTTTTTATAAAAGCACCAAGCATAAGCCAAATTTTAAATAACAAGTTCGCTGTTATATAAGAAGTCGTCTTTCTCGACATTGTAACTTCCTGCGCTATAGCAACAAAAGGAGACTCCACACGGAGCCTCCTTTTTCGTTTGCCAGAATGTGCGAGTTGAATACAATGAAAAGAGAAAGGAGCAGTGACGGAATTGAAACCGATAAAGCTGAAAGAACTCCTGCGCACAGCCAAGGACCCTGCCACGCAGAGAATTGTCATTGATGAAGGTCTTTGGTTTGATACTCCTCTATTTGAAGGTGTTGTTAAAGATGTGGATGAAGCACTCGGAGAACGTATCATATCAAATTGGCAGGTGGAAACAGATGGTACGCGCTTAATTGTATCAAGCAATCCACCCCTCCAGGATTTGCAAGAATGTAGACCTTCTAAGATAGCACATATGGGATAACTTTAGTTTTTTGGTTTGCAAAGATGATGGACTGCCAAGAAACGCAATATGAAGAGGTTGCTGTGCAGCTTGCAGCAATGCTTTCGTGTCAGTTGTAAAATGACTCCAAACAGCTAAGGACATTGTAAGCCCCATGATGACTTTCTTTGTTACTATATCTTTTACGACTAACACCTTTACATCAGCTCCTTTATAAGGGGTTTTGTCGCTAACAACTTCGCAAAGCACTCTGCCATAATAAATATTGACTTCTCGAGGCGCTTCGTTTGCGGCTAACAACTCTGGCAAAAGTTCAAGACGGCATTGGGGAAGGCGTTTTTGCAATGTTTGTTGCCGATGCACAACAGGAATGTCTCTACAATCTTGTCCGGAGTTCCCGGTTTTTGTGGTATCCGGTTTTTGATTGTTATCAACCATCGAACGCAAAAGCATGTCGAGTTGAGAAACAGCTTGCTTCTCAATATCGCCTCCAATTTTCTCGACATCTTTGATTACAATTTCTTTCAATGTGTACATGCATCCTTCGCCGTGTTCTTCGTGTGGGTGTCCGCGATAATAAAGGAGACCGTTCGTGTGGACAACTGTCAGTGGAACAGCTTTACAGTATGGGCAAAATATGTGTCCCTTGTACCGCCTTTCATAAACCGTATGGTCGAGATTGTACTCGTTGCGTATCTGCATGATTGTGACCGGTTTGTGTGTGATGTTGAAAAAAGCCTCTGTGTACTTTGGCATAGACTAACAACTCCTTTGTGATTTGAGGTGATTATTATGATTACTTTACATGACTTATTGGACAATTTTTGTTGCATTGACCCATACACTGACTATGCAATCGTCAACATAGAAACAGGTGAAGTGCTTGTTGACCGCGTCCACGATAGGACATACACGGTTGATGATGTTGATGATTACGCAAAGTTCTTACCTTATGCACGCAAGCAGGTTCGAGCGTGGGAAACAAAAGATGGGAAAATGATATTCTATATTCTGCCGCCAAGAAAAAAGAAGGCAAGGCGATGAAGCCAACAATGAAGAACAAATTATCAACGGAGAAAACGCAATGATTTTACATCACTACATTTGGGGTGATATCGACATCGACATCGTCGAGGAGGTAGCACCACATTTTCTGATAGCAAAGCACTATGGCAACTTAGCTCTTTTTTGCAGACTCACAAAACATCAGAACCATTACTTTCGCAATTCCGACAAGAGCTTTTACGCCGCAGGTTTTGACGATGAAGGCAAAAGTATGAACCCCTCAGACGAGTACATTCCGTTTGTGCCAGACATCTTGTACGACGATGATGGCATTGGCTATTTATGCTTGATGCAGCCCTCATGGCTTCACACGATAGACGACATTAGACATAAAATCGATGGCATACTTGCAACAGACAAAAAGATTCGTGAACACGATGAATACTATGTCGGCTCATTAAGGAATGATATTATCAGCTATGAGTTGGTTCAGCGCGTAGAATGAAAGGCAGTGATGGCAATGAAGCCAATAAAACTTAAAGACCTTTTAACACAAACAAAAAAACCAGTGACACAGCAAATCGAAATAATGGAAGACTACGTGCTATCAGTAAAAACAGTATTTGAGGGAGCAGTAAAAGATGTTTCAGAGGATATGTTGAGTAAATACTACATAAGCGACTGGTATGTCAGAGACAAAACGGCTGTTCTTGTTGTTCTGGTCTGGGTCAATCAGCCTGAGCGACTAATCAAGTATGTGGAAAACTCAAATAGAGATTGCTATAGGGTTACAATACATGATTTGATGGGCAATGGTTGCTGCACAAACCCCTATATTGATTTTTCTATAGTGAATATTAAAACAGGGGAAGTGCTTGTAGACCGTGCTCACGACAAAACCTACACGGTTGATGACAACAAGGACTATGACCAATTTCTTGCATATGAATGGAAAACTGTGAGAGCGTGGGAAGCAAAAGATGGTAAGATGATATTTTACATTTTGCCGCCAAGAGGAAAGAAGGCAAAACCATGAAACCAACCGTAAAACCATTCCTTGCATTGGCAGGAGACAAAGAACTAACCGTTCACATCGCCCGTTATAAATCGGATTCTGCTGATGGTTACAGCGATGAAGAAGTCTTTTGTGGTAAACCGGAAGATATCCCAGAATACTATGCAAGTGAAGAAGTGACAGAGTGGACAATATCAGATACTGATGAAATCGTACTCTATGTGAAATAAGGAGGTAGTTAAATTGAAGCTGGAGACTATTGTAAGCTGCAGAACAGACATCTACTTTGACTACCAACTCATTGATGCCATGACGGGAAAAATTCTGGTAGACAGAGTGTACGACAAAACATATAAGAAAAGTAATAAAAAAGAATGGGAAGAATACTACCGATTCGAGCCATACAAGCACTGGACAGTCAAGGAATGGCTTATAGCTGAAGGGAAAATGATGTTTTATATTTCACCAGTAAAACAAAAAAGCAGACCCACCTTTTCAGATGAGCCTGCTCGTAAGTTGTCAACGGAGGAAACACAATGATTTTACATCACTACATTTGGGGCACGGACGATGTCCAGATAGTTGAAGAACTGCCTCCACACTTTTTAATCGTGAAAAGCACTATAGGGAACGGTAATCTGGCTCTGTTCAGCAAACTGTCAGAGCAACAAGGCCGGTACTTTAGAAATGCAAATAAACGCTTCTATGACGCTGGTTTCAACGAAAATGGCGAGAGTATGGACCCTTCGGACGAATACATCCCGTTTGTACCGGATATTATGTTCGACGATGATGGCAAAGGGTATTTGCTGTTGATACAGCCGTCAGCACTCAATACGCTTGAAGGGGTTAAGCGTAAAGTAGAATCTATAAATGCCATTGACAAAGAAGTACGCGAGCATGATGAATTCTATGCTGGTTCTTTACGGAATATCCTCATCAGCTACGAGCTGGTTGAGCGCAATTAACACTTCATCGTCTGGATTTGCACTCCAACAAGAACTCATATTTAATTTTTTACGCATTTCGACTTCTTTAGCAGGAAAGTACAACAAACTTTTGTTGCGGTTCTTCTCTCGAACAGATTTTCCGGCAGGGTTCCGATGCCAACCACAAAAATAACGTTTATCAATGTCATCGTATTTTTCAGGGCTGGCAGCCATTGCCAATGCAGCGACATCGTGCCGCGCGGGGCAATTTCCGTTGTACTTGGTAGGCGTTACAGAATCAAGCTTTTGAATAAAGCTGATTGGACGGAAAGGGGCTCCCAGCCCTTTCTTGATTCCAAGATAATGCGCGAGCTTTTCGTAAAGGTCGTTTGGCAAATACAACCCATTTGCAACATTGAAGTTGCTATCTACCTGAATGTCAATGGTAAAAGGGTCCTCTCCCAAGGTCGTTACGAACAAATGAAATTCGCCAGTTACTGTGGCAAATGCACATGAAAACGGGTGGCCTTCAACCTGTGCAGCAAAAACTACCGAATCGGCACCATTTTTCTGCATATCAATGTACAAAGCATTAAGATTTTTTAGATACATATTACTAACTCCTTTTTGTAATTTTGGATACCTATTTATACTATACCATAAATTTGTGAAATTGATACTAGCTTTGCTTTACACAGAATGAATTTCTGTTTTACACAAAACAGCGATAGATTTTTCATCGATTGCCACAAAATTACAACAGGCGTACAATGGTGGCAAAGGAGATGACAACCATGACAACAATCGCGCAAAACATCAGCAGCTACCGCACACGAACCAATATGACACAGCAGCAGGTGGCAGATAAGCTCAACGTATCCAATCATACGATTTCCAATGGGAACTCGGCATCAACACACCATCGGTCGAAGACATGCAAAAGCTCGCGCAAGTGTTCGGCGTGACGATTACCGAATTGGTAGTGGACAAGCCAGTCATTAAAGATTTCTTGGAGCTCTTGTCGCTCGGCGAAAATATGCCGGAGAATGAGCTTCCGAAATTGGTAGAGGAAGCCTATGAGCAGGTTCTAAGAGAACGGCATCTGAAGCCAAGCTCGGAAGGAAAGCAGGCATACCTTCTGGCAATGCTGGCGTATCACCTTTACTGCTTTCGCTCTGCTTCGGAAAGCATCAGAGAGCGTATGAGCCAAAATGGTTGGACGAAAGAAAAAGTCCAAGCAGAGATTGAAAAGCAAAAGCAATTCACAGCAGAAAGCATCGAAAGGAACCTGCTGTCATATGAACCATCATGGTTGGAAGAATGCTATAAGGCAGTAGACATCAAAAGCTTTGCTGCGCAGTTTTGGGGTAGATACAACTTCGCAAGGGAAAACACTGCGATGCGCAACGAGTATGACTTCAGTAGTGCAAAAAGTAACCCGTACACAACATAAAAATAGAGGAGGCTACCCACGCATGGGGTGACCTCCTCTTCTTTGCGCATACCTCAACACCGCACCGCCACAGAGTACCCCCAGAACAACTTCCAGAACGGAAAGAAGACGATGTGGATAAAGCAAAAAAAGGAACCGTGTTTCACGACTCCCTTTCATAGCCTATCACTGCAAAATCTTATTCAGTTGTATATTCACGATTCGATTCAAAGCCTCCAACCTATCCATCGGAGCATTGATGCCCACCGACGGCTGGAGTCGAAAGCCGACCATGTTTTTTAGGTCTGCTCTCAACTCATCGGTAAGGACTGCCTGCGCAGTTTTGATGAAGTCTCCGCTGATTCTTGGTTCGCACTTCGATATACACCACTCCGGACGCTTTTCAAGGGCTTCCGTATCGAAGTAGAACAGTAGACTGCGGTTGTTATCGTATATGGGAGCCATGCCGGTAATACGCATCGTGTCATTATCGAAAAGAAACCCGACATTGCCTAAGTGACGGTCAATGTTGAGGATAAGCGCATCCAAGACAAACATCCTGCGCATAAGGTCTTCGTTGCCGTATTGCGCGGCAAAGCGCAAAAGCGCCGCAGGATTTCTGCGGCTGGAAACCGGCAATGCCGACATTTTCACCAAACCATATTTTTCGCTGGTAAACAGCTTGCATTTTGACGCCAGCCGTCCGTGATAGAAGGCAAGGTCGTACTCGACATGGTTGCGGCAAAGAATATCGGCCACCTGTGACGCGAGAAACTCAGACAACGGCTCAATTTCATAGGTGTCGCTGCCACTTTTGTACAGATAAACCGTACCATTTTCCCGCTGCCAGCACTTTGCATAAGCGCCATCTGTTCCAAATTCAGGGGAGGTTGAAGAAAGAGTGGTAGAAGAAATTACCCCGTCAAAGGCCGCGTTGGAAACCAGTTCATCAAACTCGTTACGGTATAGGGAAACTTCATCCCACGACAAAGAGCTTTCTGGCTCTTTCACCCAAAAGGTATCGTTGAGAGAAAGAGCATGCGTTACCCGCAAGAAATTTTCGGTGGATTCACAGCCATACTTTTTCAAAAGCTCTGCGATGTGTTTTCTGTGCTTAGGTGCTTTGCGTGCATCAAGAAAATCACCGATGTTATCATAGCCAATGGGTCTGAGCGAAGTATACCATTCAATTTCCTTGCCAGCCGTAAAGCCGAACTCGTCCTCATAACAGTCGAATAAAAGCCACGGGGTATCTTTATTCATTAGTTGGAACAGCACGCGGAATCACACCTCACTTTATGGAGAGTTTACTTTTAATAATTTGATACAATTTTAGCTTTGTAGGCTCTCAAGGAAAACAATGGCCTCTTGCACAGTGGAAAATGTCTTACATTTCGTACACAGCCAACGATTCCGTTCGTCAGTATCTTCCAAGCCAGGCATGCCTTCTTGCAAAAGGTTCTGCAGCACAATTGTAGCATTCTTCACCGCTGTCGGATAGTTCTGGGCAATACGCGCGGTAGCATCGTAGTTTCCCTTCCTGTAGGTCGGCTCCATGTGAACGACCTGAGCCAACATCCTCTCTTTATCCGGGACCGTCAGCAAAGAAGGCGCGAGATGTCTGTAGTGTAGCATCAACCAATACTCGATGCAGCCTGTTGTCATTAGCAAACGGACTCGAATCTTCGGGTCTTTCCTCAACTTCCGCAGACGCTTGATGATTTCCAAGCGGTTAGTCCAATTGCCGATATCCTTTTCTTCGACATCAAAGAAGAACCAAATTTCATCGATGGCATCAACGTAATTACGGTATCCGGGGTCTTTTTTGAAACGATTGTCCGCATCATCAAACAAACCGGGGGAAGATGACCGTTTGAACACGGCAACATCATGAAACTCGCTTTTGAGAAAGTCTGTATACGCCTGCTCGCTTTCTCCTTCACAAAATACACAAATGCTGACCTTCGACTTTTTGAATTTGCGAGCCATTATTCTACCTCCTCAATTTCTACATTGGGAGTTGCTCCATATTTGCCGAGAAGGTATCCTTTGCGAATGTTCTCTGTTGTTCGTGTTGAGAAGTCACTGATGCTGTACAATTCCGAAGCCCCATTATATTTGTCCTTATCAACAAAGTAGAGTTGGTCTTTACGAAGCAGTTCCATGCTCAACAATTCAGTGCTGTGCGTTGTAAATATAATCTGCGCACCATTGGGGTTTGTTCTTTTGCTCTGGAACTTGGACACAATGAAATCAACAAGGGCAGGGTGGAGTTCTTTTTCAATTTCATCCACCAACAGCAGCCCGCCCTTGGACAAAACAGATTCAATCGCAGGAGCAAGTGCCATCAGCTTTCTGGTGCCGTCGGATTCATCGGAGAGTTCCATCGAATAAATGCAAGGTCTTCCGCCGCGTTCCTCACCTTGGTGCATAGAAGTAGCCGTAACCTGTCCCATCTTCAGATGTGTTTCCGAATTGTTGGAAGTCTCAGAGAGTAAGTGCATGAACTGCACGAGTGCTGCTTTGACTTCATCCGGGATATTCTCCGGCAAATCTGACTCTTCGTTGATTTCCTTACTGTTGATTTCGAACTTCATATCTTCGATACCAACGTCAGCAGCCTTTGCGTAATCGGAAATTGCTTTCAGCATATTGGAGTCATTGGAGTATTCGAGTAACTGACGGGGGATATCCGAATAGTCTCTTGAAAAATAGACCATTTGACGGAACCACGACATAGCCATGGCACAAACATCATCGTTCATAGTGCAGGCGACAGAGAAGAACAACTGATTGTCTGCTACAACCTTACTAATCAGATTTCTGCGTGATTTTTCAGTTGTGAAGGTAAAAGTCTGCCCCTCTCTGGCAAAGACCAGAGCTTTTTGCTTTTTGGGCGCATAATACAAGGACTCAGAATATACATTTTCTTTCGTGGCGGCAAAGCTATACCAATATTTGATGTCGTCTAAGGTGTATACGAAAGAAAACTCGGTCGGCTCCGATGCGGAATAATCATTCAGTGCAAACGGAACAACGGGAATTGCTGCATTCTCGTGCTGGGTCTTTTGCGCATTCTTAATGAACTGAACGGCAAGCCAAAAAGCACGAATAACATTGCTCTTGCCGCCGCCATTCTTTCCGTAAATGGCAACGCCGGGCAAAATTTGAATCCCACCAAAGGGAATAAGCACACTTTTCAGTGTACCGGAGCCGTTTGCCTCCATAGAAAGGACTGCTTCATCACGGAAGGAACGGTAGTTCTTCACACTAAATTCAATCAGCATATTCTCACCTCTTCTATTTAGTAGTATACACTTAAAATTTCAGAAATACAACGGATTTTGTCAAAAAAATTGATTTTTTTGTTCCAATTTCATTTTACAAAACCAAAATGCAGAAAATATCTATAAGCAGAGAAAACAACTAATAGTTTTCGTTGCAAACCGAAAATTCGTGATTGACTAAGTGTGCGAATCGTGGTATAACAATACCATAGCCAAGCGTGCTAACTGTATAGCTCCGCCATTATATGTGCAGATATAGGAACGAGGTTGTATAGTGAGTATGACTTGGCATAATTTAAGAAAGGAGAAAGCTATGTCAAAAGGCAAAACTTGGCAGCGTGTCGCTTCGGCTTTTCTCGCAGCGGTAATGACTTTTTCTACATTTAGCACGACGATTGCTTATGCAGCAGAAGCCACTACTGACAGCAGCATTACTACGGATGCAGTATCCGATACTGATGCTGCAGAGGAAGTCGACGCGACTGATTCTGCCGCCTCTTCTTCTACGACGGAAGGGGAGGTAACCAAGCCAGAAGCAACGGAGGCTCCCGCTGCTACGGAAACGCCTGACGAAACGGATGCTACCGAGCCGGAGGAGACTCCCGCACCTACGGAAGCACCCACCCCTACTCCTGAACCCACCGAGTCTCCTGAGGCAACGGCTGAGCCGGAACCGACGGAAGAGCCGGAGGAAACGGAGACTCCAGACGTCAGCGAAAGTGATTTTGTTGCCGTTGGTTTGGCAGATGATGCGACTGAGGGTCAAATCGATGCTGAAATCGGCGATGAAATCACTTTCAACGCACATGTCAATCGTGACGACGTCAACCTTCAGTATCAGTGGTATAAGAGATTCATCGAGCCTCAGACTACTGAGTACGACGAAGATTTGATGGAGTATGATTACGGTGGCGACGAGCCGACGGCTTATGGCTTCCTTGTTGAGGGCAAGACTCCCGCTGAGGTGCTTGCGGAAAATCCCGATGCCGGTTGGTCCGGTATTGAGCTGTACCGCGCAGTCGTCTCCGCGATGGAAGCTATCGGCGCTGACACAAGCAATGTAAACATCGAATTCGGAACGCGCAACTACGCGCTGGAAGGATTCACCATCACAGCAACAATGGTCGATGGCAATGTGGTCATCTCCGCCGACAAGGACAATGAGCACGCCACCGGCACACTGAACGAAAACAATGAGTTTGCGTTCACAGAGAGCACCAACAATGACATTGCTGTGCAGCCTGCTGAAGTTCAGACAGAGGAAGAGGTTGACCCCGATTCTCTCGAAGCCAATGGCTGGGAAGCAATCGAAGGCGCAACCTCTGACACCTACACGCATACCGTTGACGAGTATGATGCTTACACCACATACCGTTGCGTAATCACGATTGTTGACGACAACTACATTGCCGCCGCTAAGCAGGCACTGGTTGCGCTGGGTGCTGATGAGAGCAAGCTGACCGATGACGCTCTGGACAATACATTTATGAGCGAAATCACCATCCATATTCCGTCGATGGATGCGTCTGAGGACGACATCTACAACGACCTGTCCGTTGAGGACAAGCTGAAACAGCGCCTTGCACTGTCCGGCATTGCCACTTATGCCGCAGGTGTCCAGCTCGACAGCCAGAGCAATCCCCAGTGGGTCACTGGTCTGTCTGCCGGTATGGAGTACCTGACCGCTGACATGTATGCCAAGATTTACGGTCAGGACGGCAAAGGCGGTTGGCTCGCAGAGGGCAAGATTACGCCTAAAGAGGCAGACCGTTATTGGTCGTACATTTCTTCGAATGGAGCTAGAGGACACAGTGTTGCCAATGTTCTTGATAGCGATGGATTTCCAACAGGAGCAACAAGGACATATAAATCATTCGATTTGACCGATGGCAAACTGGAAATCAATTCAGAATGGTACGGCAAGACGGTTTACTTCCGTTACCACAACAACAACATTGTAGGCAACACTGCAACAGGCACAGCGGTTTCTATCCCCGCTGCTGGACGTGGCACTTCTTATAAAGATGCTGTACAGGTGTTGTTCTGTTATGTCAGAGAAGAAAATGGTATTACGTTACCTCTGACAATTAAGGAATACGTTACGCAAGCAACCCATAACGGGTACAGCGCCAACAACATGGCACACATCACTTTGAACACGGTTTGCGCCAACGATTTCAATGTTGACCCAGAGCAATATTTGAAGGATGCTGAAGGTAACTACCGCGTAGACAGCGTATATTGGGGCACCTGCTACTACAGTGAGCCCGACCTTTCCGGCAAAGCGTACTACGCCTTGAAGAATTTCATCGGCAATGGCTATGGCTTTGGTATTGGTCACGACACCATGTACGCGTATGCGGGTGCTTACTTCGACGCTTACGGCGGCGGTTCCGGCTATCCGAACGTTAAATACACCGAGAAGAACATTGACCCGAATGATACGGCTACTCGTTATTATTCGGTCAACAGCTACAAGGTCAACACCGGTCACTGGAACATGAACGCCTTAATGGGCGAGAACAACTCCAATACCCTCGTCGGCTCCGGATACTATTCCGCCAGTGATGAAGAGTATTTTGGTTGGATTGTTGACCCTATGACGGTTCCTTCCGCCATCATGTCTTCCGGCGGCTCTCATGGCCCATTCGCAAAATCCACAATTTACGGTAACACATATCTGACGATTCGCAACAATGGCGGCTATACCTATGAAGAAGCAATGGCGAATCCGGATATTAAGCACCGTACACCGACCAACTGGCCCTACAAATTCAATGTTGGGCAGACAATTCCTGCCGCATTGACGCACAGTAACGGTCAGGTTGCATTCGATGACATTTGGGTTCAGTATAACGGCTGCTCCAATGACTTCACAAGTCGTGGACTTGGCAGACTGTATGAGCCCACTGTTGACGGTCGCCAAGGTACGAACAACTTCTACCTTGCTGGCTCCGGCAACTTTGTCATGAACCAAATTGGTCACCTTCCCATTGAAATTGGTGGACGCCAAATCAACTACGCATCATCTGAAGAAATGCAGTTGTGCGTCAATACCCTGATGTGGATTTCTCAGCGCAAGCAGTGCGAAGTCTGTGCCGCTGACCAAGGCGACCAGCAGATGACGCACTTCGTCCACCGCGTCAACACGGCAAACGCGAAGAAGATTCTGACGGCTCTCGCCAATGGCGGCAGCTACTGGTATTCTCTGAACGATTGCTATGAATTGATGGAGGACCTGAACCTCCAGAAGTTGGGTTTCAACTCCGCCAACTGGAAACCCATCAAGAACTTCACAGGTCACTGGAACTCGAAGTATTTCGATGTGAAAGTGCCTCGTGATGCAGCTCTGTTCGACAATAAGACCGGCACTCTCGGTGCTTATCGTACCGGTGACGGCAACGACTGGAACCTTGGCACGAACAAGAAAAACGGTTGGGACACGGTCTTCAAAGACAGCGGCAGTAGCGCTCCTTCTGTCCGCACAACCGGTATTGCCCGTATCTACGGTAAGCTGGGCGACGCTAAGCTGTTCAATGATGGACAGATTCACGAAGGCTACACCGTCCATATCCGCTACGAAGACAACCTTGAACTGCTGCAGGAAGGCGATGACTTTAGCTGCGTAGTCAACAATGTTGACCAGTATTGCATTTCCAACTTGCCTTGTATTTATCAAGGCGGCTCCACGATTATGCGTGCCCGCGTCTATGATAAGAACGGCAATGAGGTCACAAAGTATGGTCCTATCGTTGCAAAGGTTCCTCCGCATTTCTGGAACGACTGCGAGACGGTTCCTCTGGAACTGCTGAAGGTTGAAGCAACGCCTATCGAGAACTACCAATACTGGGAAGGTGAGACCTCCAAAGTCCTGAAGGGCTCCGGTATCATCTACAACCAGCCTATCAGCGACAGCGCTGTGACTTGGTACTATCGTATCGTCGACCTGCGCAATACAAGTGATGTTGTTGCAGACTGGACGAAGATTACCAATAAGACCTTTACCACCTCTGACGGTTCTGTCAGTGGTGTCATCGGAACACCCATCTTCCATGACGGCAACGATGGTATCAATAACTACCCGCACAGCTCTGTTGATGTGCAGCTTTCCATGCTGGCTTACACCGGTCATGCGATTCAGTTGCGTACCGACTATCTGATTGAGGGTAAAGTCTACTCTACCATCGACCCCGGTGTCATCACGCCGGAAGCCTCCGGTATCATCCAGATTGAAGAGCGCCCAATGTCCATGACGCAGTCTCCGAACCAGCGTGTTATGACGCAGGACCAGGCAATCTTCACATTTGAATCCGATTACTGGAAGGGTCTTGGCGACAAGGGCTACAACGTCAAGGTTCAGTACATTGGACCTTATGACGATGATTGGCAGGATGTCGAAACTTCAACCACATTTGGCGGCACTTATACGCTGAACACGGTTGACGGCAGTCAGCATGCGAAAATCAAAGTTGAATCGAGCACGGTTGATACGCTGAAAGAAGGCGCTAAGACCGAAAGCAAGATTCACGATAATAAGTGGCTGCCCGGCACTTTCTGGCGTCCCGACGGATTCACTGACCAGCAGTGTGCTCAGAAGCACACCACCGTCAAACTGACGCTGTATGCTGCTGATTACAACTGGGCAGGCTACAAGTTCCGTATCGTCGCAAGCTATCGCTTCAACGATAAGCGCACCAAGGTGGAAACCTCTGACAGCGCTAACGGTGATGAAGACAATGCAAAGTATGACCAGAGCCGCTACGGTCTGTTGACTGTCGATGCTCCTTACATTTCTGCTACTACCATGAAAGCTCAGGCTTTGATGATGCAGAAGCACAATGATGAGAATGACGCATCCGGCGATTTTGGTCAGAACTATTGGTCTGAAAAGGATACCCCTGAGAAGGTAGCTGAGTGGAACAGCACTCGCGGCGACAGTAATAACCCGATTATTTCTGACGAAAACATTGCTGTTTACACGACAAATATTACATTCTCTCCCGGTAAACTGACCGAGTCCGGAGACCGTTTGCTGACTCCTATTTTGCAGTGGGGTTTCCAAGATGACTTGACTTCTACGTCCACAGAGTATACGCCGGTCATTAACCCCATCGACATCAACGGCTATGCAAACACATACAGCAACGGTGTAGGTCTGACGACGTCCAACTACAAGGACTTTAAAGCAATCGTTAAGACTCGCTACGACATCAACACGGATACCAATTCCGAGATGAAGAAAGTTGTAGACAAAATCGAAACAGAACACTCTGGAGCTCCGTTTGGAAAGTTTACGGCTTACATCACGATTGATGACATTCATCTGGCTGATGAGAGCGCGAATGTAAATGACCCCTATACCAAGTGGGTCATCACCACGAGCCTGCATATCGAATCTGCTACAAACCCGATGGACTTCGGTACGGAGCACTTCTATTTCCAGTGTCAGCCGTATCTGGGATACATCCGTGGCTACAATAGCACGAATTTGAAGAGCCAGACCATTACCTACACAAAGGCTCATAACTATGACTATGTAAACGGTGGCTACGACATGGAGCACACCGACACCGGTGCGGAACTGTGGCTGGACTACAACATTAGTATCCACGCAAACGAGCGTGAGCAAGTTGGATGTGGTCTTGACCAGCACTCCATCTTCATGTACCCGGATTTGACAATCGAAGCTCCAAACGGACTTCGCTATATCATGACCCGGTATCAAATTGTCAAAGAATTCCCGTATGGAATTACAAGAGAAACATCTCGTACAACATACTCATCCAGTGATAAACCGGAGATTGACACATCTGTCCGTTATCAAGGCGCAATGCAAACTGCTACACGTCGCGATATGACGGCAGGCGCACAGCCTGAAACCATCAATGTTCAGGGCAAAACAATGGCAGAGCTGGGCATTGAAGTCGATGGACGTGGTTGGTTGAAAGACACGGATGAAGACTATGCTCCTTACTTGAAAAATGGTTATGCCTTGTATTCCAAATACTCTTACCCGAAAGAAATCTGGCAGTGGTTCTGGCGCAATGCTGTCAAGTATCATTGCTATGATATGGAAGAGTATGACGGAACCAACGAACAAGTATTTTTCTACATCGATGAGAAGAATGTTCGTGCCGCTGACCAGTCTTTCGATGCAAACAGCGGAGCGAAGCCTTTTTCCTCTTGGACCGCACCGTTCGATGCAACTTACCAGATTGACCTGTGGGGCGCTGGCGGCGGTGGAGTGTCACAGGAATTCCCCAACCATACAGCCGCCCAAGCAGAGAGCGGCGGTCATGTAACCATTACCGCTGACATCAAAGAAGGAACAACGCTTTACTTCGTAGCCGGTGGTGCTGGTAATAGTGGTAGTGGCGTTGCTGTCGATTTGAAAGACCCCGGTAACGCTTGCGGCGGCACAGGTGGTTACAACGGCGGCGGTTCCGGCGGTTCCAGTGCTCGTATGTACGACTGCGTTGCATACGATAAAGACGATGAAGGTCATGGTACACCTGATACAACCTACCATAGTATGGACCCTGTCGGCTACGGCGGCGGCGGTGGTGCAACAACTGTTGCAACACGTCTTGCCGGTGCAGATGGACAGCTCAAAAACTATGAAGGAGACACTTCAGCCCTTCTTGGTGTTGCAGGCGGTGGCTCTGGTGCATCCGGTGGCGGCCGCGGCGGATATGCAGGTTTTGCAATCGGCGGAAGCGGCAGCCATGACGGCGAAGGCTGGATATTCCATTGCTCACAAACAAAAACGATGACAATCCAGTGTGACTGGGGTCCTGAAACCTATGAACACGGTGATGTTTGCGCAGCGGCTGGAGTTGACAGCGGCAAATTTGCCGGGCATAACGAGCTTCGTAATGATGAAGATTATGCCAAAATCGATGCCACCAGAAGCGAAGGCGGTGGCGGTGCGGGTTACCAAGCTGCTGCTGTATCCGGTGCTGCTCGTGGTACATCCTATGTTTCCGGAACGACTACGCTCGAAAGCGGCAACATCATCATTAAATCTTCTTCAACAGACGACAATGGTTCTGCTGCTGGTAATGCCGGTCGCGCAAAAATCAAGGTTGTAAACCTTGACCAGCGCCTGTACCGTCGTGTCGGCAAGAACGCTATGGACATTGGTTTCCAAGATTCCAACGAATGCCATCCGACCAATGTCAAAGTCAAGCTGACCGTTGCGAACAAGATGTACGATGGCACTCCTGTTGTCGTTGCAAAGTCTATCGTCTGGGACAAGACTGACGCAGGCATTCCGGAGAGCGTTCTCAATGATATCGACATCGTATACTCCAACAACGAGTCTGCAAACATTACAAAGCCCACTAATGCTTCTACTGACAGCAAGAAGAAGCCGCTCGTTCGTACCGGCTCCTATACTGCTACAGCAATTTACAGAGGCACAAAGTACAACGTTACATTCTGCTGGGAGAACACACTCCCCGGCAAGACCTATGTGGTACGCGGTGAGAGCACAACTCCTGACCAGTATATGTCCGGCGAAGGCAATGTCGTCTACTTCGACATTTACCCGCGCCCGCTGTATCTGTACAGCTATAATAACGACAAGATTTACGACAATATCAGCACTGCTAAAGTGAAGGATATTAAGATTGAAGGACCGACTCAGAACTCCGGTATCGTCAATGGCGACGCTGTTGACTTGAATACTCGTCTGGCATACGGTTACTACTGCGACGCATACGCTCCCGAAGATTACGCAACAGCGAGCTTCAGAGAGCAGCTCCATACGGGTCTGCACAGCATCAAGACGGTTACGATTCTTGAACTTGTCAACAACCCGTTTGACAACTACTATATTGCAAAAGAAGATTTCACCGGAACCATCAACCCGCGTCCTCTGTATGTTCACAGTCAGTACCATGACACGAACAAATACAAGTGGAACTATGATGGAAACTCCAATGATATCGGAAACAACAAGTATCTGACTGACACAGTGCCTTACGATGGTCAAAACATGACTGTTGAACAGGCATACGAAGCGATTCTTGCTGGTAAACGTGAAAACATCGATATTACCCGCTATACCAAGACTGAGCAGGATAACTACCAGAATACGGTGGTCAACCCGAACAACATCAAGGTATATGACTCCTACTACAATGCCGCTATCGGTGAAGAGGGGCAGGGGAATATCTACATTGATAACATCACCAACTACGACGCTGTTGCCCTGAACGCTCAGACCTATGTTGGCTCCTATGCTGACAGCAATGCCGGTGAGCAGTTGACTGGGTACGATTCGAACGGCGATAACGGCGTCATCAAAGCAGACCGCTACAATGGTCTGTCCACCAATACGATTCGCCATCTGCCGTACTCTGTGAAGTACAGCTACAGCACGCCCAACCCGCAGGTTGGACAGAAGATGACTGTTACCATTGCAGTCACCAACAAGGACCAAGGCTACGGTCTGGCAGCACAGAACAACTATGTTGCTCCTGTCGCAATCCAGAACCTGCGCCTGAAGAGCCGCTTTGCCGGTAACGGTCCTATTACGCTGAAGTCCACGAACGGCATTCGTATGAACCAAAATGGTACTGAGTTCTACATCGACACGATTCCGGTTGGCGGCACGGTCAACATCGTATTCGAGTACACTGTACAGGATATTGATGACTTGAACGCGCTGGTCCGTACCATCGAGCAGAACAACGAGATGTACCTCGTAAACAACAACTACAACGACTACTACATCGCCGACAAGACCTTCAGCGGTGGTATCTACCGCACCACGCTTCGTGCGCAGGTGAAGAGCGAGAGCACCACTTACGGTTTCGGTTTCAAGGGCAAGCTCCCGTACGCAGACGATGTCTACTACTGGAACAAGGGCTCTGATAGCTGGCTGACGATGGAAGGTCTCGTTGAGGACCACAAGACTGCTGCACAGGACGATGAGAAACTCGACCTGAAAGCAAAGAACACGAATCAGTATAAGAGTGAGTTCGTTTATAAACTCGTACCGAGCGAGACGACCGATGCCGGTTCTTATCCCGTCAAGTACATTGGTTTGAACGAGTTTAACTACGATTTGCTGAAGAACTATGTTGTGACGGAAGACCCCGGTTCTATCGAGGTCCGCCCGCGCAAGATTATGGTCTCTGTCGATGAGAGCCAGAAGATTTACGGTACTACAAATCCGTTCTTCAACTCCACATTCAAGGTTCTGGGCACGGATACACAGGGCAATGAACTGGATATGACGGACGAGAATAACTGGACCGTACTGGGCGACGACTCCACCGTAGACTACAACAACATGAAGCTGATTGGCGGCGATACCGTCGGCAATGTCGTTGAGGTCATCAATGGTGCGGCACGCTCTCCGCTGGCATTCACGAACGGTGTCTCTAACCTGCCGTATCTGACGACTGCTACTCAGAACAGTGATGTTATCTATCAGACGGATGTCCCCGCTGAGGATTGCGCTTACTGCCTTGAGAAGTACAATGAGATGCACAAGGGTCACGAGCACTACCATGACGATGACCACCCGCACAGCCATGTTCCCGTCAATGGATACCCCGTATCTGTCAATGAGAACGCAGGCTACGGCAGCACGCTGGGCATCAAGACCGTTACCAACAGCGAAGGACAGACTGTCTCCAACTACGAGCTCGTTTACGAGTCCAATGTGTTGAAGATTCATCCTCGTCTGATTCGCATTGCTGCTCTCGATGCTACGAAGGCATACGGCGGCACAGAACCCGCACTCAAGTGGGTCGTTGATGGCGAAATCATTAAGCCTACCAGCGAAATGCTCGGCATCAAAGCGGTCCGCGATAGCGGCGAAAATGTCCGTGACGCAGGGTATACCATCCGCATCGCCTACGAAAAGAGCACGGCAAACAACTATATCGTCGAGACGAACGACGCTACGATGACCATTACGCCTGTCCCGCTGACAATCGTATTTGGCAATCAGGAGCGTTACTACGGCGAGGAGAACCCGAACGATTATCGTTTGGATGTCATCGGTTTGAAGCACGGTGATACCGTTGATACCGCATTGAAGAACAATGACGGTGCAACGGCGAAGGTGCTGGAGACCGCTAAGAAGACGCTGAGCGATTACATCGACCTCACCTACAACAAGTTCACAGATGTCGGCTCCAACTACCTGTATGGTGATAAGAGCTATTGCGAGGAGCATACGATTCTCGTACCTCGCGAGAACGCAGACGGTGGCTATAACTACACTGTGGCAAGCTACACGCCCGGTGTTCTGACCATCAAGCCGCGTCCGATGCTGTTGACCGTCACCGGTTGGCAGAAGGAACTCGGCGACAAGGATAAGGTTCAGGACTTCACCCTGACCGATATGATTACTCACAACTCCATCTCCGGACAGCAGAAGCTCGGCGCAGGCAGCCGTATCACGGATGTAAGCGTTGTTGTGAACCCCGATAAGGTTCCCATCGTCTTCAATCTGGTCCGTGCAGAGGGTGAGGAAGTCGGTTCTTATCCCGTCTACTCCACGCCGCAGGACCGTCAAATCGGTAACCTCGCAGCGAACGACCAGAAACAGCTTGAGCTGGATAACCCGAACTACGACTTTGAGTACCGTTACGCAAACGACCTCATCGTCAAGCGTCAGGGTCTGATGATTACCGTGGATGATAAGGTCCGCTACTACGGCGACCGTGTCAATCGCTTCTACGACGGCTCTACCGACTACACCTATCATGTATTCAAGGTCGAGAACGGAACAGCGGTTGAAATCACGGCAGAGGAAGCCGGTATCAACACCAATTCCTTTACCTTCACACATCTGGATACACAGACCAGCTCCAGCGGCACTTACAAGGATTGCATCAGCCTGTCCGGTGTCCACAGCACCATCTATGATGATGACGACATCACGATTACCGCTGGCAACCTGACCATCATTCCTCGTCCTGTCTCCGTTGTCGCCGAGGATAACACCAAAGTTTACGGCGACGCTGACCCCGAACTGAAGTACACGCTTCATGACGGTGTCCGTGGCGATGATGGCAACTACTACATCGAGTACGCAAACGGTCCCGTTCTCACCGAGAAGGAAGGCGCGGATGTGCCTATCCAGCCCGGCGACCTCGAAGGCACTGGCGTAACTCGTGAACCCGGTGAAGATGTTTGGACCGGTGAGCATTCGTTCGGCAAGGCTTACGCCATCAATGCCAACGATATCAGCCCTGTCAGCAAGGACGGAGTTACCAACTACATCATCACGATGGAGAACGGCAACTTTACGATTACTCCGGCAGAGCTGGTCGTTACCGTGAAGGGTGGTTACTCCAAGACCTACGGCGAAGAGAATCCCGCATTTGATGCCGATATTACCGGCTTCAAGCGCGACGATACGCAGGAGACCGTTCTGAACGGTGAGCTTGGCTTCGCTACTCTGTGCTACGACCTGTCTGACGCTGGCAAGTACATCGTAACTGCTGGCAACAACAACGAGGATACGGTGAACCCGGATTGCGTTGTTCTGGAAGACGGTGAGGAGCATATCGGCTCTACCTTTGAGGTCAAGACGAACACGAACTTCGAGAAGAACTATGTTATCCGCTATGTGAATGGTGATATCACGGTCAACCCGAAGGAACTGATTGTCCGCATCGACCACAAGGTGAAGACCTACGGCACGGCTGACCCGGCATTTACCTATCGTTATGAAGATAACGCAGGGAATGTGATTGGTCTGATTGACCCCGAAAACAGCCCGCTGAACCTTGAGCTCTATCGTACAAAGGGCGAGAATGTGGTGCGCGGTGATGTCACTGCTGCAGATTCTCTCGACAAGTGGGGCACGACCCTCTTTGACGGAGACTACCTCATTTCCGCTAAGTACGATGTGAACAACAAGAACTACAATGTGACCGTCATTGACGGCTCGCTGAAAATCGTGCCCGCAACGCTGACTGTCAAGGTCAACGGCGGCTACCGCACCACCTATGGCGATGAGATTCCGAACTTCACTTATTCCATCACCGGATTTGTTGGTCGTGATGTGAAGGACGAGACCGGCACCGGCATCAAGGACGATGAGTCCAAGGTCTCCGGTTCTGCTACGCTCTACTGCAATGACACCGCTGGCAACCCGGTATCCAATAAGACGAAGGTTGGCAACTATCCCATCAACTACGACAAGCAGCAGTTGGTTGCTGACAACAGCAACTACAAGTTCATCTATGTTGGCGGCGACCTGACTATTGGTAAGAAGCCTATCCATGTGAAGGCTGACGACCAGCAGAAGCCGTACGGCGAGAAGGACCCCGACCCGCTGACTTGGACGATTACCGACCCCGAAGAGCTGGTCAATCCCGGTGACGAAGACTTCTTCGATATCACCACGAAGCGTCCCGGCGCGGATACTGATGACGGCGAGCAGGTAGGCAAGTATCCCATCACCATTGATGGTACTGACCCGTCCGGCAACTACGAAATCATCACGACTCCCGGCACGCTGACGATTGTGCCCGCAACTATCGTTATCACGGTTATCGACGACGAGAAGTATTTCGGCGAAGATAACCCGACTCCCAATGTCACCATCACGGGCTTCAAGCGCGGCGACACCATCGATGACATCGGCGGCAAGGACGCATTGAAGACCAAGACTGACGCAGAGAAGTGGAGCCCTGTTGGCGAGTATCCTGTATCCGCTAAGGATTCTACATTCCATAACCCGAACTACGACTTTGTTTACATCGACGGAAAGCTGACCGTCAAGCCCTTGATTATCAATATCAAGGCTGAAGACGACCGCAAGACCTACGGTGACAATGACCCCGATAAGTTCGAAGTTTCTTACACCCTCACAAACGAGAAGGATGAAGAGTACCAGCCGAGCAAGGACCTGCGCGATTACATTGACCGCGCCCTGAACCTCGACGGAACTCGTATCCCCGGTGAGAATGTCCGCACCGAGAACCCCGGCTATCCGATTATTCCTTCCTACACGGAAGTTCCGAACATCGAGATTGGCACCGTTACTCCCGGTCGCTTCTTCATCGACCCGCGTGTGGTCACCATCACCGCCAACTCTGCCGAGAAGGTCTATGACGGAACGCCTCTGACGGAATCCGGCTATACCTATGCTCCGGAGCTGGTCGACAACGAAAAGCTCGGCATCCATGACAAGATGGATTCTGTTACTGTCATCGGTTCTCAGACCGAGGTCGGTTCCAGCCCCAATGTTCCCAGTGATGCAGTCATCGTCAATACGATGGATGGCACGAGCAGCAACACCAACTACACCATCAAGTATGTTAACGGCACGCTGACCGTCCGTGACAAGGAAGGCGTCTCCATCAAGAAGACTGCTGACCGTGAGCGTACAACGGATTACGAAGTGATTCGCTATACCATCACCGTTACGAACGCTACGAGCCATGACCTGCATAATGTAGTCGTGAAGGATACGAACAACTTCGTTGGCACGCCTGTTCTGTCTCAGGCAAACGGCGTTACCTACGATGCCGACAATGGCGAGTTCATCATCGATGAGATTTCTCATCTGCGTGATGCTACTCATACCAATGTCGTGACGTTCAGCTACACCTACACGGTCGACCCGACTGACCACGGCACGGACAACAACGACATCCTTGAAAATAACGCTAAGATTACCGATATGAAGGTAGTCGAGAGCTACACTGAAAACCCCGATGGCACTCAGACCCCGAACTACACCGAGCCTGACAAGGATTGGCTGGTCAAGACTCCCGATGTTGATGTCGAAATCATCCGTCAGGACCTGACCATCGAGAAGAGTGCAGACAAGACCGAAGCTGCTGTGGGCGACATCGTCACTTATCAGTTGAAGGTCACGAATACGGGCAACTCCACTCTGGAGAATGTGGTCGTCAAGGACCAGAACAACTTCATGGGTGCTCCCGTTGAGAACACGCAGGTCCACTTCGGCTATCGTGTCAATGATGACGGTACTTGGACAATTACCAGCCTTGGTGCCGGTAAGACCGTTACCATCACCTACAAGTACACGGTTGTTGCAGAAGACCTCGCAAACGGCAAGCTGGATAATATTGCTACCGCAACGATTCCCGCTCGCGAAGACCCGACTATTCCTGAGAAACCTATCGATTCCAATGAGGTAATCGTACCGCTGTACTACAAGCACCTGACGATTGTCAAGTCTGCAGACCGCGACCACGCTTATCCCGGCGAAGTCGTCAAGTATCAGGTCACTGTTACGAACGACGGCACCGTCGACATGACGAATGTCACCGTCTCCGATAACACCAATGCTCTGGGCATGTTCATCATCGCTTCCGGTGATGGATATAGCTACAACCCCGAAACCAAGCTGTTCACCATCCCTGTTCTGAATGTTGGCGATTCCGTCACGCTGAACTACCTGTACATTGTACAGAATGGTGACCCGGATACCATCATCAATGTTGCTACCGCTCATTCCCCGAAGAATCCCGATACCGAGATTCCGGGCGACAAGGACATCACCGAGCCGTCTGACCCCGTAAAGGTCGATGTGCTGCGCGATGGTCTGAACATCGAGAAGAAGGCGGATAAGAGCTTCGTTGACCTGAATGGCGATGATGCTACCGTCACCTATACACTGACCGTCAAGAACAGCGGCAATACCAAGCTGACGAATGTTATCGTTACCGATACATCCAACGGCAACGGCACTGTCGAGTACACCGGCGACCTGATGTATGATGGCAATGGCAAGTGGATGATTGCTGAGCTGAACGCTGGCGAGTCCGTTGAAATCACCTATGTCTACACTGCGGTTGCAGAGGACATCGACCTCGAAGGCAGCAACATCGTGAATACGGCTGTTGCAGAGGGCAAGAACCCGGACGGCAAGACCGTTACGAGCGACCCTGACACTGAGACGGTCCATGTTGGTGAGATTCCGGAACGCGGCGAAGTGAAGGTCATCAAGACCTCTCGCGAGTCGAGTGCCATGGTCGGTGATACTATCCACTACACCATCTCTGCCACGAACACCGGTAAGCTGGCTGTTACGAACATTGTAGTCCGCGACTTCAATGATGGCGTTGGCGAAATCAACGCAGTCAGCTCCGATAAGTACACCTACGATGCAGCGGCTCACTCCTTCACCATCGCAGAGATTGCGGCTGGTGAGACCGTTGAGATTCCTGTCACCTACACCGTACAGGAAGGCGACAAGGGCACCGTAAACAATGCTGCTGTCGAGATTCCGGATGTTCCCGAAATCAAGAAGGAAGCAGACAAACAGGTCGTTAAGGTCGGTGAGGTTGTGACCTACACCATTACCGTTACCAATACGACCAACGAGACCAAGACGAATGTTGAGGTCAAGGATACAAACAACTTCACGGGCGTTATCACGCCTGCCGAGAACACCAATGTCGTAAGCTATGTTGGCGACAAGGTTTGGAACATCTCCTCTATCGGCGCTGGTGAGAGCGTAGACATCGTCTACACCTACACAGTAATGAACGAGGATGCCCCGAACGATATGCTCGTCAATACCGCTGAGATGACTTATGTGACCGACTCCGGCAAGGTAACGATTCCCTCCAATGAGGTTGATGTTCCCATCATTCCCGAAGAGCCCACGCCTGAGCGTGTTGGTCCCACCGTTGTAAAACAGGCTGACAAGAGCATTGCAAACATCGGTGATACGGTGCATTACACCGTCACCCTGCACAACAATGACACTGTCGACTATGTGGACGCAGCGCTGCACGACCAGAACAACTTCAGCGGCGTTATCACGAATGTGAAGAATGGCACTCTGGAATCTGTCTCTGCCGGTTCTGCAGTCATCAAGGTCGGCACTATCCCGGCTGGTAAGACTGTCACGGTAGAATATGATTACATTGTGCTGAACACAGATGCCGGTAAGGGTCAGGATACTTACAACGAACTGAAGAATGTGGCTACGCTGCATTACTGGTTTGCTGACGAAGACCAGACTCCTGAGAATGAAAAGACGAAGCCTTCTAACGAGGTCACCGTCAAGGTTCCCGGCAGTGATGTACCTGTTCCTGTCAACCCGCCCGAGGGCAAGTTGAAAGTCGAGAAATTCGTAGACAAGAAGAGTGCTTCTGTTGGCGATATGCTGCATTACACCGTTAAGGTGTCTAATGTTGGCGATGGCGAACTGAAAAATATTCTGGTCGAAGACTTCTTCGATGGACACGGTAAACTCAACTACATCCCGGCTGTCGGTGTTGTAGTGAACGGTGATGGCACTTACACCATCAACAAACTGCCTGCCGGTACATTCATGGAGCTCCGCTTCACCTATGTTATTGTGGAAGGCGATGAGCCTGAGGTCCTGAACGCCGCTGTCGTCACGACACCGCCCGTTGACCCGCCGCTCGAACCCACCAAGACGGCTGACAAGAAGTTCGCATTTGTCGATGAAATCGTGACTTACACCATCAGCGTGTATAACCCCGATACCAAGGCAAAGACGAATGTCACTGTCAAGGATACCAATAACTTTGTTGGCAGCATCAATGCCGCCAATACAGACAAGTACACCTATAACGGCGATAACACTTGGACGATTCCGGAAATCGGAGCAGGGGAGACCATCGACATTACCTATACCTACACGGTACAGAGCAATGATGAGAAGCTCCTTGAGAACAAGGCTGATGTGACGTATTCCGAAAACGGTGATACCGTTAAGCTTGATACGCCGACTGTCGATGTGGTTGTACCCGATAAGGGCACTGTCTCCATCCACAAGGAAGCTGACAAGAAGATGGCAAAGCCGGGTGAGGTCGTCACCTACAATGTAACCGTTACCAACAACAAGGGCTTCGATGTTCACGATGTTGTAGTAACTGATGCCAACAACTTCGCTGGTGAAATCACTGGTGTTGACGGCGCGGACTACACCTTCGAGAACGGTGAGTTCCATATCGCTGAGATTGCCGCAGGCGCTTCGGTCACTCTGACCTACACCTACACGGTTGAAATTGATGATGTGCCTACTCAGATTCTGGAAAACATCGCTACGGCTGATGTTCCCGGAACGAATCCCGAAGACCCGAACAACCCCGGTCACGGTAAAGACCCGAATAAGCCTATCGATAACGATGAGAAGATTCCTTCGAATCCTGTCGATGTTGAGGTTCCGGGTTCCGAGACTGAAACCAAGATTCCTGACCTTGTTCTGACGAAGAGCGTAGACAAGAGTGAAGCCGCTGTCGGTGATACCCTGAACTACACGATTACTGTCAAGAACAACGGCAAGGGCGATGCCGAGAATGTCATGGTCAAGGACTTCTTCGACGGCAAGGGCACACTGAACTTCGTGGCTATGGATGGCGTTACCGATAACGGAGACAACACCTACACGATTGCAAGCGTCAAGGCTGGCGAGAGCGTAACGCTCGACTTCACTTATGTGGTGGTTGACGGTGACGCACCTGAGGTTCTGAACGCGGCAGTTATCACAACTCCTGAGCCGCCTGCCGAAATTGAGAAGAGCGCTGACAAGCATATCGCCAAGGTCAATGAGATTGTTACCTACACCATCACGGTGAAGAACAATTCCAAAGACACACTGACGAACCTGCTGGTAAGCGATACGAACAACTTCAAGGGCGAAATCGAAGCCAAGGATGGCAAGGGCTACACCTACAACGGTGATAAGACTTGGACCATCGCAACGCTCGAATCCGGCAAGTCCATCGACATTACCTACACCTATACGATGCAGGCAAGCGATGAAACTGTCATTGAAAACACTGCCGATGTACGTTATAGCCACAACGGTACTGACTACGACATTCCGTCCAACCCGGTTGATGTTGAGAAGCCTAACGATGGTGTTGTCACCATCTTTAAGACTGCCGACAAGACCAAGGCTGAACCGAACGAGGTCGTTACCTATACAGTTACGATTCACAACGGTAAGGATTACGACATCAAGAATGTCCGTCTGACTGACGCGAACAACTTTGCGGGCAAGATTGAAGGCGTAGATGGCGCTGGCTACAAGTTCATCAACGGCGAATTTGTCATTGACAAGATTCCTGCTGGCGGTGATGCAGTGGTTCACTACACCTACACAGTCCAGATTGCCGATGTTCCGACCAAGATTCTTGAGAATGTTGCAACGGCTCATGTCCCCGGCAAGAACCCCGGAGACCCTGACGAGGAGATTCCTTCCAACAAGGTCGATGTTGAGGTTCCCGGTGACGGCACGCATGTTGATGTGCCGGAAGGCAAGCTCGAAATCGTTAAGAGTGTAGATAAAACGGAAGCCAAGGTTGGCGATACGCTGAACTACACGATTACGCTGACGAATGTTGGCGGACAGGCAGTCAAGAACGCTGTCGTCAAGGATTTCTTTGACGGTAACGGTGTCCTGAACTTCGTTCCGATGGACGGTGTGACGGATAACGGTGATTACACCTACACGGTTGCGAATGTGGAGAAGGGTCAGAGCATTACGCTCCGCTTCACTTACACGGTCGTTGCCGGAGATGCGCCGATGGTCCTGAACGCTGCTGTTGTGAAAGACCCGACGCCGCCCATTGACATCAAGAAGACCGCAGACAAGCATGTAGCGATGGTCGATGAAGTCGTCAACTACACCATCACGGTGAAGAACACGACTGATAAGACCGTTACCGACCTGCTGGTCAGCGATACCAACAACTTTACAGGTGCAATCACCTCTAAAGACAACGCCAAGTACACCTACAATGGCAACCATACTTGGACTATCCCCAGCATCAAGGCTGGTGAGAGCATCGATATTCTCTACACATATACTGTGAAGACTACCGACCCCTCTACGCTGGTCAACGAAGCTGATGTTCGCTACACGACCGATAACGGCGAGTATGTCATCAAGGCAGACCCCGTTGAAGTCGTTGTCCCGAAGGATGGCGAAGTTACGATTGTCAAGAGCGGTGACAAGAAGATTGCAGAACCCGGTGAGGTCGTGACCTACACGGTTACGATTCACAACGGCAAGGCGCATGACATCACCAATGTTGTCGTAAGCGATTCCAACAACTTTGCTGGAACAATTACCGGCTCGAATGGTGTCGGCTACAAGTTCGTTGACGGACACTTTGTAATCGACAAGATTGCTGCAGGTGCAGACGCTGTTCTGACCTACACCTACACGGTGCAGGTGGCTGATGTACCCACTCATATTCTGGAGAATGTTGCCACGGCGCATGTGCCCGGCACGAATCCGGAAGACCCTGAGAATCCCGGACACGGCAAAGACCCGGATAAACCGATTGACCCCGATACGGATATTCCGTCTAACAAGGTCGATGTGGAAGTCCCCGGCTCCGAAGTCGATACTAAGATTCCCGAACTCTCCGTCACGAAGACCGTCGATAAGGCTCAGGCTAAGGTCGGCGATACTCTGAACTACTCCGTCACCGTTAAGAACAGCGGTGCTGCTGATGCTGAGAATGTAGTCGTCAAGGACTTCTTCGACGGCAATGGCGTACTCAACTTCAAGGCGATGGACGGCGTTACCGATAACGGAGATAACTCCTACACGATTGCCGCTGTCAAGGCAGGCGAGAGCGTAACGCTCAACTTCAGCTATGTTGTTGTTGAGGGCGATGCTCCGCAGGTTCTGAACGCTGCTATCATCAAAGACAAGACGCCGCCTATCGACATTGTCAAGGGAGCCGACAAGCACATTGCGATGGTAGACGAGATTGTGACCTACACGATTTCCGTGAAGAACACTACCTCCGAGACTGTTGAGAATGTGAAGGTCGTCGATACCAACAACTTCAAGGGCAGCATTGAAGCCGCAAGCGCCGAAAATTACACTTACAATGGCGATAAGACATGGACTATTCCGACTATCGCTGCTGGCGAGACCATCAACATCACCTACACCTACACGATGCAGGCTGAGGATGCCACCGTCATTGAGAACGTTGCAAAGGTAATTTACAGCAAGGACGGCACCGACTACAACATCCCCTCTAACCCCGTTGATGTTGAAAAGCCAGACGATGGTGTTGTCACCATCCGTAAGGCTGCCGATAAGACGAAGGCCGAGCCGGGTGAGGTCGTTACCTACACTGTCACGGTGCATAATGGAAAGAATCACGACATCGAGAACGCTCGTCTGACCGATACCAACAACTTTGCTGGTGAAATCGTAGGCGTTGACGGTGCAGATTACACCTTCGAGAATGGCGTATTCACCATCAGCAAGATTGCCGCAGGCGGTGATGTGGTTATCCACTACACCTACACGGTCGAAGTCGCTGACGTGCCCACGCACATCCTTGAAAACATCGCTACCATCTTCGTACCGGGTACGAACCCCGAAGACCCCGACAATCCGGGCCATGGCAAGGACCCCGAAAAGCCTCTTGACCCCGACACCGAGATTCCGTCGAACAAGGTTGACGTGGAAGTTCCGAACGGTTCCGAAGTTGATACCGATATTCCCAAACTGTCCGTAACGAAGTCTGTGGATAAGCCCACCGCAAAGGTTGGCGACACCCTGACTTACACGGTCACTGTCCAGAACAGCGGCAAGGCTGATGCACAGAATGTAGTCGTAAAAGACTTCTTCGATGGCAATGGCGTGCTGAACTTCGAGACAATGGCTGGCGTTACCGACAACGGCAACAACACCTACACGATTTCCACTGTTAAGGCAGGGGAGAGCGTAACGCTCCGCTTCACATATGTGGTAGTGGATGGCGATGCTCCTGTTGTTCTGAATGCGGCTATCGTGAAAGACCCGACTCCTCCGATTGATGTGGAGAAGGATGCCGATAAATATATCGCCAAGGTTACGGATGTTGTGACCTACACCATCACGGTGAAGAATACGACTGACGAAGCTGTCAACGATATCACGGTAACTGACCACAACAATTTCGCCGGTGCCATCACTGCTGAGAGCACCGAGCGCTGCACCTACAATGGTGACGGCACTTGGACTATCGGTCATCTGGATGCCGGTGAGACGTTCGACATCGTTTACACCTACACGGTGGAGACGACGGATAAGAGCGTCATGGAGAACACCGCAACCATCAAGTACACACACGACGGCGAACAGTATGAGATTCCCTCCAACACCGTTGATGTTGAGAAGCCCGATGATGGCGTCGTAACCATCCGTAAGGCAGCTGACAAGACGGAAGTTGAGCCGGGCGAGACTGTCACCTATACCGTGACCGTACACAACGGCAAGAACCACGACATCGAGAATGCTCGTCTGACGGATGCCAACAACTTTGCTGGCGAAATCGTGGGCATTGACGGTGCAGGTTACACCTTCAAGGATGGCGAGTTCATCATCGACAAGATTGCGGCTGGCGCAGATGTGGTTATCAACTACACCTACACCGCACAGATTGCAGATGTTCCCACCGAAATCCTTGAGAATATTGCCACTATCCATGTGCCGGGAACCAACCCCGAAGACCCGGAGAATCCGGGTCACGGCAAAGACCCGAACAAGCCCATTGACCCCGATGAGGATGTCCCCTCTAACAAGGTCGATGTGAAGGTTCCGGGCTCCGAAGTCGAAACAAAGGTTCCTGTCATTGAAATCACCAAGTCTGTTGACAAGGCAGAGGCGAAGGTCGGCGATACGCTGAACTACACTGTTACTGTCTCCAACAAGGGTAAGGCTGACGCGGAGAATGTGGTCATTGAGGACTTCTTCGATGGCACCGGCACGCTGAACTTCATCCCGATGGATGGCGTCAAGGACAACGGCGATAACACCTACACCATCAGCTCCGTCAAGGTCGGTGAGAGCATCGAGCTGCACTTCACCTATGTGGTGACTGTCTCCGACGCTCCGCAGGTCCTGAACGCCGCTGTTGTGAAAGACCCGACTCCGCCGATTGACGTTGAGAAGGACGCAGACAAGTATGTTGCAAAGGTTACGGACGTTGTGACCTACACCATCACGGTGCGGAATACCACGGACGAGACCGTCAACGACATCACCGTCTCCGACCACAACAACTTCTCCGGCAGCATCGATGCTGTTGGTTCTGACCGTTACACCTACAATGGTGACGGCACTTGGACCATCGGTTATCTGGATGCAGACGAGGCTATCGATATTGTCTACACCTATACGGTCGAGACTACCGATAAGAGCGTCATGGAGAACACCGCAACCATCAAGTACACGCACGACGGCGAACAGTACAATATCCCGTCCAACACGGTCGATGTGAAGAAACCCGATGATGGTGTTGTCACCATCTGGAAATCTGCAAACAAGACTGTTGCAAAGCCGGGTGAGACTGTTACCTACACCGTCACGGTACACAATGGCAAGGACCACGATATCCAGAACGCTGTTTTGACTGATGAAAACAACTTCTCCGGAAGCATCTTCGCAGTTGAAGGCGCAGGATATCACTACGAGAATGGCATGTTCACCATCGACACGATTCCTGCTGGCGGCGATGTGGTCGTCCACTACGCTTACACCGTTGGTATCGCTGATGTGCCCACGAACATTCTTGAGAACATTGCGACGATTCATGTTCCCGGTACGAACCCCGAAGACCCGGAGAATCCGGGACAGGGTAAGGACCCGACAAAGCCGATTGACCCTGATACGGATATCCCGTCCAACAAGGTCGATGTGGAAGTTCCGGGTTCCGGCACGGAAACTGACATCCCGCTGGAAAAGAGCCTCACGATTGTGAAGAGCGCCGATAAGACCAAGGTCAATGTCGGTGAGACTATCAACTATCGCGTGGTCGTAACCAATACCGGTGAGGTTGACCTCGTCAATGTCTCCGTTAAAGACAACAACAACGGCGCAAGCCATATTGTTGCTACAAGCGGCGACGGATACACCTACGATGATGCAACGGCAACGTTCACCATCAACCGTATCCCTGTTGGCGAATCCTTCACGCTGACCTACTCTTATGTCGCAGTTGACGCGGATGCCGGACACGATGTCATCAATGTGGCAGTCGCTAAGGCTCCGGGTCAGAACCCCGAAGACCCTGAGAATCCCGGACATGGCAAAGACCCGTCCAAGCCGATTGACGAGGATGTTGAGAAGCCGTCCAATGAGGTCAAAGTCCCCGTTGTGAAGCCCTCTACGCCCGTCACTCCTGACGAGCCGAAACCCACTCCGACTCCCAGCAACCCGACCAATCCTACTCCGACTCCTGTTCCTTCTGAGAAGCCGACGAACCCGATTCAGGGTATTGTCTCCATCATCACTGGAAACAAGAAGACCGGTATTGGATTTGTGCAAGGTATCGCTGGACTGGCAGCGGTCGTCGGTGTCGGACTGATTGCTCTGGTGGTTGTAAACCACAAGCGCAAGAAGGACACGGATAACGACGAAGACAAACACAATAACGAATCCGCTGAATAAGCGGTGACAGAAAAGAGCAGTAGCTTGAAAGAGCTGCTGCTCTTTTTTTGTGTCATTTTCCAAAAACAAGGCAGAGAAAACGGGAATTTTCTTCCGTCACAACACAACAGAAAACGAATACAAAATCCAATGTTTATCCGCCAATAACGAACAGATTTTTTATATAGAACGCTGTTGACCGTTTGTGCGAAGTGAGTACCATAAAAGATACGATATTCATGCTCTATTCACATGAATTCCGGGTATTTGCGAAAAAAGGGTTGTGTAAAGCACCCTATTTCACAAGTATCACAGGCAGATGGACGACTCGCCCATCAGGATAGTGGTTGTACTTGCAGGTTTCCCCAGCTTGCCAACACTACTTAGCCACTACCCAGCCAAGGGGAACACTACCTCTTACATTTTGTAAGAGTGACTTACCGTAAGGCAACAAACATAAAAAATTTGTTGCCTCATTTTAAGGCTTAATTTAGGCGACCACCTATTTTCGAATAAAAAATCACCTAATTTTGCAAATATCCATATTTCCAAAACCACGTAAACCGACCACCCTCGATTTTGAATATGTTGACTACATAGAGAAGAACTCGTGGGTGGTGTTTTTATGCGATATAAAACGCATTGACTTTGCTGAAAAGCGTGGTATAAAGCGCTAAAAACAGCGCCCGTAATTTTTTGGTATACTTCTTGCTTTGCAAATGAGGCTGCACACTTACGAGCGGACAAGAGTGTATATAAATCCGTCTGCGGATATCGCAGAAAAACTCGCATAGTATAGGAGGACACTATCATGCAGAAACCCCGTAAGCGGTTTTTGAGTGCGATTGTGGCCGTCGCTATGTGCCTGTCTCAGTTTGCACCCGTAGCAGCATACGCTGCTGAGAGTGCGGGAAGCGGAATCACCCAGAGTGAGGAAGCTCCCAAGGAGACGGCACCCGATGCGGCTTCTACCGTCAGCTCTTCCGCTACAACCACTGCGCCCGCAAGCGATTCTGCTGCCAGTTCCAATGCCGCGTCAAGCGACAATAAGGCTCCGGCTGAGAATGCTTCCGAGGCTACAAGCACGGCAAGCGCCGATTCAAACACGGCTGTCGTTGATAAGACGGCAGCTCCCAGTGCAGATGAAAATTCTGACAGCACCGCTGCACCGAGCAGCACTATCAGCGAAGCAGCACAGGCGTTTATTGATGCGGCTAACGCCCTTGTAAGCCGCAAAGATGAAATCCTGACCGCTGCAAACAATTTTGGTCTCGCCAGCAAGGCATGGCAGGCTGACAAGGAGAACGCGGTTCTTGATGCAATGGTTACACGCCGCTCTGAAGAGCTGGACGCTGTATACAACTGGGAACCCGTCGAGGATATGTATTATTCTCTGAGCGAGGATGAGCAGGTTGCTGACCCCGTTATGAGTGCATACCTTGACATGTCTGACCTGTATATGCAGGTTTGTGACCGTCAGGAAAACCCCGTCGACAACAGCGGTGTCAGCGCGTTTGATGGCGGCGGTGCTACTACGGTTGTTGGCAACTTTCAGGCAATCACTGCTGCCGAGACCGGTAAGCAGATTGCTGCAGGCACCAGCATCCAGTACACCAAGATAGGTGGTCAGGACAATGTCATCCGTATCCTGCCCCAGACCGTCACTTACACCTATGGTGACTCTTTCAAGTCCAACGGTCTGACGGTCGAGTACAGCACCTCTGATTCTCGTTCCACTCAGGAAATCGAGAAGGATATTCAGGCTGCTATTGACGGTCTGAGCTTCATCCTGTACGCTCCTGCCGATGGCGACGGTCAGAATCCCACGGATGTCCACTGCAATGCCGGTACTTATCCGACCTATGTGGACACCGGTGCTGTGAGCGTTACGGTGAACGGTCTGAACTACACCATCATCGACGGTTCCAACTTGGATTCTTCCAAGAATATCCGCAACGATGCAGGCGTGACCATCAACAAGCGCCAGATTTACATTGTCCCTCATACCACTTATGTGACGAAGGGCAATACCATCAGCCAGATTAACTACACCGTTATGGATACCAACGGTGGTCTGGTTGACGGCGACCTGCTCCCGGCTGATGTTCTGACCACGGAAAACTTTGATAAGGACACCACAGGTTCTTACAAAATCATCCTTGGTTCCTCTGCTAAGAGCAATACCAACTACAATGTCGATATTCAGGCGAACACCGGTGATGTTTACGTTGTAGTTTCTGAGCGCACTCTGACGCTGACTCCTGTCTTCGTCTTCAAGGGCAATGACGGTGTTACCACGACTGGCGCAAAGGCCACTCGTCAGTATGGTCAGGTGAACCCCGCAGTTGACTTCGTTATCACCGGCTGGTCCGATGCTGATAAGACCAACTTCGAGTACAAGACCAACAACGAGCACAAGTCTAACGCTGTTGCTCTGAAAGAGATGCTCGGCTTGAGCGGTGAGCCTACCGTGGTTCTGCCCAGCATCACTTCCGCTCCCGGTGGCTACACTGTCACGATTGGCAACATCCAGACGGATGCACCCATCAACGGTTATAACATCCAGCTTGCGACCGCGACATTTGAAATCACCAAGCGTAATGTAACCATCACCAACGACCAGATTGATGCCATCTACGGTGAGTCTGAGAAGAGCAAGTCTTCTACCATCACCTTTGATGCGGTTTCTTACAACGGTGCTGCTCAGGCAGTTTCTTCTGAGAAGCGCATCGTTCCCGGCAACACCATCACCGCTGATGATGGTGTGAACCAGTTGGTTGCGATGGTTCTGACCACCAGCCGTCAGGACCCCGACAACAAGAATGTTGGCGAGTATCCGATGTCTGTTGAGGTTCCGCCCGCATGTACTGCTTACTATGATGTCAAAGTCATCAACAGCAAGTACATTATCCATCCCGCGATGCTGACTGTCACGCTGAGCAACCTGTCTGCTATGTATGGTGCTGCTCGCAACGGCAAGATTGAGTCCATCGACGGTTTCAAGTGGAACGATACTCAGGATAGCATCGGTCTGACTGATGCTAAACTGAACTTCACGATGGTAGATGCTGCCGGTAATAGTGGCACTCCCACTACTGCCGATGTCGGCGAGTACAATGTTACCGCGAGCGTTCAGGGCGCTTCTCAGGAGCGTTGGTCTTCTGACTGGGACCCGAATGCTGACGGCAAGAACTACGACCGTTACGACAACTACCTCGTTCGCTTCGTTGACAGCAAGCTGACTGTCACCAAGCGCCCCATCGCCATCAATGTGATGGGTGGTCAGACGAAGGTCTACGGTGACAGCGATGCCAAGGGCGGCGTTGCCTTTACTCTTGACCCCGTCAATGGCAAGGGTGGCCGTGTTGGTTCCGATTTTGCTGGCTGCGTTGTGACCCGTGAGGTCGGCGAGACTGTCGGCTCTTACGCTTACAGTGATGCACAGTTCCAGAATGCAGAGATTGCTAAGAACTACGACATCACCTTCAACGCTCCCGACAAGTACACCATCACCAAGCGCACTCTGACCATCACCGTTCCGAACCGTGAGCGTCTGTATGGTTCCGAGAATCCCAGTGATGCTGACATTACCGGCGCACTGGAATACAAGAACTTCGCAAGCAACGACGAAATCGGCATCCATGATACCGTTGCTTCTCTGGGCGGCACTGTCACCATCAAGTATGGCGTTGACAATACCGTTGGTAAGCTGACCGGTGTCGGCACCTATCCCATCGTTGTTTCCGGTTACACCAGCCCCAATTACAACATCGTTTATACCGGCACCTACAGCGATGGTACGAGTGGCACGCTGACTATCAACGCACTGCCTGTCACCATCAAGGGTACTACCAACAGCGTCCGTAAGTACGGCGTTGCCGGTAAGAACACACCCAGCTATGCGCTGTATGACGAGACCGGTTCTCAGGCTATCAATGTGGTTGACCCGCAGGGCAGCCCGCTGAACATCCACATCGACCTGACCAAGTGGGAAGACCCCACCACGGTTGTTGGCAACTATGAGGCTACCATCTCCTATGATGAGAACCCCAACTACATCGTAACGATTGCTCCGCAGGCTACGTTCCAAGTCACCGAGGCTGATGTCTCTGTCACCTTCAACGCCCTGCAGACTACCTACGGTGAGAAGAAGCCCGACACCATCGCCAAGGAAGTTTCCGTCAATGTGAACACCTCCGACGGCACTCAGATTTACCACGATGGCGAAACCGTCAATATCAAGATGGACGGCAAGGATGTTTCTCTGGGCGTTGTTCGTATCGCCGTTGAGGCTACTGCGAACGCTTCCGGTCTGTACGATGCAGGTTCTTACAACCTGACCTTCCGTCTGGATAACCAGCCCACGAACAGCGTTAAGCTGTCTGAGCCCGATGGTAAGAACATGCTGATTGTCCATCAGATGCCTCTGACCATCACTCCCCGCTATGGTCTGTCCAAGACCTACGGTGAGACTGACCCCAGCTTTGCAGTCAATGACACCTATGTTATCTTTGACTACAACACCACCAGCTTCGCAGAGCCCAAAGCTGACTTCGCACAGGCTCGTCTGAGCCGTGAAGCAGGTGAGAACGCTGGCACTTATCCGATTTACAGCGGTGACATCTTTGAGCAGCCGATGGCGAAGAACTATCGCATCGGCTTCACCAATGACGTCCGCTTCACCATCAATAAGCGCACTGCCGTTATCAACCTGCTTGAGACCGAGAAGACCTACGGTGAGACCATCACTTCTATGAATGTGAAGGATTACATCAAGGGCGGCACCGGTCTGCTGGACGCAACTCCTGAGCAGGAAGCTGAAAAGGCAAAGATTCTGAAGGGCATTACCCTGACCTCCGGAGCAACTTCTGCATCCGCCAGCGTTGGCTCTTATGCTCTGAAAGCCATCTACGCACAGCCCGCTAACTACGACCTGACGGTGATTGATTCTACCATCACCATCACTCCTCGTCCCATCACCCTGACTTTCTCCAACTACGAGAAGGATTACGGCGATGCAGACCCCGCATTCTCTTACAGCGAGATTTCCGGCAACATTTCCAACGATGGTCTGAAGAAGAATACGCTGGAACTGACTACTGGTGCTCTGAGTGGTTCTGTCACTCGCAAAGCCGGTGAGGATGTCGGTGAATATCCCATCAGCTCTACTCTGTACAACAAGTACGGCAACTACGCCATCACCATCGTGACTGGCTCCGGCACTTCCGTCGATGTTGGTTCTTCCACCACCGAGCCCGAAGCTATGGAAGTTGCTACTCTGACCATCAAGCCCGTTAAGGTCACCTTTACTGTGGCTGGCGGTTACTCCATGATTTATGGCGGCACCGTTCCCACGTTCAGCTACACCGTTACTGGCTTGAAGAACAATGACACCGTTGCTTCCGCATTCACTGGCTCGGTTGTCTACAACATCAAGAATGCTGACGGTTCTCTGTCTGAGATTCCTGCACGTCCCGATGCAGGTGATTACACTATCACCATGAGCGGCTTGACCAACAAGGGTGCGAAGAACTACGACCCGATTGTCTTCGTTGATGGTTCTCTGCATGTCGATAAGCGCGATGTTATCGTGGTTGTCGATGCTGGTCAGAAGAAGGTCTACGGCGAGGCTGACCCCGAACTGACTTGGACTGCTACCGGTGACGGCTCCTACTATGTGAGCGAGGATGCCGGTGACCTGTCTGGTCTGAAGGTTGTCCGTCCCGATGCTGGCACGAGCGCAGGTGAGGATGTTGGTATGCACCCGATGATTATCGAGGGCACTGATGACAACTTCAACATCACTCGTGTGAACAATGACTTCGAAATCACGCCTGCCACGCTGCATGTTACTCTGGCTCCCCAGAGCAAGATTTACGGCGATGAGAACCCGGTTCTCTCCGGCGATGACCTGATTATCGACGGCTTTGTCACGAAGCCTGTTAAGGGCAACACGACTCCCGATAACACCGGCGTTTTGAGCAACGCTAACCTGACCTTCAACTTCACTGATGCTGAGGGCGCTCCCGCTACGGTCGCTTCTCATACCGGTGTCGGCAAGGTCGTTCCCGCTGGCGTTGAGAATGTCGCTGCCAACAACTACATCTTCGTTTACTCCGCTGCTGACTTTACCATCAACAAGCGTCCCATCACGGTCACGGCTAAGCCTCAGACCTCTATCTACGGCGATGATGTTGCTGTTGAGGATTGGTCCGATTACGGCACCGTGAACATTCTGGAATACACTGGTGACACTGCCAAGGCAGCTCTGGTCAATGGTGATATTCTGGAAGGCACGAACCTGTGTCTCGTCACTTCTGCAAGCCATGTCGGAGGCTATGACATCGTTCCTTCCTTCTCCGGTCTGGCTCACCGCGTCGGTCAGGCTTCTTATCAGGATTATCTGGTAACTGCTATGAACGGCACTTACACGGTCACTCAGCGTCCTCTGACTTGGACCATCGGTACTGTCGGTTCCGTCTACGGTAACGATATGGCTGAGCTGAGCAACACTCTGACCTACACTGGCGATGCTGATAAGAAGACCATTGTGAATGGCGACGACCTGAAGGCTGTTATCAGCATCACAAAGAAGGATGTTGAGGATGCAAAGGCTGAAGAGATTTCTATGAAGTCTGCTGATGGCGCTGCATCTCTGGTTGCCGAGAGCGTGCCCGAGTCCGTGAAGGACTACGGCGCTTACGATATGGTCGGTTCTTACGACAACGATGACTACCTGATTACGATTGTCAATGGCGTTTACACCATTGGCGAGCGTCTGGTCGAAGTTACTGTCACCGAGCCGAAGGATATCGTTTACGGCGACACCACCAACCCCGACTTCACCGTCAACGCTGTTGCTACCAACGGCGACGGCACGCACGGTGCTGCTGTTAAGCCCGATTCTCTGGGCCTGAAGATGGCGCTTGTTTATACTCCTTTCGAGAACGACAAGACCACCGACAATGCACAGACTGCTCCCTTGACTGCTGATGCAAAGGCGACTCTGACTCCTGACATCGCAAGCGGCGATGACGGCGTGGAGAGCGACAGCCAGTTCAAGACTGAGAATGTCAAGAACGCTGGTACTTACACCTACACCGTTTCTTCCGACTACGATGCTGCTGTTGAGCAGAACTACGCAGTCACCATCAAGGTTGTCGATGCCGATAAGAACGAGGCTGATGGTCAGTTCGTTATCGCTCGTAAGGACCTGACCGTGACCCTCGACCCGAACCCCTCCACTAAGCTGTATGGCACCAAGACGGTTATTCCCGAAGTCAAGACCAGCGGCTATGCTTTCGACGAGTCTGTCGAGACCGTGAAGCTGCCTGCCTTCGAACTCATCGTTGCTTCCAGTGTGGATGGCATCTTCGGCAATGTGGGTCTGACGAAGGACGCCTTCAAGTATGTTGGCGGTTCTTACGACAACTACAATTATCTGCCTGCTACCGGCGACCTCGAAGTCAAGCGTCTGAAGCTTGATGACGTCAAGGAGCCCATCACTATCACCGGCACTGTGTTCGATGAGAAGACCGGCAAGAATGTTGAGGTCACCAAGAACTTTGGCGATGACCTGTCTAAGCTGTACTTCAACTCTGCGGTTGAGGTTTCTGCTCCCGAAGGCTACGCCATCGGCACCAGTGATTCTCTGACCGATGCTGATTGGGCTGAGAAGATGGTCATTTCTGATAACGGCACGAAGGTTACTTCGGACTTCTATCTGATTGACCTCACTACCGGTGCAATCACCAGCGTTGGCACTGTAACCTCCTCCATCGATACCGTTGTTCCTGTAACCGTTTCCGCTTTCACCGCGAATGCTGTGGATGCTGCTACCAAGACCGACCTGATGAACGAGAAGTTCACCAAGTTTGAGACTGCTATCAACATCTTCATCACCGGCGAAGAAATCGGCAAGGCTCCCGTCAAGGAAGACGACAAGAAGACCGACGATACCGAGAAGAAGGATGACGCTGACAAGAAGGACGAGACCGAGAAGAAGGACGAGACCACTGATGAATCCAAGAAGGATGAGACGGTGGATAAGTCCGAGGCTGAGACTCAGCGTGTTGCTCACGGCAAGCCCACCAAGGACAAGACCGAGAAGCAGTCCGTCGTTGAGGTCAAGGCTTCTGTTCCCGCCATCTCCAAGCTGGACGGCGAGTACAACTCTGGTGTTGCCAAGATTCAGTATTACAAGGTCAATGGCACGAACATTGTCAAGGATACTGAGGGCAACTACACCTTCGATGAGTCCAAGTTTGAGACTGTCGATGTGAAGAACATCAGCAAGGACAACGGTTATGTTTCCTTCAACCTGAGCCCCGACTGGACCGGTTACATCGTGACCCGTACCGTCGATAAGGCTGGCAACTATGGCGATGTCCGCGTTATGTCTGTCAAGCTGGAGAATCCTCCGGCTCCTGAGACTCCTCGCGCTACCGCTACTCCCGCACCTGCTGAGGAGAAGCCCGCTCCGAAACTGATTGTTGCGGCACAGGCTCCCACCGGTGTTGGTCTGAGCGCTAACATCGTTATCCCCGTTATTGTCGTCGTTGCTCTGATTGCCGTTGGCGCTGTCGTCATCGTCAAGAAGAAGGGCGGCAAGAAAGAGGAAGCTGCCGAAAAGACCGAGGATAAGCCTGAGGAGAAATCCGAGGACGAATCCAAGGAAGATAAGCAGTAATTGGTCTGACGCCTACGATAAGTAAGGCTATCACCCAATAAGCTGAGCACCCCGTGGGGCAACCTGCGGGGTGCTTTTTTGTTTGAATTTTCATGAATAATCGTGATTGACTAAGTGGTAATACTGTGGTATAATAGGTGTATGCAAATGAGGGACATCTCTTTGCTATAACGCAAGAAAATGAATGATACAAAGGAGAAAATATCATGAAGAGCAAAATGACCATGAAGAAGGGTGCCGCGCTGTGCGTGGCTGCTGTGATGGCTTGTGCCGCGCTTGCCGGTTGCAGCAAGAAGGATGACTCTGCACAGAGTGGTGCGAGCAGCGCCGCCACAAGTGAGTCCTCTACAGAAATTCTGGACAACAGCAAGCTGACGGAGATGCCGGACGGTGTCACGCTGAGCGAAGACCAGATGAAGACTACGATGAGTGCGTATGCCGCCTACATGTCTGAGGCGCTGGCTGCTGACGGCTACACCGTTACGGTCCGCTACGACGATGACGGTGTCCATTTCGATGGTTCCAAGACTGCCGATGACGGTTCTACCGTTGAGATTCCGGACCTGTCCAAGTTCGACGACCTGAAGTCGGCTTTTGCTTACCTGTACAACTGCGGTCAGGCTGACGCTGATGGCAACCTGCTGGTTTCCACTTCTGTGTCTGCTGAGGAAGCTGCTGCACAGGAAGCTGCAAGTGGTGATGCTGACGCGACTGCCGATTCTGAGGATGCCGATTCTGAGAATACCGATGCAGAGAGCACCGAGGCTGCCTCCGAGGAGACTACTGATGAGGCTCCTGCCGAGGATACCGGTGATGCTGCCGCTGACGCTTCTGTTGATGCCGAGGTCCCCGCTGACGAGACTGCCGTTGGCTGATTGACGCAACCCATCTAAAGGTTTCACGACAAGTGTAGGGGACAGAGACATGGGAGACAAGAAGGTAGAAAAACGTTATGTAGCCACGAAACGGATTCCGGAGTATTGTCCGTTCGGCTCTGTCATGACGCTGGAAGTTGACAGCGAAAATGACGCCCCGGCGGTCTACGGTCGTGTCGTTGGCTTCCAGTATGAAGGCTCTGACGAAATCATCTCGACTATCGAAGGCGATGGGCAAAAGTCGAAGGACGAGCGGGTCTTTGACCGTCTGATGTTTGATGGGTTCCTCGTCAAGCACAAGACAAAGAAAGACCTTGGCAAATACGGTCCTTGTAATGTGACGGAATATGCAATTATGTATGAGGCGGAAGACTCCACCAAGCATAAGAACACGAGAGTGCATGGCATCCCGTCACCGAAAGCCGGACGCTTCGTATGCTTGTTTGAGCTTTACATGGTCACAGAAATTGGGGGAGAGGTCTTTGAACGGTATCTGACCATCGAGAAATCGACCCCTCCGGTGTTCCGATTCGTGACTACCGATTTTTACAGCAGCGTGAGTACCATCATTACAACGATGCTGTGCCGCAACGAGTGTGGATTCCAGATGCTGGCGGACGACAGTAACATGAACCGATGCATGGCGAAGTTCTATGACTCGTTTGGCGAAAAGAAGAATATCATTTTCAACAACACCAAGGACCTCCTTGATACCATCATCTCTGTGAAACTCGTTGATGTGAAGCCGATGGAGGTTGCCGAAAACGCTATCGCAGGATAACAAGTCAGCATGGTGCAAACACCATGAGCAAGGCTAAATTTCATGTGCTTCGAAAGGATAGAGACGCTCTCCCCAAAGAAGTAAAGGGAATTTATAGCGGAGATGAATTTCCCGAATACAAGAATGCGAACACCTTGACGATTGGCGGAAAGACCTACATTGAAGGGCTGGACTATGAGGTCATTTCGTCAGGCAAACACACAAAAATCGAGGTGTGTCCGGCTTGTAAGAAGTTGTCGATTCTATATGCCAAGGGCATGTGCAAAGCATGTGCGCAAAGGACATTGTATCGGCATACGGAAGCAAAGCCAGAAAAAGCAGTAGAAACGCCCAGCCTGCTACACGAAGCGAATGTCGCATTCCGACAGAAGTGGCCTGTAAACATCATTTGCGGGTTGGATAGGATTCGATATGACATCGACAACTATCCTTACACGAAGAAGGAAGAAACGAAAATCGTGAACGCCATCATGAAGATTGAGGACAAGACCATCACAGACTATCTCCTCAAACACTACAAGGATGGTGTACGATATTCCGATATGGCGACCGCTAAGAACACCAGCAAACAAAACGAACACGGATTCGGGAAACGCCGCCTTGCTTATGTGCGGAGCATCTTGAATCAACAAGGACTCCTAAAAGGGTCACGAAAATAAAAATCAGCACCCGTGAGCAGCTTAACCGGCTGGCTTGCGGGTGCTTTTTGTTTGGCAGGGGAGAGCAGGAATGCGCTTCCAGAACGAAACCAAAACGAAATATTAGCGAAAAGAAAGCGAAAAGAATTTGCCAAAATATGTTGCAGATAATTGCGAACTGCAGATAATGAGAGATGGGAAAGGAAAAAGCACCGCGCTCATATAGAAGCAGCGATGCTTTCGTTCTGTTCTGATGTCAGCCTTCTTGTTCCGCATTAAGCTCTTTCAATTGGTCTTCGGCTTTTGGAATGAAAGAGTTGTAGTTGAGCTTGTTGGGAACAGGGTTTTCGTTATTATAAAAGGTGTTTTTGGTTTTAAGGATAAGTCTCGCGGCAGTAGGTTTTACCTTGGAAACGATATGTTTCGAGTTGATAATCGCTTCGGAAATGTCATCCAACGCATCGGGACCTAAAGAGATAAGGAACGCTGCAAATTCCTGCGCATAGAGGTCGGCAACAGTTTGAGGCACAGCGGCTTCCTTTGAAACATCGAGGTCATAGCCAAAAAGGTAGCAAAACTGAGCTAGATAGGAAAAATAATAGGACCCGAATCGCACATTTGGTTGAAGGAATGTTTTTTGATAAGCACTGACAGGCATACCAAGCAAAGGGGCATATTCCTCTACGGAGAGACCTAATTGAAGGCGCTTGTACTCTATTAAAGCGTTCAAATACTTAGCGGTTCTTTCCGTTTCCGGCAGATAGCGACGAGCCTTCTCTTGAAGGGCAGAAAGCATTTCCTGCCGTTCCTTCGGAGATTCGGCATTCATCTTGCTGTGTAAACCTTGAAGGTCAAAGACATCATCAATCTTATCACTTGACAAATTCTGTATGTTGTTATCCATCAAAATTCCTCCTGCATATCGTCGGAAATCGAGATTTCTTTGTTTTTATAATACCATAAAAACGCAACAAAATCAATCATAAAACAACAAATAAAGGAGAATGACAATGGCAGCTATCATCTATCTGGATATTGCAAAAATGCCGGGCGAAGACGGGAATGTATGCGTTCACAGCTTTACCGTGAACCCGCTGGCAACGGATAACAAGTGGAAAGACAACTATGAAGTTGCAGGTCCTACCGATACAGCACGACTCAAAGTGGCAGAGTTATGCCGTGCTACGGAAGAGATTGAACTGCCGAATGGTTCTCAAATCATTGTCTTCACTACGAACGAATCCGTTACGGAAGACGGCAACCGTTTTATCTCACGGCAGGGACAAGAACCCGCTCAGAACACAGACCTGTGGCAGAAGCTCAAAGCACTGTGCCAGGAACGAGAATGGCAGGTATCATTCGGCACGGAAGGCATCTTGTCTGAGCATGTACATGAGAATACCTGTGCATACATTTCGCACATGATGAGCAAGCTCGATTCTGTCGACCAGAATTCGGGCTAAAACAAGTTGTTTATTCCTCAAATATGTGGTATAATAGAACCAAAGAAAGGCAAATATACTACACTAGAGCGAGGAAAATACAATGACTAAACCGACAAATTCAGAAAGAATATATTCGGATAAGCTCCCGATAGTGCTAAAACCTGTTGGCTGTTCTTATACAGATGCCGAATGGAAGCGATATATACGGCTTTTCCCGGCAAATGGCTGGGGCATAGCGGACGAGAAAGATACAAGAGATAATGGGAAAATCAGTGATGTGGTAAAGCAAATCGCTGAAAAACACCAAAAGCAAATCAAAGCAAAAAAATGCCTTTTGTGTGGCTGCATTGATAATGACACTTATAATGCTGCATGGGGTATGTGCAAAAGCTGCAATCATACCGTATGGAGAAAAGGCAGAAGCAAAAGAAACGCGAAAGTAATAGACCCTCTTACAGGCAAAGAAACAAAAGAATGGAACCGTGACAAAGAGCAAGCTACTTGTGTTGAATGCGGTGCGAAAGGAATTACGTATGTTTCTTTTTGCATGTGCTTACATTGCGGAAGAAACCAAAGCGCCCGTATACTGAGAATCGGCGGAAGAAAACGCAGACCCGCAACAGTGAGTCAAGTAGAAGTATACGAAAATAAACTGAATATGATATTCCCGAATGGACCGGATGAACTTCGAGGTGTAAAGCTCATTCGCTGCAAAAGACCATAAATTAGTTGAAAAGACATCCATCTGAGACGAAAATTGTATGCCCTGCACAAAAGCAGGGCTTTTTTCGTACCATGAATCGAGATTGACTAAGTGTAAATAGTGTGGTATAATAGGTGTATCCTGAAAACGAGGATAACACTGAAACCCACACCAAAAAACAACACACAAACAACAAAAAGGAGAACCAACAACATGAAAGATGCTGCGAAAAAGTTCCGCAAAACCTGCGAGAAATGCAACAAGCCGTTCAGTGCGGCCTCTGAGGAGGAGACGCTGTGCCGCGAGTGCCGTATGCGCGAGGACTTTGCCAAGCGCCGTGCGGAGGACGAGGCAATGAAGGAAGCCCGCATGAAGGGTGGCGAAGCGTTTGAGACTCGCACCTGCGTCGACTGTGGTACGGAATTCATCATCACGAACCGTGAGCACGACTTCCTTGAGAAGCGCGGCTATTCTATGCCGACCCGCTGCCCCGACTGCCGCCGTCTGCACCGCGACTTTGTGAAGAAGGGTCTGGACAATATCGGCTTGGAGAGCACCTGTGCCGAGTGCGGAAAGCCCCTGCAGTTCACGAACCGTGAGCTGTACTGGTACGCTTCTCACAACTACAAGCTGCCGACTCGCTGCAAGGATTGCCGTGTGAAGCGCAATGAGCATTTTGCGAAGGTCGCTGCTCGCCGGGAAAAGGCTGCCGCAGAGGAGCAGACGGAGACTGTTGTTCAGGCTCCTGCCGAGACCACTGTTGTTGCTGAGACTACCCCCGTCGCCGAGCCCGCCGCACCTGTCGTTGAGACTCCGGCTGCTCCCGATGTCAATGTTCCTGATGCTCCCGCCGCTGAAGTAAAGGAAGAGCAGGGCGTGCCGATGCTGTCCGGCGATATGAGCGCCGAGCCTGCACCGGTTCCTGCCGAGAAGAGCAAGGACGAGACCGTCTGATAAGGCGGCTCTCAGAACAAAGACATCAAACTGACGGCAGAGCTTCACATTAGATGGGGCTTATGCCGAGAAAGGGAGTAAGTTTTGGATAATACCAAACTCAAGGCTAAAAAGCCTAGAATCAAAAAGTCTTACTCGAACAGCAACATCTTCCAGAAGCTGATGGTGGATGATGTTCGCAGTAAGATTCTCTTTACCGTCCTGTGCCTGCTGGTCTACCGCCTTGGCTGCGGCGTGACGATTCCGTTCGTCAATACCACGGCGCTCACGGCAATGTTTGGCAGCACCTCGGTGCTCGACTATTACAACCTCGTTTCGGGCGGTGCGTTGTCCCAGTGCGCGGTATTCGCCATCGGCGTATCGGCATATATCAACGCAAGCATCATCATTCAGCTTCTGACGGTGGCTATCCCCAAATTGGAAGAAATCAGTAAGGATATCGGCGGTCAGAAACAAATCAACAAAATCACCCAATATGTGGGCTGTGGGTTGGCGGTCATTACCGCTGTCGGTTACTTCTTTGTTATGAAGAACTACGGTGCAATGAAGTACACTTCCGGCATCTCACAGGTGGTTGAAGCCATTACGGTTATTGCCCTGCTCACAGCGGGCTCACAAATCGTTATCTGGCTTGGCTGGCTGATTGATGAGAAGGGTATCGGCAACGGTATTTCCCTTATCATCTTTACTGGCATCATTTCCCGCTGGGATGCTATCATCTCTCTATTCAAGAACTCCATTGCTATGGCACAGGATAAGGGATGGTGGTATTATCTGATGATTCCCGGCGTCATCCTGTTCGTTCTGGCAGCAACCTTCTATGTGGTCTTTGCGAGCGATGCCGAGCGCCGCGTACCGGTCCAGTATGCCGGTAAGACGATTGGCAGTAAGTCTTCTGCGGGTCAGTCAAGCTACATCCCGCTGAAACTTATCATGTCTGGCGTTATGCCTATCATTTTCTCGTCCACCATCTGCAGTCTGCCGTCGCTCATCACGATGTTCATGGACTACAACAAGCATCCGAAGCTGTATCTGGCTTTGGCGAGTTGGAATTCCCGCAACTGGGTCTATGATGTAGTGTATATCGCGTTGATTTTCGCATTCAATCTGTTCTACATCGACATTACCTTTGACCCCATCGAGATGGCAAACAACCTGCGTAAGAACGGTGGCAGCATCCCCGGTATTCGTCCGGGGCGTACTACGAGCGATTACCTGCGCAAAGCCTGTCATTCTCTCGCCGGGTCCGGCGCGTTCGTCCTCTCTGTGATTGCCTGTGTGCCGATTCTGGCAACGGCAGTCACGGGTCTGAATATGCACTTTGGTGGTACGAGCCTGCTGATTGTCACGGGAGTTACCCTCGAAGTCATCGACTCGCTCAACAGCCATCTGGTGGTTCGCCATCACAAAGGCTTTTTGTATTAAGGGGAGGGCAACATGGCTATCTATGAAATCATCCTGTGCGTGGTGATTCTGCTGGCTTCTGTTCTGGTCTGCGCCGTGACGCTCGCTATGGACAAGGCTGACAAGAACGCGCTGGGCGTTATCAACGGTCTGAGTGGTTCGCTGAGTAATTCTATGATGAAGAACTCGAAAGACAGCAACAAGAACTCCGCAAACAAGCTCGTTGCGATTTGCACGGCAATCCTGCTCGTCATCGCAATCGTGATGTTTGTGGTGAACGGTATCGGAGGGTGAGCACGATGAAAGAGAAACTGAAAAAGGCTAGGGAGGCAATCGTTTCCTTCGTGAAAGCGATTCCCGGCTTCATCAAGAAGACCCCCACGATGCTGCGCAACCTCGTGGTGCCGCGCAATGTGACGTGGCCCACGATGCCGAACACGTTCCGTCGTACCGGCGCGGTGCTGGCTGTCAGTGCCGTGTCTGCCGTCATCATCGGTGTGATGGATGCAGTCTATGGCTTGCTGCTCCACATCCCGTTCATGTTCGGCTAAATGTTAATCGCCCCGGCAGGCTCTCATGTCGCCGGGGCTTTTTGAGTACAACTAAGGAGAAACAAATGCGTAAGAAAATTGCAGCAGCACTTGCTGTTATGGTGGTTGCAAGCGCCTGTCTGACGGCTTGCAGCAAAGCGGACATGGATGCAGCGACCGGCGAAACTGCTACGGCAGAGACTGCCACGGGGGAGACGGCTGCGATTGAGTATGACTTGGGACTGGACGATGACGGATACTTCCGCAACGTGACGGCGTCCAAGTACATCAAGATGCCGAAAAACTACGAGAAGTACACGGTCAGCAAGGATGTCTACACCGTGACGGATGACGCTATCCAGAAAGAGCTGGATGCCTTCCAGAACAACTACAACCTCACGAAAGAAGTGACCGGTCGTGCCGCGCAGAACGGCGATGTCGTCAACATTGCCTATGAAGGCACGGTAGACGGTGTAGCCTTTACCGGCGGCACCTCGGAGGATTATAGCCTCCAACTCGGCTCCGGGACCTTCATTGACGGCTTTGAAGACCAAATCGTGGGCCATAACGTAGGGGATTCCTTCGATGTGACCGTCACGTTCCCCGATGGCTACGGCTCTACCACAGACCGCACCACTGGCGAACAAAAAATCGAGCTCTCTAACAAGGAAGCAGTCTTCCATGTGACACTCAACAAAATTTCCGAATATAGCATGACCGATGCAGACGTTACCAGCATTATGAGCGGTAAGACCCTGCAGGACGGTACAGCCATTACGACTACTGCGCTTCTCCGCGATTACGTGGAAGAGAATCTGCGTCTGAATCAGGTGAGCAGCGACGTACAGCAGTATTTCTTGGACAACATGAAGGTCAAGAAAGACATCACTGACTTGGTCGATATGAACCTTCAAACCAATCTGAACTATGTCAAGCAGGAAGCCGCAGCCTACGACATGGACCTTGAGACATTCGTTCAGACCTATAGCAACTATAGCTCCTCTGAGGAATACAGCGAGAGCCTTCACTCTGATGCGGAAGATGGCATCAAGCTCAGCCTTGCAGCACAGTATCTTGCCGAAGAGCAGGGATACAAGCCTACGGAGGATGATGTGCGAGCTTATATTGGGACAAACTACGACTACGCCGCAGAGACCTACGGCAAAGGACCTCTGGCACAGGAATGCCTCTACAACAAAATCATGGGCAGATATTGCCTTGATGTGTATGAGCGTTCTGTCGCGGAAGCGTCCAAGTAATTGGGGGTGATACCCATGCCAAAGCGCCTTATCCCTTCAATTCCGGAAGAGGAGTCCTTTGAGCAGACACTCGTACCGGAGCGACCTGTGCAGCAGGAGACCTACGAGCGAGAGCAAGAACCGGAAGTAGACGAAACCGAGCTGGAAGACGATGAAGAAGATGAGCCGGTGTATGTGAAATCGGCAAAGAAGCAGCCTAAGAAAGGGAAGAGAAAGCCTTCTATCTGGACGGTGCTGCTGATTATCATCGCCATCGCTCTGGTTGGAATCCTTGGCTATATCGGCTACAAGGCTTACGACTATTATCATGTTCCAGCATACGAGACCGGCGAAATCTCGGACGATGAGGAAGAGCCGGAGGAGACTCCGCCGCCAGCTGTACCGGAAAGTGAGCCGACAACAACGGAAGACGAACCGGAAGCAACCCCTAAGCCTCCGTATTCTCAGAACCTTATTGGGTATCTTACCGTTCCCGGTGTGGACGTCACCGAAGAGCCAGTTTTGCAGCATTCTACCGATGATAACTTCTATCTGACCCATAACGAATGGGACAGAGAAAGCATCTGGGGTGCATATTATGTCCCCTCTGAGTGGGACGTGAGCAGCGTAGATGATTTGTACCGTGTGACTATCATCTTCGGACACAGTAACGGCAACAGCTTGCATATGAAATTCAGCGTTCTGAAACACTTCAGAGATGTAAACTTCGCAAAAGAACACCGCTATGTGTATTTTACTGTCGGCGGTCATCAGACGCGCTGGAAGATTTTCGCGGTGGCCGATTACCCCGTTGAGCCGACATACGTCATCGCAAACCCAGACGATGAGTATTTTCTTAATGAAGTCGCCAATATGAAGGCACTGTCCTACAACCAGTATGCTACGGATGTTGGGTTGGACGACAAGGTTCTCATCTTGTCCACCTGTTCCGGCGCAGATACCTATGAGACGCGCTTCATAGTGTGTGCAAAACTCGACGCGATATTTTGACATTTACCCAAAGAAAAGCGACCCTCTGATTTTTTCAGAGAGTCGCTATTTTTGTCGAACGGAAAAAGAGCCCCTACCGCAATTGGTAGAGGTTCTTCTCCACGCAGCCGCACGGGCTGCGACATTTTTAATTTTTAGCAGCCACGCAGACTGCTTCTGGATGTTATCAACGGTCTGAGTGGTTCTATGATGTTTCAATCTTATGCAGCCCACACGAGCTACTTTCTGATTATCCCGTTGACCCAAGCTATACTATTGCCTTTCAATCTTATGCAGTCATACAGACTGCGACGGCTCAGACAACATCTGTAAGTGTCCGACGTTTCAATCTTATGTAGCCACATGGGCTACTTTAGCCGGGGCGAATTCCTTGACCTCGAATACTACTGTTTCAATCTTATGCAGCCAACACGGACTACTTCATCAGCTAATTGCTTCTGGCGCAGATAATGCGCGTTTCAATCTTATGCAGTCGCACGGACTGCTTCGGCAAAAGCACACAACGACTACATTTTTTACATAATGCAGCATTGTGCATCTTGTTGCTTTTGGGTACTGTAATTATAGTGTGTTGCTAATATTTTATTGATATTCACCTCCGTTTTCTGTATTCTTTGGTGCGAAGCTCACGAAGATTTTGTGTTTGCTTACGGTTCGCACCGCTTTTTTCATCTGTACCAATTATCCCACATTTCACATTTGCAATCAACCTTGTATTGCGTTTATTTACATTTTATACATCTTTGCCGCCGGACGGAAAAAGAGCCCCTACCGTAATCGGTAGAGGTTCTCCTCCACGCAGCCGCACGGGCTGCGACATTTTTAGTTTTTAGTAGCCGCGTAGGCTACGTTCTGATATTGACCCGGCGCGGCAATGCTATGACTAATTTCAATCTTATGCAGTCACGCAGACTGCTTCGGCAATAGCACACAACGACTACATCTTGCTTATAATATAGCACTGTGCGCTTTGCCATTTTTGATGCTGTAATTATGGTATTTTGCTAATATTTCATTGATATCCACCTCCGTTTTCTGTATTCTTTGGTGCGAAGCTCGCGAGGATTTTGTACCTGCTTACGCTTCGCACCGCTTTTTTCGTCTGTACTAATTATCTCACATTTCACATTTGCAATCAATCTTGTATGGCGTTTATTTACACTTTATACATAATACTAAGCTATATACCTTCGCATGAACAGCCTCAACGAAACACAAAGAAATATTGTTTTTTATAGGTAAAATGTTGCACGTTTATGCGAAGTGAGTACAATTAAAGTTGTAAAGCTAAAAATATATCTAATGGCGGCGACTCCGAATTTGCGGATGCCGCTTTTTTGTTTTTAGAAAGGATAATAAAATGCTGAACAAGACTTTACAAGCAGCCAACAACGATTATAGTCGGGAAGATTTTGAGAATTTAATTGAGATGTTCCGGCAATACGAGACGCTTGTGCTAAAAGTGGAGAACGACATGTACATGCTGCGCGAACCTTCCGATTTAGGGGAGGCAGCGCGGCATCACGCACGATTTGTGCTGTACAGCGACTATTTTGCCTCCAACTTGGTGGACTACGCTGTTGGAATTTCGGAGAGACTGGTTCATTTCTTTGCTATCACTGATGGATTTACTCGACCGCCGCTAAAGTGCGTAGAAGGAGTCGAAAATCAAACTAATGATGAAATGCTGCAAGCCGTTAGAACTGCCATGAACGGCGTTGGCGGAGAACTGTATGACCCATCTTGGAAGCTGTACATTGAGGCAGTTATCAGAGACTGTACAGATGCACAGGACGAAGACGAGCGGGAGGCAATGAGTAGCATCCTATATGTTGGCGTGTACATGATTGCGTATGCACTGCAAGAGACACGCGAGGATTTTGCAGCGTACAATAGCCGCGACAAGCAGGTTGTCAATTTGGCGAGGCTCGTTTTTAACGAGCTGCTTGGTGTGGCGACGAACAAAAAGTACCCGTTGATGGGGTTCAAGGATGAAAAGTAAAAGAAAGCAAAGGAAAAAGAGCCCCTACCATAGTTGGTAGAGGTTCTTTCCCACGCAGCCGCACGGGCTGCGACATTTTAAGTTTTTGCAGTCATACAGACTGCGATGTGCGCTCGATTATCTGTGAGCGCTCAAATTCTGCCTTTCAATCTTATGCAGTCATGCAGACTGCGACACAGCGTTTTGTTGCTATACGGCAATAGGTTCGTCATTTCAATCTTATACCGTCACTCTAATTGTATGTCTATTTGCTACATTGCTAATATTTCATTGGTATTTACCTCCTGTTTTGTGTTTTTGTTTGTACTAATTATCTCACGTTTCACTGATATAATCAATCTTGCATAGCGTTTATTTACACTTTATACATAGTTCATCACAGCTAATTTTAACAGCATATTGCATTATAGCGTCAAAGTTACAGCATTTTGCTGCTATACGGCAATAGGTTTGTTTGACAAAAAGAGGTATAATATGAGCAACAAAAATCCGAAAATCAAAGGCATTCTCTTCAAGCACAGCGAAGATGACTATTCCATCTGGATGCCGGACCTTGCCAAAAATGAGGAAAAGAAAATCCTGCAAGCGCTGGTAGCCGCCTACGGCAACAATGGAACCTCCGTCCGGGGCACCAAAGAGGAAATCCTACAAGCCATCGCAGAGGACTTGTGACTCTTGCTGATTCGTGCGGATTGCATATCATTGGTCTTAGCGTTACTGCAACACAACAGAAAATAAGGAGAATTACCATGAAAAAATTAGTGGCATTTACACTCGCTGCGGGAATGGTCTTGACCACGCTCAGCGGCTGTGCAGCCAAAAAGACGCAAGGCACAAGCAGCGGCGAAGCGACCAGCATTGTAGAATCTGAAGCAGAGGAAATTGCCGATACCGAGGATAAGAACGGTGCAAGCTCGGAATCGCAATATGATGAGCCGGACAATGTGGTTATCGAGTACGATACAAGCAAACTCATCGACTTACCGGAGGAAAGCATCAAAGTCACATTGCGTGGCAAGCAAATCCTGCCCGGCAGAGATACAGCGGAGACGCTGCAAGAGTCGTTTGAAAACACATTTGTAGACAACTCGCGGTTCGCTGTTAACCGGTGGACTCCGGAATATGTTGTCGGCCCCGACGGAGAATTGACGGTCACAGCTCATTCAGATGATTTTAAGACTGAAGACGAGCCGGATGTCAAAGATGTTATCCCAGATTTGTACATGTTCAAAAAGATGAGCGCACTTTCACTGGAAGAAGGTACACAGTTCGAATTTCTCACCATGACGGAAAACTCGTCATTTGACGATGTCTGGCGCACAATGAGCCAGTACGGCGACCCGTATGAAGGGCATAACTACACCAAAGAAACGGATGAAGAGCGCGGCAGCCGCGCCGGAGTGCTGTGCTATCTCACCAAAGACGGGTATGATATCCAATTCAATTTTGATGGATTTGGGGAATATTTAAGCTCCGTCTTCATCTCATATACGCCTGGCGAACTGTCCCGCCGAGAAGGACTGGCGAGCCTGCAAAATAATCAGTAACAAAGGAGCACAGCATGAGCAATCAGAACACCCAGAACGAAAAAGAAATCGAAGCCCGTATTCACGAAATCCTCATTGCATTTGCTAAGGATTTTCAAGAGTTCATCAGGAACAAGCCTCGCGCAGGTAAGGACTTTTACAAAATCGTGGACATGCACGACCCCAACGGACTTAGGGCTTCCACTGTACGCGTCGTGTCTTTGAGCGATGAGAAGGCTGAAGAGCTGGCACTGGCATGTGTGAATATGGCGAACGCTATGCTTTGGCTGTATTATCACCGCAACCAATTCAAGGACATCGAGTTTCATACAAATGAGGAGCTTGGCACGACTGCATACATCATGCGTGTCCAACGCGATTTGGACGATGTAGACAGTGCGCTGTTCCTTCCTACATGGAACCGCCTCGCTACGCACATTGCCTGCGAATGCCTGCCGGATGCATTCGAAGGAAATGCTGAGCAAGAACAGGCAAATTTTGTCAATACATATTTGATGTTGTATGCCTGTATGCGCAGTCTGAAGGATGGTTCTGCCATTAAGCGCATGGTCGATAACACTGATAACGACCTCGAAAAAATCGGAAATCTGGCATACTACCTGTTTAACAGTAGTTTGGAAAACTATTACAGCGGCATCGAAGACTAACAAGCAGCCCCGTGCAGGCACCGCCATCTGCATGGGGCACTTTTTTGTTTGCTGCACAGGAAAACTTGCGAAAATATGCGAATCGACTACAATAGATACATACACATAAAGACAAACCAAGGAGGGAACAAGTTGAAACGACTTACTGCTTTTCTTCTCGCGGGGGTTACTGTATTGTCCCTCACGGGATGTGTACCGAGATATGCGGATACTGCGGCTGTAGAACGGAGAAATACAAGACCGACAACGGTGATAACACAACAGCCAACAGAAGCTATGACGGCAGAGAGCGCGGAAAGTACGCCTGTACCGACGGAAGAACCCATCATCGAAAAGCCGGAGAACATGGTATTTGCTGAGAATAACACAGCGCGGATTCAGATGCCGAGTGATACGCTGACGGTTACATTTGAAGGCAAAGACATCAAGCCTTGCAACGACTCTGTAGGGACGCTGCAGCAGGCTTATGGTGACCTGTTCACCGATAACTCTCACTTGAATTTCAGCCGTTGGGTACTGGAATATGCTATCGGTGAGAACCAAGAGCTTGTGATTCACGGGCCCGGTGGCATCTATAAGAGCGATGCTCTGCCGAATGCAAACAATATCATTCCTACCTTCTTCCAGTTTGGCGGACTGCGCAACCTGCAGGCAGAAGGCAGCATCCAGTTTATGTTCCTTGGCATTACCGAAAATGCCACCTTTGATGATGTTCTGAAGACGATGTCTCAGTATGGCGAGCCTGTATCAGGCTGGAACTACGACGAGAAAGCTGCCACCAAGAAGAACGACCTGACAGGTACGCTGAACTACTGGACGGATAGCGGTTACAACATAGAGTTTTACTTCGACAACTACGGCACAACTCTCACGATGGTGTCTATCGCGTATAATCCGGAAGAATTGGCAAATTTGAGCAAGTGAGTGCCGGTCACGAAATAGACCTTGCAGTAATGTGCGAATCGAAGTATAATGCTACTGTAATCAGAAAGAACTATCTTTCGCGAGGACTCCGTTAATGACGGCGTTCTCGTTTTCTTTTTGCACAAAAATCATTGCATAAGTGTGCGAACTTAATATTATGGGTATTTGCAAAAATAGGTGGTTTGAATAAAGCCATCTGTTTTTACAAGTATCACAGGCATTTGGATGTTTGTTGCGCCTGTCGATTTTCCCAGTTGATAGCTCCGCACGAGTGGCATTGTCTCGTACAATACCGCTCACAGCAAACACCCAGCCAAGGGAAACACAACCTCCTGTTTTAGCAGGAGAGACTTACAGTAAAAGGAGGTGACGGATGTGTCCACTGTGTATGTGCTTAATAAAGACGGTAAACCTTTGATGCCTACGACTCGCTGTGGTCATGTCCGCTACCTTCTGAAAGAGAAGAAAGCGCGAGTCGTAAAAACAAAACCGTTTACCATTCAACTGCTGTATGAAACTAACGATGTTGTGCAGCCGCTTTACTTAGGCATCGACCCCGGTAGAACCAATATCGGTGTTGCAGTTGTTAAAGCAGACGGCACGGCAGTTTTTACCGCGCATTTGGAAACCCGTAACAAGGAAATTCCGAAACTGATGAAAAAGCGTAAAGATTCCCGCTGCGCAAGACGTACCAACGGCAGACGATGCCGCCGTCAACGGAGAGCCAAAGCAAATGGCACCATTTCTAAAAAGTGCGTAAAGCAAGCCACTGCTCAAAATGGCAGTGCCAGCAAACGTGCAAAAGAAATTGGTGTCATCAAGCGCCATCTTCCGGGTTGTGAGAAAGAAGTCCTTTGCATCGGCATCAAAAATAAAGAAGCAAAGTTCAACAATCGAACGCGCCCAGCCGGATGGCTCACGCCTACCGCAAATCAGTTGTTGCAGACACACATCAATTTGATAAAGAAAATTCAAAAGCTTCTTCCCATCAGCGATGTAGTGCTCGAAATCAACAAATTTGCGTTTATGCAGTTGGATAATCCTAACATTCAGAAGTGGCAGTATCAGCAAGGTCCGCTCTATCAAAAAGCAAACCTCGAAGAAGCCGTCTCTGAAATGCAGGAGCACCATTGCTTGTTTTGCAAAAAGAAGATTGACCATTACCACCATGTAGTGCCTCAACATAAAAATGGCAGCAATACCATTGATAACATTGTTGGCTTATGCACAAAGCATCACGACCTTGTACATAAGGATACTGCATGGCATGAAAAACTTACTAAAAAGAAAACGGGACTCAACAAAAAGTACGGTGCGTTAAGTGTATTGAATCAAATCATACCGGCACTAACAAAAGAATTGAGCTCTATTTTCCCAAAACACTTTTTTGTAACAACAGGAAAAAGCACATACGATTATCGTGCAGCGCACAGCGTAAGTAAAGACCATTGGCTCGATGCCTATTGTATTGCTTGCTCCGTTTTGCCTAACGATGTTTGCGACAGCAGTATCAATAATCGCGTGCCGTATGAGCTTAAACAGTTTCGTCGCCACGATAGAAGAGCACTGCACAAAGAAAATATGAGCCGTGTGTACACGCTCAATGGTAAAAAGGTTGCCACAAATCGTCATAAAACTACTGAGCAGACTGCTGACAGTTTGGAAGAGTTTCGTCAAAATCATCCAGATGATGTATGCAAACTCAAGGTAAAAGAGAATCATTCGGAATATCGAAATCCAAAACGCAACTTTCCCGGCTGTGTGTTCCTTGTTGGTAAACGAACTCATGTAATGCAAGGAACCAGCGGCTCACACAACGGTAAAGCAGATGGATATTACGATACAAATGGCAACTCGTATTCATCTGGCAAATGTAAATTTGTTGCCAAAAACGAAGGAATTATATTTGCATAAATTAGTAGACCACCTATTTTCGAATAGAAAATCACCTAATTTTGCAAATACCCAATATTATAAAAGTAAAGGTAAAAAATGCGGCACTTATGCAATGGAGGACGAACAATGTACCAGAATATTGATAATATGATTTGTGATGCGGATAGCTGTGAAGCTGCGATATGTGAATGCAAAAGGATGCGAAAAGCAGATATAACGGCTGCAATTATTTGGGCTGCGGTTGCTGTATCCGCTTTTTTGTTAATTTTGTTAGATGCCATATTGGATATAAATATCGGCGATGTAGTGGCTTATATTCTTCTGTTTATGCTCATTGCTTTTCCGGGTATTTGCAGCACTATATACATGATAAAACATGGAACGTTTGGTATTTTTTTCGCAGTTACAAAAACAATTTTTAGAATCGCATATGACGTAACAATGCTTCCGTATTTCGGGTGGGTAATCTTGATTTTTACAGGCGCATTTGCATGTGCAGCAATGATATTTGGATGGATGTTTTTTGCCGTATATCCAATTATTGATATTGTGGGTTTATCAATTAAAATTCAAACACTTAAACACACAAAAGAAGCATACGCGCAATACATGGTGCAAATGCCAGAACAATAAGCACAACAAAAGGCTGCCGCCCATCACGGGTAGCAGCCTTCTTTTTTTGTTTGGTGTCTATATCAGTCAATGCTGAGAGACTACAGCATACGCTAAATCTGTACCGGTGAGAGCATCCTCCAGAACAGTACAGGAATGTCTCATTTCACAACTTCGCCAATGTCGTCAGCAAACTTGGAGTCGCACATCATATAGTAGCTGACATCGCCATACTCCAAGCCGAGTTCTTTGGCATAGCTTTCGATGGTATCCAAAACCGACTTTATTTCAAGCCCAAATTCAGAATGCAGGCGAGCAAACTCTTTGTCAGCAACAGATACGCAAGGACGGTTCGAAGCATCATCGTCCTTGTTCGTGAACATACCATCAAAAATGTCGTGCCCGGCACAAAGAGCAGTCTCGTTGTTCATCACATGAGCGATAACAACCGCCTTGCAGTCGAAATCGGAATCTTCCACAAGGAAATCAGAGGGTTTTCCGTGCCGTACAACGACATTTTCGTAAATGTCACGAAGTTCGGCAGGAGCAGAGGAAGAGGTCAACGTCTTTTCATGGCTCCGCATGAACGCGACAAATTTTTCGTCTGAAAGAGTGTCGGTATAAAAACCCACACCGGTAACATGGACTTTGACCAACTTCTCGAAGTATTCGTTGATAGACTTGACTACCCTCTGACGGGCCTCCTCATATGCTTCCTTCACGCAAGCGACAGTGTAGAAGACAGGGAACGGCATGATGTCGACACCGTTGGCAAGGTTTCTATCCCGAATCGGGTCAATGACCTTATGCAGACAGGAAACATGGTTATAGAGGTCCTGCACGGAGGTAATGTAGCTGGTGACATACAGCGCATCATTCTTGCTGTAATGTCCAAGAAGCCCAACATACAAAGTCTGAACAATCATCCTCTTGAGGTTGAACCAGCGAAGACGCAGGGGCAGGATGACATTTGCTGCAGAACCATCACCATGATACTCAAACGGCGCAGAGACCTTCTCAAGTGTAAACTGGTCGTCTTTATCACCGTACTTACTTTCAAAAAGGCTCAGCATAATATCCGTGGAAGTGAAAGGAATCGCCATAGGAATAGTTTCTTTCAGAAAGGAAAGGAACCATTCAATATTGCAGCGCTGCCAAGCCGCATCATCCATGTGGGCACGGAACTTAGAGACGACCTTGTTTTCATCTTTGGTCAATTCTTCATACCCACAAGCCACACGGAACTCGTCTTCCGTAACCATGTCCGTGGCATTGGCGAGCTTCCGAATCGTGTTCTCCGTCGGCTGAGACTTGGCGTTGCCACTGAGCAGAGAAGCAATATAGGAGCGGGAAAGTCCCGCTTCAAAAGCAAACTTCTCCTGCGACTTCGTACCCATCGCTCTGCGGACGAGCTTTGCCATGTACTGAGCATTGAAACCGGAACTGTCAATCTGTTTGTCATCAGCCTTGGCTGCAGAAGTATTCCAGCCGGTGATGAGAGAGTAGCCGATATCGTTCAGAGAGTACAAGACATGTCCATCGGTCGCTTTTGCAGGGGAAGAGAAGCTGTGATTGTTTTCGAGCGTCTGTACATATCTCCGCAGCAACCGGCACTCGTTGATGTAAATGACATCGGGCACATTGAGGGCAACCAAGCGTCCAATGCGCGTACTGAGGCGCTCAATTTTGGCAGCAATAAAGCTGATATCCTTAAACTGAGCGGGAGTTGTTTCCTCAAATATATCTGCACCAAGTTCAATGCGATTCAAAGCAGTGATTTTTACGCCTTTGTCCTCTGCCATTTTCAAGGCTGCTTCTGCGCCGTAATATACCTTGTCGTATTTAGCAACGGCTTCGGTAAAGTCCGCAGCGGGGTTCGGCAAAGCGATAATGCTTCGTTTGCCATTTTTCTCAGCATAAGCATAAGTCGAAAAAGATACGAGCTTCCACAGAAACTCTTTCTCAACGTCGAGAATTTCGGCAATCTCCGGGATTTGTGCGGTCAGGATGATGGGTGCTGCAAGTTCTACATAAATCATGGCTTTGCCCTCCAAATGTCTAAAGTTGTCTAAAGCTGTTACTTGCTATATACAATTTTAGACAATTCGCAAGTGGATGCAAGCGTCTTTTCAAAAATTTTTCTTTGCTTACAATCTCCCCAATTATTCTTTTTTAAGTGACATAAAATATCAAAGATTCGGTTGCGGAAATGTGCGAATTGCGTAAAATTAAAAACAATCACTTAAAGGGGGATACTATGGGGTATAAAACGGAAAAGAAAATTCCATCTATTATTCTTTCTGTCTTCATCGTACTGCTTATCCTCGTCGGCACAATCGTCCCCGCATACGCTGCACCGACGCAAGATATGATGGTGACAGACAGCGGCGAGATGCTTTCAGACCGAGAGGAACAGGAAGTCTCCGAGATGCTCTACAGCATCAACCGGCAGACTGGCATCGAGTATCTGGTCTACACCATCAAATCTCTGAACGGCGAAGACATTGAGACCTGTGCGAACAGGTTGTTCAGAACAGCAGGATTAGGGGATAAAGAGAAAGATAACGGACTACTCTTACTCATCTCTTACGATGACCGCAAATTTCGCCTTGAGGTTGGCTACGGGTTAGAGGGAGACATTCCCGACACACAAGCTGCCAATATCATCAACACGATGACACCTTACTTCAAAGAAGGCAACTACGGTGATGGTGTTAAAGCAGCAGTAAAACAAACGGCTGTCATCTTGAACAGTTCCGGTGAATACACAATCTCAGAGGATTGGGCAGCACAAGCGGCATCGAATGACGAAGCCAATCAAACGTCCTCCCTCATAGCAGCAGGGCTCGTTCTGGGAATTTGCTACCTTCTTTTAGGTTATACTTTCTGGCTGAACTGGCCTGAAACAAAGGAAAACTTCTACAATCTCTGGAAATCCGGGAAGTTCAAACCGTTCAAAGAGAAAAAGCGGCAGGAAATTCTTACCAAAGAAGCGAAAGAAGCTGAAGAACGGGAAAAGGAGCGGAAACGCCAAGAAGAGGAAGAGCGAAAACTCATAGAAAGAGAACAGCGCAGGGCTGAAAAAGAAGCAAAAGAAGCCGAAGAGAGGGAAAAAGAGCGGGAACATCGAGAAGAAAAAGAACGAAAGCCCACAAAAAGAAAACGGCACAGAGTTGAAAAAGGAGCACGCAGGCGTAAGGAATCACAGAAAGGTGAAACCAATACTTTTGATACAAGTAGCAAACCTTCTGAACAGGAAGAGAAAAAGCCGAATGCAACACCAATCATCGGCGGTGCGACACTGACATATGCCATGCTGCATCAGCAGAATCAAAGCACAAAGGATTCTGATGATGACAATTCGTCTTTCGGAAGCTCTTTTGGCGGCTCGTTTGGCGGTTCTTGGGGTGGCGGCTCTTCCGGCGGCGGTGGAGCTACCGGTGGTTGGTAAAACGCAGGGGAGGTCAAAGATGCACAACAAAAAGCCTGTACAGCGTATCCTTTCTCTGTGCCTTGCCATTGCTATCGTCTTAGGCATTGCCATCGGGACTATCGTTCCGGCATTCGCAGCTCCAACTAAGGATATGATGGTAACGGACAATGCCGGGATGCTGACGGCGGAACAAGAGTCTGAAATCGAGGATATGCTCTATGCAATCAACCAGCGAACATGGGTTGAACTCGCGGTATATACGATTGAGACGCTAAACGGGCAGGATATTGAGACGAAAGCCAATGACCTGTTCCGCGAACTGGGACTTGGTGATTCCGAGAAGAACAATGGTCTCCTGCTGTTAATTGCCCTCAACGACCGCAAATTTCGCCTTGAGGTAGGATATGGTTTGGAAGGGACCATCCCGGATACGAAAGCAGCGGAAATCATCAACACGATGACACCGTACTTCAAAGAGAGCAACTACGCTGATGGCATCAAAGCGGCAGTTTCCAAGACGGAGAATGTTCTGAATGGAGAAGCAGACACGACAACAGAGAAAAGCTCACCGACGCGGGGCGATGTTTTCTCGTTGATTTTTGCCATTTTTACGGAATCCCTTGTCGTTGGCTGCATCATCTCTGCCATCCACGATGGCATCAAGGAACGCAGGAAGCGGAGAGCTCGCAAGAATGGTGAGCCCTACATTGATGATGACGACGATTCGAACGACTCTGATAATGACAATTCTTCCGGTGGATGGGGCTTCTTCGACATATTCAGCGATGACGACAGTGGCTCTTGGGGAGGCGGTTCCTCCGGTGGTGGCGGTGCTTCCGGCGGATGGTAACAGCACATCCAAAACGCACGATAAGATTTATTAGAGAACAAAGGAGACATAATTATGAGCGATAACACTGAAAACAAGCAGACTACCCGTAATAATAGTAACGTTGCGGTCATCGTAACGTTTGCTATTATCATTGCGGTGATTGCCTTCTTCATCGGAAGCTACAATCACCTGCAGTCGATGGACGAGAATGTTGACAGTAGCTGGGCACAGGTAGAAAACCAGTTGCAGCGCCGCTACGACCTTATTCCGAACCTTGCGGCAGTTGTAAAGTCGTACTCCGAATATGAGGCACAGACTCTTACAGACATCGTTGCGATGCGTACCTCCGGCACTGTAGAAGGGGAGAAGAAAGCAGACGAAGCCTATACGACCTATGTAAACGCTTTGACTGAGAATTATCCGGAGTTGAAAGCCGACACAGAGTATCAGAGTCTGATGACAGAGCTTGCAGGCACCGAGAACCGCATTGCTGTTGCTCGCCGTGACTACAATAACGCTGTGCAGACTCTCAACGGTGCAATTCGCCGCTTCCCCGGCAGCCTCATCGCCTCAATGAGTGGCGTTGAGAAGCGTGAGTATTTTGAAGTTTCAACTGCCGCGCAGGAGAATGTGGACGTCTCTAAGCTGCTGTCCAACGACAACTAACCAATACATATTCGAAGTCGCTCGAAATTCGGGCGGCTTTTTCGCAACCTAATTTACCATAAAACCTTGCACGTTCGTGCGAATTGAATAGAATAAGAACTGTAAAGTGAAGAAGTGGGGAGCCGCAGAGGAGTTGTCTTCTGCGGCTTTCTGTATCTTTTCACTATCTTTTGAAAATAGACCAACAAACAAAAATAACAACGATATTGCGATGATTAAACCGTTGCATATCATTCGACTATCTTTTGAGCCCCGCGTGGATTGAGTTCTGCGCGGGGCTTTTCCTTTTGGAGGAGTGTATGGCAGAATCAAAAAAGCGCGAATTTAGCCGGGCAATCGCTCAAAAACGGTGTCTCGAAGCCATTGACCGCGCAATTCTCATCAATGAAGGAAAGGCAGAACGCCCATTCCTTTACACTGTCAACGAATTGGTCGTCTTCGGCTCTTTGGTGAGTTCGGAAAAGTCAAAGGTTCACGATGTAGATTTATTTGTCACTTGGAAGCAGAAGCTGGATTTTCAGGATGACTATAAGGCCGCGGACAAGGCTTGGCAGGACTACACCAGAAAATACGCGCCGGATTCTCTCTGGAACGACTGGTATAAGGTTCAGTCTTTCCCACAGACTGATGTGATGAGGTATCTGCGTGGGCGAAGCACGGGGCTTATTTCATTGCATGGGGAACTCGACCGGATATATGTAGATGGCGGTGTAAATTACACAGTCATTCGGGACGGCAAAGTACAAAAAGTCGCTCTGGATGCATTGACGCGCAGGTTCGAAACCGCGTAAGAGGTGAAAAATGCAAACTGCACTGACTTTTGTGGCAATACTTTCCATAGTGATGCTGTTCCTTTGTGGAACGTGGCCTACATTCATCCTTTTAGCGGTTCTTACTGCGATATCAATGGTCTGCTGCATTGTGGTTTCTTATATTTTGCGAAAGAGAACTGACGAGAAGGACGCAAAAGACGCAGTGCTGCAGAATAAAATTACGAATTGGCGTAAAGTGCGCCGTAGGCAGCTCAGAAGTGATGCTAATAGCGATGGTGTGTTCGACACAGGTGGCATAATACAAGACTTGCGATTGTCGCAGGAAGAGGATGAGCAATTCTGTGAGGAGAAGCACGAAATAGAAGAGCTGGAAATTCAAATCAACTTGTGGAATCGAATCGGAGATGCTTTCAAACACTTGCTGAATAGCTGCGTAATCCTTGCTTGTCTCTTAGCGCTTTCGTCGTTCATCGCTTTTGCATATAGCTATGTGTGCCGCTTGTGGGAATAAAGGAGGTATACATGTCAGAACCAAAAAGTATGGGTAAATTTCACCCGGGCCTACTCAACGACTGGGACTATGTGAATAACACAGACATTGACCCGATGCGGGTATCGACTTCCAGCACAGAGGTCGTCCACTGGCTCTGCGCCAAGTGCGGTCGCAGGTGGGAAGCGTCCATCAGCGACAGGGTACAGGGCAAGGCAGACTGCCCGATTCGGAAATACCACTATATGTTTTCGCATGACGACCAATAAAAAGCATCTTAAACGCACGCGTGCGTTCGGTAAATGCACGCGTGCGTTTTTTGTGCATTTTCGTGTATTTATCGCTCATTTTTTGTGAGGAGGAGAGACAGTGACTCAACCGATTCAGGCTGTTCAGATTTATTATGAGCATCCTTTTGGTGCTGAAAGAGAAGTGCTAAGAGAGTTCTTCTCCTTCGTTGGCTGCTTAGTCAAAACGACTATGATGCCGGTAGAAACTATACTGGAGAAGCACAAATCACTCGTTAATCCGGGAAGTGAGCGAATCACGCATCTGTTTCTTACAGACCGACTACCGGAAGGCATTGTGCTATCAAAAAACGAAATATGGTGCAGTTTTCGTATCTTGAAGCGAGAGCTGGCGATAAACGGAAAAGAAATTCTGCACAACGCTGACCAGAAGATTTCTGCTGAACAATTCGAGAAGACGACACTTGATGTGATTATCCGCCGTATCTGGAAGGATGATGAAGCGGCGACTCAAAGCCTTTTGCACATCAACGCTTCTTTCTGGCAGCTCGACCTGTTTGAGTTCCTGCAAATCAAAAGCACATTCCAAGCACTCAAAATGGGCGAGTTGATGGCTCTTCCCATGAAAGGTCACTACTATATGCCGGAAGCTGTTTACCTCAACAAGATGGCGGACGCTTTCATCAATATGGCAAAGCAGTGCAGAGTGGGACCGAGCAGTATCTATGCGGTCTATGCCTATGTAAATGCACAGCGACATTTACGAGAACTCCTTGCATCATTGGAAACACATGCTCCGCTGCGCACAAAATTATATGCCGCCGTAGAGCCGGTACAAAAACTCCTTTCGGAATTGAACAAAATCTATCGTATAGAGCCAAACTTCGTGTCAATGTATTGTCTAGCGGCAGCACTGTGCGAAGGACAGGCACAGTTTGCACTTGATGCACGCCCATATCTTAGAGATGCAATAGAACATGCGCCGGAAGAATTAAAATCTTTCACAGCAGGAATATACCTGCGATATGGATTGTCTGAAAAACAGATACATCCGGATAACGAAAGAGCGTTACAGTGTTTCAAGAAAGCGCTGCAACTGGACGAGAACTATTATCCCGCAACATTCCAGACAGCTTGTCTTTGTGCGCTGAATAAGAAGTACACGGAAGCGAGAATTGGATTTAGAAAAGTAGCTTTTCTCATCCAAGGAAACTACAACCACCGCGACTGGCGGGACTTTTCTTTGGAAGAAATCCTCTATGTGTTTCGATGCTACATCTGGCTCGCCAAACTCGCACTGATAGAAGGCGGGGAGAGTTCCATTGGTGTTTCCATAGCATTGGCTAAGAATACCGCTATTGTGTTTGCAAAAACGCCCATCCTTGAGAAATGCTGCGATATTGAACACTATGGAAAAGCGAAGAGCTACCACCAAGGAAGCATCACAGTAAGAGCAGTTTTGACAATGCTGCGAAATATGGCGGGCAACTCGGAAATTAACAGAGACCTGCAGGAAGAGATAGACGACTTAATCAGAATAAGTAACAAAGCATCCGATGCGGAGTGATTCTGCATCGGATTTTTTATTACAGAGGGAAATTTAATATGGCGGCGAAAATAAATAGAACAGGCAAAACATACGGAGATTTAACAGTTCTCGAAACCATCCTCGGCTCCAATTCAAAAACAGATACCTATTTGGTGAAATGTAACTGCTGCGGAAACACAATGATAATTGGTATCGATGCACTCTTGAAAGGATTAAAGTGTAAAAACTGTCGAAATAAAGACCGTAAGAGTACGTATCAGGATTTGATTGGCAAAGAATGTAACGGTATCAAAGTTGTTTCTTTAGCAGAAGATGCAATTGGAAGAACTGGGCACAGAGACATTCGTTATAACTGTCTGTGTAGTTGCGGAAAAGAGTTTGTTGCTTATCGTTCTTCTTTGCTGCAAGGAAAAGTGAAATCTTGCGGATGTCGCAAGCACATTACCGAAGCTTCAAAAATGCTGGTAGATAATGCGGAAGCTATGCAAGACTATGACTTCGCAAAAAACAAGGATATAGATGTCAGTATGCTGACACAGGGAAGCAATGTTGTTGTATGGTGGAAATGCTCTGCTTGTGGCACAGAATGGCAGACGAGCGTATATCATTACATCCAGCGTATCAAGCCTTGTCCGGTGTGTAGCACTATCGACAAAGGACGAACATCGTTCCAAGAACAAGCAGTCGCGTATTATGCGAAGAAGTATTTTCCAAAGGTCGTTATTGGGGATAAAAAAGCTATTGGAAAAGAGTTGGACATTTACATTCCATCCATTCGCGCCGCAATAGAATACGATGGTGTTCGATACCATTCTGATGAGAAAAGAGTAAAAAATGACGAAGAAAAGTCAGAAAAATGCAAGCGGAATGGAATTCGGTTGATTCGTATTCGCGAGTATGGACTCCCGGAAATTCGTAATAGCGAGAATATCATCAGAGAAAACAATAGAGGACATGCAACACTCGACGCAGCAATTCGCCAATGCTTAGAGATGCTTGGCGTTTCTGAGCCTAATATTGATACGCAAAAAGATTCAAAAGACATCTATCGTCAATACAAAGATTACAAAGCTGAACGAAGTATGGGCGGACGACACCCAGAACTTCTGAAAGAATGGGATTACGAGCTGAATGTAGGTGTTGACCCGCTGATGGTATCGTCATCCAGCTCAGAAGTGGTTCATTGGATTTGCTCTAGGTGTGGACATAAATGGGAAGCACCCATCAATGGCAGAGCAAAAGAAAACGCAGCATGTCCTGTCTGTACAACAGGCAAAAGAAGGCGGGACGAAAAGAGCAACCTTGCCACAGAACATCCAGAAATTGCTGCTGAATGGAATTACGAAAAAAACAAGAATTTGAAACCAGAATATTTCTCGTCAGGGTCTGCCGAAAAATGTTGGTGGAAATGCAAAAACGGTCATTCTTACCAGATGACGATTGCCAGTAGGGTATACGGGCATGACTGTCCGGAATGCTATAAACAAAAACACTTTAAGAGCGTGGTTTGCGTTGAAACAAAAGAGAAATTTTCTACAGCAAAAGAGGCTTCTATTAAATACAAGATTAGTGGTGGTTCGCCTATCTTGAACTGTTGCAACAAGCTACGTACAGTTGCCGGAGGATATCATTGGCTATTTGCCAATGAATACGAAAGCATGACAGAAGAAGAAGTAGATACCTTTCTGAAAGCAAATCCATCACGCGATAAGTTCGTCAAAAAAGGCAGGGCTTACGATTTGACTAATATGCACTTTGGTAAGCTAAAGGTCATTGAGAGAGCGGGAAGCCAAAACGGTCATGCTCGATGGAAATGTCAATGCGATTGCGGAAACGAATGCTTTGTGGTAACGCAAAGTCTTGTAGAAAACAAGAAAACATCCTGTGGTCATTGTAATACGAAAAATGTATCCAGTGCTGAGTAATTCGGTACTGGATTTTTGTTTGGAGTAAAAAATGAGTAAGAATAAAGCATACACTCATGTCTCTCTGTTCTCCGGCGCAGGCGGGCTTGATATTGGCTTGGAGCAGGCGGGGTTTCATACGGTATGGGCAAACGACTTCAACCACGATGCCTGTGAGACCCATAGGCTGTGGAGCAATGCTACGGTGGTAGAAGGCGATATCGGCAAAGTGGACTACGATACCATCCCGGATTGCGATATTGCTTCTTTTGGATTCCCGTGCCAGGGTTTCAGCCTGTCGGGACTGAGAAAAGTCGACGATAGCCGGAATGTGCTCTACCGACACTGCGTCAAGCTGGTCGAGAAGAAGCAGCCAAAGCTGTTTCTCGCCGAGAACGTCAAAGGTTTGCTTACGCTTGGCGGCGGAAAAATCAAGGACGCTATCATCGCGGATTTCGAGAGCAAGGGATATGTGGTGTCCATCAACCTTGTCAATGCTGCGGACTATCATGTCCCGGAAGATAGACAGCGAATCCTCCTTGTGGGCATCCGAAAAGACCTTGCTGAGAAGTACGGCGTAGAGTTCAAGGTTCCTGCACCGTTTCCTGACCGCATCAGTATCCGGCAGGCGTTAGAGGAATTAGCACCGGCGGCAGAGGATGAAATCTGCAAAGAAGCCTACTCCTCGCGCTACATGTCCCGGAACCGGAAACGCGGCTGGGACAGCGTATCGTTCACGATTCCCGCGATGGCTAAGCAAGTACCTCTCTGGCCCGGGTCGCCTGATATGGTGAAGGTCAGCAAAGACCTTTGGCAGTTCGGTGAGGAAGGTAGTACAAGACGGCTGTCTTATAGAGAAGCAGCGGCTATCCAGACATTCCCGAAAGATATGGTCTTTTGCGGGAATCTAACGAGCAAGTATAAGCAAATCGGGAATGCAGTTCCCTGTGAACTCGCAAGAGTCGTGGGCACGGAACTGTACCGTATCCTGAATAAAATTGAAGAGCAAGAAAGTCATTGCCCGGCATGAGTGATTCGTGCCGGATTTTTTATTGGAGTCATCATGCCAGAGATAAGGAAATACACCGTCGTTGACCTGTTCGCAGGTGTCGGGGGACTAAGTTACGGTTTTTCAAGAAACGAGCACTATGAAATCATCTTGGCGAACGAGATGCAAAAGGATATTGCGAAAGCATATACCCTCAACCATCCTTCGGTCAATATGCTGCAAGGAGACATCAAAGACCTGTCCGAAGATGTCCTCCGTCAAACGATAGGAAACCGGACAGTTGATGTCGTAGTCGGTGGCCCGCCGTGTCAGTCATACTCCACGCTCGGTAAACGACAGATGGATGCGCGGGCAAATCTTTTCATGGAATACAAGCGTGTTCTCCGCATCCTACATCCGAGAGCCTTCCTGTTCGAGAATGTCAAAGGTATTCTAAGCATGGATAAAGGAGCTCTGTTTGAGCATGTCCGCAAGGAATTCGAGGATATTGGGTACAGCCTCCAATACAAAATCCTCAATGCCGTAGACTACGGTGTACCGCAGCTGCGAGAACGGGTCATTCTAGTTGGATTCTTGGGCGAGAATCCCTTTCAATACCCGGAGCCGACACACGGAGAAGGACTACTGCCGTATGTGACGCTGCAAGATGCGCTCAAAGACCTGCCTGCGCTGGCATGCGGAGAGGAAAACGCCGTGTATGTCGCTCCTCCCGATAACGATTTTCTTTCATGGGTCCGGCAGAGTAGTTCAGATACGCTCACGGAGCATAAAGCCCTGAACAACAGTGCTCATCTTCGCAAAATTATGGCGGCACTCAAAGATGGACAGGGCAAGGATGATTTGCCGGAAGAACTCAGACCCAAGAGCGGGTTCAAGAACACCTACGCGAAACTCTGGTGGGAGAAACCCGCCACTACCATCACACGGAACTTTGCCTGTCCCTCCTCATCGAGATGCATCCATCCGAGAGATTCAAGGGCACTCACGATACGAGAAGGAGCACGGCTGCAGAGTTTTCCGGACAACTATCAGTTCTACGGCTCGGATTGCCTGAAACGCTTAGAAATCGGCAACGCGGTTCCGCCACTGCTTTCGGTGGCATTGGCTGAACAGATGCTGAAAGCACTCGATACAGAAAAATAACATACCTACAGATTCTCGGCACTAAGTAGCCGGGAGCGAGGATATCACATGAATAATAATAGCGCCGAATGGCAACACGAATTCTACTTGACGCATGACAAGTACCGGATGCAGGGGCAGGGTACGGATTGCTATAAAGTCGTCAAGGGGCTCACCCGAATCTTGCAGCTGCCTACCATCGCAAAACTCACGACCGACAACGAATCGGTCATCGGTGATTTTCGATTGAATCGCGGCGAGTATGGGCTTGAACCCTACGATGAGTACGCTATTAAGGTAGACGATACCTACGGTGCATCATTCTATATCCTTGTCCATAGAAGGGCTGATACGACCTTCCTGTGCCCGATTCTCGTGGGCTTTGAGGGGGAGAACACCTGCGCCATGGTCATGCCTACCGATAACTGGCGGATGAGAGAAATGACGGCATTTGTCGAGCTGAGAAGGGCTGAAAAGGAATTCGGTGTGGACGGACTGATGATGGCGGTGAACACCCGGAATGGGGTATACGGCTACCTTTCCGTTCTGAACGAGTCTGGCAACCTACTGAAACGGTGGCTGCGAACCGAGCGCGATTCCCTACATATACGGAACTCTGTGACGGCTCCGAGTTCGGCGGCGCTGATACTGCAAATCTGGCTGCACACGATATGCCTTTGGAAACGGCGGTGTTTGAGTCGGAAGGTCGAGCAGCGCATCGTACACGCGAACGGGGAGCAGGAAACGGTCAAGGATGTCAGAGAATGCCTGAATACCTCCAAGCAGACTATCGTGGACCTCAAAAAGGGCATCGTCGTCTATGTGAATGACGGTGCTGGGAAACGGGCGTTTGCCGGGTTCTGCGTGCTCCAATCTGAGCGTTGCGGACATTTCCGGCATCTGCAAAGCGGCAAGGTCGTCTATGTCCGACCGACGACCGTGCATTACAAGAAACTGAACCCCAACAAAGCTATCAGTCAGACTGCCAAGCCGGTAATCTACCGAAATACGGAAGATTTCCTGCGCGAGAAGTCCTACCTCGAAAACGATGTGCTCATGATGCTCAAATGCAACGGCATCGAGTATCAGCGGGAAAAGATGTTTCCGTGGATGGGGAAGAAGCGCTTGGATTTCTTCCTGCCGGGCAAGAACATCACTATCGAGTGTCAGGGTGTGCAGCACTTTTACCCCTACGGCAGCGATGACAGAGATTTCGAGGCGCGGAGGCAGCGGGATACAGACAAGTATAACGAATGCACCAGCAACGGTGTGCAGGTTCTTTACTACGTGAGCGAATTGATTCCGGTGCCTGACGAGATGGCAGAGAAATACCGGTATGTGACCAGCCTCGATGAGTTGCTGGCGATTCTGAACGATAAATAATTGATTTTTACACCTCCAATGTTACGGCATCGGGGGTTTTGTTTTTTGGAGGATACTATGAGCAAGGGAATGCGTACAGAGGATGAGGTTCGTGACAGTGCCAAGCTGGTTCTTGGCTTTGATAAGACCGAAGATGGAGTACAGCAGGGGACTGGTCAAATCACTACCTTCAACCAGCTGGGATTCCGTGGCTGTAATGATAAGCCGGATGGCTGGTATCTGCCGGATGACGCCAGCAAACCCGCCATCATTCTGGAAACGAAATCGGAAGCAGAAGGTGTTTCCAAGGAAAAGCATGTCAAGGAACTGTTCAAGAATATCGATGTAGTTGCCAAGAAATACTCCAAGACCATCGGTATTCTCTATAGCGGCAGTGCTATCCGCGTATTCAGAAACAAAATCGAGCTGTCTGATGCGTCCAAGCGCTTGGAAAACAAGGACTACTATATTCGCCTGTGTAAGAGCCAGAAACTCGACAGCAACTACATCTTCGAAATTACGCAGAAAATCAACAACAGCCTGCATTTTAAATTCGGCATGACGGACTTGCAGGACCGGATGATTTTCACGGCTTGCGCCCTTGTCGCCCAGCGTTACAACCCTCAGAACGGTCTTCAAAAACTGAAAGACATGGATTACAGCACCTTCCATAACTGGATTTACAGTGCCCTGTCTAAGGCTCTGGAAGATGATAAGAAGCAGAATAGCAAGCTGGATGTACTCTTGGAGGAGTATGCCTCTGTCCGTATGTCTATTACGGAGAATCAGGAAGCCATCAACGACTTCATCGACAATGTCTGCCAGATTGCCGACCTCGTTAATTCCGATAACTGGAATGGCGAAGATGTCATGGCTATTTTCTTCAATGAGTTTAACCGCTATCGCGGCAAGGCTCAGGCAGGACAGGTGTTTACCCCTGACCATATTGCATCCTTTATGTACCGGCTCATTGATGTGAATATGAATGACCGGGTTCTGGATGCCACCTGTGGTTCCGGCACCTTCCTCGTAAAGAGCATGTGCAATATGATTCGTGAGGCAGGTGGCAGTAACACCAGCAAGGCAAAGCAAATCAAGTCTGAGCAGTTGTTTGGTATCGAGATGTACCGGAAAGTCTACGCTCTGGCCTGTGCCAACATGATGATTCACAAGGACGGAAAAACCAACCTCGTGCAGATGGATGCCACCTCGGCTGAGGCGACTGAGTGGATTCGGAAACAGAAAATCACGAAGGCCCTGATGAATCCGCCGTACGAGAGACGATACGGTTGTGCAACAATCGTTGCCAATGTGTTGGATAGCGTTCCTGCAGGTACAAAGTGTGCCTTCATTCTCCCGGATAAGAAGATGGAGAAAGAATCCAAGTTGAAAGCCTTGCTGGAACGGCATACTCTGACCACCATCATCAAGCTGCCTGAGAACCTTTTCTTCGGTCTGGGCGTCACTACTTCTATCTTCATCTTCGAGACTGGCAAGCCTCAGAATGGGCGCAACATTAAGGGCTACTATGTGGCTGATGACGGTCTGGAGACAGTCAAGAACAAGGGCCGGCAGGATGTACACGACAAGTGGCCTGCGCTGGAAGATTACTGGGTCAAGGCGATTCAGGATGACAACGATGACCGTTACAACACCCGCCAGCTTATCAATCCGGCTGAACATCTGTCCTATCAGATGCCGGAGAAGCCTTTTGAATTGTACGAGGAAGATTTCATCAAGACCGTGATGGACTACGAGATGTACAAGCGCGGCATCAACGCCAAGGAGTTTGGGGACAAGCTGCTTCAGAAGGTGCTCTACGATTCGACTGTGACCGGCACTGAGGAAGGCACGAACATTCTGGTGGAGAAGGGAGAGGACAATAATGGGGAAGATTGATACTTCCGGGTGGAAGGAATTCCATATGGTAGACATCGGTTTTAAGGTTTATCATGGCTCGCGCATTACAAAAGCGGAAAGGGTTGAAGGCGATACAGTCTTTTTGACTGCTGGTTTTGAAAACTGTGGCGTGGTTGGCACTATTGGGAACGAGAATATCGATGTTTGGGAAAAGCCTATCACGGTAGACATGTTTGGAAATGTGTTCTATCACGACGAAACCTGTGCAGGAGATGACAATATCTATGCGTTTCTCAATAGTAAGCTATCGAGGACGGCAAAACTGTTTGTAGCTTCCTCTATTGCAGCGGTAACGCAAAGTAAATACTCATATCAGCAGCAGTTTAGGCAGGGTGATGCAAATAAACTGTCGGTATATCTCCCCACCACCCATGACGGTGACCCCGATTGGGCTTATATGGAATCCTACATGGCAAACCTTGAAACTAAAGTTGCCGAGTCTCTGACCCTGCTGCAGACTGCGAAGGATGCGAAGAAGAAAAAGGTGGATACGAGGGAATGGGGAGAGTTCCGGGTGGGGGAGCTGTTTGCTCAGGAACGCGGCAAAGAAAAAGCTCCAAAGCAAAATGAACCCGGAGATTGTCCGCTCATTCAAGAAACAAATAATAATAACGGATTCGACCGCATGGTTGTGCCCACAAAAGTTATTAAGGGTAATTCCATTACTGTATCGATTAACTACGCGCAAAATGTATTTTATCAAGCGGATGATTTCTGTGCATCCGTCAATATCGCGGTTTTGAGGAATAACCATCTTAATCGGTACAATTCACAATTCGTGTGTTCCGTTTTAAGGAATGCTCATCAGAAGTTCGATTATACAAGCAAGATAAGCAAAGAATTACTGAATAAAGAAATGATTATGCTCCCTGTGGACAAGACCGGTCAGCCTGACTGGGCGTATATGGAAGAGTATATGAGGAAGGTGGAGAGAAAGACGAATGATGCTTTAAATTTCCTTGACAGAATCTCTACACGGAGAAAAATCGATGGCGTATAAAGACTATATTAACCACAATTCATTTGGATTGTCATGGAAACACAAAGAACTTCCCATAGTTGCACAAACAGGATTTGATTTTTACCGATATGTCACATTTACAGACGATATGTACGGGAAAACCATAAGCGAATTACATCAAGGAAATTTGCGCGCAGTAACTAATAACAACCGTTACGCCGACTTATTTGAAGGAGACAAGGTATCCTATTGGGCTGCGACACCATTGATAGCAAGACGAGAATGGCAAAAACACAATCAAGGGGAAGCAAACCATCTGATGTTTTGGGCTTACGATGACGTATCGAACACATTCCCTACGATACGAAAACCAATGATTATAATTGATGGGATTCAGCTTGGTTTCGAAAAGATTCTCGAAAAATGCGATAATGGAGAGCCATTGACGGCGCAAGACCGGTTTCTTATCAATAAAATTAGGGAAACAAAACCAGATGGCCTTGCTTATAAGCCACATACAAGCAAAAATAATCCTTATGATGAATTCTCGATTGCTTGCGAAGCAAATTTCATGTTTTTTGAAAAGGGATTTAAGAAGCTTGTGCTTCGGGAAGTTAATTTGAGAGTTAACCACAACAAAAATAGAAATGATATATATTGCTCTGTTGGAGGCGGCTATACATTAGACGAAGAATCTTATGGAAAATACTTCGCTCCAATTGCAAAAGTGAAGATGAACAGCGATTATTTGAAGTCGGATGAATACTTATCGAGAAAAAGTAACGTGTGAAGAGGTAGCCAAAGAACTGTTTAAAGAGTACAGATAATACAGAAAAATGAAATGGTAGTCGTCATTGTAATCGTGCAATGACGACTTTTTATTTAGGATTAGAAAAGCAATGACAACAGAAGATTTTATCGCCAGAGCAAAGCAAATTCATGGTAACACTTATGATTACTCAAAAGTGAAGTATAAAAACTCTGTATCAAAGGTGGAAATTGTATGCCGGGAACATGGCTCGTTTTTTCAAAACGCGGGCAATCATATAAATCCAAAAATACGATGCGGATGCCCGTATTGCGCGGGGAAAAAGGTTATGCCCGGAGTGAATGATTTTGCTACTTTATACCCGGAAGCTGCATCCGAATGGGATTATTCCAAAAACATTGTGCTGCCATCAGAAGTGCTTCCAAGGACAAGCAAAAAATACTATTTTCTTTGCTCGAAGGGACATTCATATCTACAATCTCTAAACAACAAAACAAGTAAAAATTACGAATGTCCTTATTGTTCGGGACAAGCGCTGCTTAAAGGATATAACGACCTACAAACGATTCACCCAGAAATTGCGAAAGAATGGGATTATTCAAGAAATGTGAATGGTCCATCAGATTACCGGTACGGAAGTGGATATAAAGCTTGGTGGGTATGCAACAAGTGCGGATTATCATATCAAAGCCCCATCAATGTCCATATCAGAGGACATAAGTGTCCATATTGTTCGGGGCAGAAGGTCGCCACAGGAAAGAATGATTTGCAGACCTTATATCCAGAAATAGCAAGGGAATATTCTGATAAAAACAGTGTTCCTGTAAACCAAATATCTGCACATACACACCACAAGGCTATTTGGAATTGTCCGTTCTGTGGCAATGAGTACACAGCTTCCATCAATCATCGAACATCGGGTGGAACAGAATGTCCGATTTGCGCAAAAGCGTCAAAAGGAGAGCGAAAAGTCAAGGCTGTTTTGGATGAACTTGGTGTTACATATAAGCAGCAGGAAAGTTTCGAGGATTTGAAAGACAAACATCCACTACGGTTTGACTTTACCATTTACCAAAACGACAAACTGATTGCCGTGATTGAATTCAACGGGATTCAGCACTACAAACCAAGAAGTGCTTTCGGCGGAGAAAAGGCATTTCAGATGCAGAAAAAGCACGATTTAATGAAAGTGCAATATTGCGTTGACCACGGTCTGTTCTTGTTACAAATCCCGTACAAGACATGTGAGTGTGACACAGAAGAATATGTCAGAAGGCTTTTTAGGAACCTCGACATCTATCAAAAAATCATGGAAAATCAAGCACGCTGGAAACGCTCTGACAACCTGCAGATGCTGTGCAAGAAGTGCAATGCGGCAAAGTCGGATAGATAAAGCCGATAGGGGGCATGATGGAATATCGTTATTTTATGTACGGTATGTTCGATGGCACAGATGGGAATAGATACGACATTTGTATTCCTTCTCCGTTTGTCCGAAACTCAAAAGTTGAAGCCATGAAGGGTGAGAACTTTGCCTATCGCTTTTTGGCTATTGATTCGGCTGGACCTATGCTGATTGCTTTTGCAAATGAGCACTTCGAGCCTATGAATAACGGTAAAATGCAGTTGAAATGCTGGGTAGACAAGAATGTCGTCGGAGCCTATACCTTTGAAGAATTCAAGAAAAACGGCGGGTATATTCGACAATTGAAACAGAGCAGCAGGAGAAAATATGTAACAGATGAGTCGGATTTCGTTGATACCGATAAGTCGTTTGCTGATGTGTTCCCGAATATGGAGAAGGGAAAGCTCTACTATGTGGATGGGGAAGCGTATTTTATCCAAGAAGGAACTGCGATGCAAACGAAATAAAAACTAACAAAACAATCGAGGTACATAAATAATATGGAATTTCTGGATACATTGTCATATTGGGATATTATTGGATTGTATATTGTGGCACCTACTTTTATAGCTATTATATTTTACGGTGCTTTATGTGACAAAGGGAAGCAAAAAGCGCTTATGCTCTCTTTTTGCTCGGCAGGCTCTTTCTTCCCAATTTTTAATACTATTGTTAGTGAAATCAAAGATGTTGCATTAACAATTTGCAAAATAACAAATTCAATACCTGCGATTATCATATTAACAGGTGTTGCCAGTATAGCTATTATAGTAGCAATAACAATGGGCTGGATTGGTTGTATTGATACATCATATCAATTATTATTTCCAAAAAAAGAAAAGCATAGCATTAAGCAAAAACAACGAAAAAAACGATACAAAAAGCACCACAAAAAACATCGTTAAATAGACATCCGTAGGCTTTCTCCCACCATTCAACCTCGAAGTTGATGTGCCAATCCACGCCAGCGAGCCAACCCAGAACGTCAAAATTCCAGCAGAAGAATACGACTTGGATGACGAGCCTCCGGCAGAAGACTGCGGATTCTGGAAATGCGATTTTTGATTAGCTATCCCATCAAAATGGGGCTTGCACAATTTGTAAAACATGATATAATACAGTCATCACAACAGGTTTTAAGCCTCCCATCGTAATCAGTATCACACTGACTACGGTGGGAGGCTTTTTGATGTTAGGAGGGTAATTTGTGTATGGGATTCGCTGAAAAACGATGTTTAGATGAAGTAAAACAACAATGCGACCAGAATAAAGTGCGCTACTATGAGCTGGCAGAGGAAGAACAAAAGCAACTTAATATTCTTATAGGTACAGCTCAAGACACCGATGGTAAAACGACGACATTCCCTGATTTTATTGGAGAAAATGGTTGGATTGAGCACTTCAAAGTAAGTAGTAGTAACCATAATCGAAAAGGTAGTGAAAATATCAGGCAAATTGTCAGCGCAAATCGCGTAATAAAAAAGCAAATTGAAATTTCAATAGATGAAGAATCGTTGATTCATCCATTTTCTTCATCATTTTACTCTGGTGGAAACAGCCTTGGAAATTATCATGAGTCATTGGAAAACAATTGGGAAAAGCACTATCAAAGCTATTTGAAAGAACAAGAAAAATTGAAAGGCTTAGAAATTTCAGCGTTTATG